>JAEAME010002539.1_pt1 | contig 10492 bp, 8 predicted proteins | sample 8958731 | NCBI WGS metagenome assembly JAEAME01 (sample SAMN16933194, study PRJNA681113) | bioreactor sludge metagenome | isolation source: anerobic bioreactor sludge (Control) | place: India:Bengaluru | collected 2018-10-24
ACAGAAAAGCTCATAGAAGAATTCCGATATCATGCCATATTTTTTCTCGTAAGGTTGCAGCTCGCTTTCTGCGGCATGGAGATCAGCCAGTATGTCTTGTAATTTGGAATTCATAGTTATCACCGTCGTGAGTTTAAATTTTGTCCCGTAATAAAATAAAAAATATTATAGTTTAAAGCAAGAGGAAAATAAGATCGGGACAAAATTTTTAAGTATTTTAACCTGCGGGAGGTTTGCAACCTCCTGCAGGTTAAAAAATTATCGCGCGTTCAGATGAACAAATTGTCAGATAAACAGAGGATCAAGACGAAGCGCCGCACGCCACCCGAAATCCCACATTATAGTTACGATTATGAGGATTCCTGTTGACACGGTAGGCGCAGCGGAGGTAGTACCTGCTGTAGTCGAAGGAACCCCCACGCACCACGCGGCTGGCTTTAGTTTTTTCATCAAACCAATCAGCGCACCATTCCCAGACATTGCCTGCCATGTCCATCAAGCCATCTGGCGTAGCGCCGGCTGGGTAGCTGCCCACTGGAGTCGTTTGTCCCACTTTCATATCATAATTGGCTCTGTTTTGATCAGGCTTTTCATTGCCCGAGGGGTATTCACGTTCACCTCTGCCGGCTGCCCACTCCCACTCTACTTCAGAGGGCAAACGAAATTTCATTTTTTCTTTACTGGTTTTGGTCAGCCAGTCGCAATAGGCAACTGCATCATCCCAACTGACGCCGACAACGGGCTGATCAGCGCCGTTATATTTTTTGTCATTCCAATATTCAGGAATCCTATGATTTGTATCCTCAACAAATTTTCGGTAGCGCTGGTTGGTTACGGGAAATTTTGCCAGGTAAAATGGTTTTACAGTTACTTGCTTTTTCAATTCACCCATGGTGTAGCTGCCAGCCGGGATCAAAATGTATTCGGCGTTGTCTTCTATCGGATTAATATAACTTTTCAGCCAGCCAGTGGCAGGATCGCGCTCTGCCACTTCATCCGCTTTCAACCCTCCCCATATCAACAGCAGCTCTTTTGCTTTCTGAGCGATCTGAGGAGTTGAATCGGCTTTTACTTTTTCCACAGCCTGGCGGGCGATAGTGGAGCCAATGGCTTCCAGGCACAGCAGGGCGTTGTATCTTGCCTGCCATCGAAATCGGGAATTGAGCAACACTTCCACGATTGACTGTTCACTTTTCAGTAATGTCTCTTTCACACAGCGCAGCATAAAATCCGCCGCGCCGCCGTTGTTTTTCTTCGAGCGTAAAAAACTCGCCATGAACGGCTCAAAGATCGAGGGATTGCCCAGTCCCAGCGCCAGCAGCGTCGGCTCCCGCCACCAGCTCTCATCAAAATGATCGACCAAAATTTCCACATTGCTTTTGTTTCGAATTTCTTCGGCAGTGAGGTACTCCTGAAAGCTGAGATGTTGAAAGCCATAGGTTTCGGTGCCATAACCCACAAATACGCCGGAGCGGTCGCGAATGCTGGTGAGAAATTTTTCCGGCGCCACCCCGGGCTTCACCTGCTGAATGTGCGGCGTGATCTGGGCCAGCACCTCTGCTTCTTCAGCCTGGCGTCGGTTTTCCACCGAATGCATCCATAAGGCTAACGGCTGTAACACCTGCCGAGCTTCTTTAGCAGAGAGCAACGTCTTCAAGCCCTTGGCTTCATCCCATTTCTGGAGCAGCAGATCCGTGCATTTTTCATACAGCTCCACCCGGCGGTCAGGCACGGTCTTAAAATCATAATGCACTAAAGCGATCAATTGCAGCATCAGCGGATTGATGGCGAGTTTCAGGTACGCTTCGGTGCTGGCAATGCGGTTGTACAGTTCCTCGGCGGACTTTTGGGCTTCAGTGCGCCAGAAATTATTGTCCTCGTGAATCGTGGTTTCCACCGTGGTGTACCAGCTATGCAGGAATTGTCGGATATCTTTCATGGTGAAATCCTGCATGTGCAATTCCAGATAAGCGCCGGGCAGTCGCACCTCGCCGCGATAGCCGGCAAACCGCGAGGTCACGATAAACGGGCAGCGATGAAAGTTAGTGCGCGATTTATCGATCCACTGGCACATGGCTTTGCGGGCGGCTTCGTCAGCGACTTCATCCAGCCCATCCAGCAACACAATGGCGCGTCCCTTTTGCAGTCGATCGAGGAAGAACGCTTCGGACAACTTCAAATCGTAATCCAGAAATTGCGCACAGAGATTCTGGATAAAGGTTTTGCTCATATCCACGCTGCGCAACGGCAGCAAAATGGGCAGCCGATCTTCCAGGTTCAATCGCTTGGCAGCTTCCTTTTTGGCAAAGCAGAGCAGGAAATAGCGCAGCAGGGTGGTCTTGCCCGCGCCGGGATCGCCGAGGATGATCAAGCCATTATATTTTTTGTCAGTAGCAAGCTGCACCGCCTCTTCAACCGACAAATCGCGATGTTCTTGAAATGCCTCTCGTTCTCCCAATTCCATATCCCTCATTCCAGATCCCATTACATTTGCCCGCAACGGAACATAAACATCCCACAGCAGAATCGGAGTCTTCACCGCGGTTTCGAATCCCTGGAACGTCAGCTTTTCGTTTTTGGTGATCACAAAATCGAGGTAACGGTCTTCTTCGGTTTTAAGAACTTTTTGTCGTTTCTTATCTTCTCTTTTTTCATCATATCGTTGCTTCAGCTTATAGCCCAGATAGGTTATAATCAGGGTCAATATGCTTCCAATTATCGTTGCGATGGCGTTGCTTGGATTGATTTCTCTGCTAACTGAAAAAGAGCGATTATTTTCTTGGCTCGATTCTTTTTGAGCCATTTTAAGTGAATCTTGACTGCTCGTTTTCAATGAATCTATAGATCCATTTTGAGCAGCGACCAAAATAATAGCGCTCAGAAGCAATGCGATCACGAAAAGCACAGAGCGAATTTTCATCTGAATTGCCTTTCTTTTTTTAAAAACCCGGGGGAGGTTCTCGAAACTCCCCCTGGTTGTGATAAATTATTTCATTTTGCATTGGAACAGGTAACGTCCGGATCCCAATTCTATTTTTACTTTATTTTCTTCTTGGGAATAATTGAATATCCCTGCCGCATTTTTCAAAGCCTTGCCGCTTTCCAATACGTCGGTGAATTGAACTGCTGGCAGAACCACGGTCGCCCGGGTATTCGGTGGAATCGTAACGGACAGCGTAAAATTATCCTTTTCGATTTTCCAGGATGATTCGATTTTGCCGTACATGGAGCTGTGGCTGGCAGAGGCAGCAGTGAGGCCGCCGCCGGGCTGCGGGCAAATGATAATATGTTTGTAGCCGGGATTTTCCGGATCGATATTGATTCCCGCCACGATGCGATACAGCCAATCGCCAATCGCTCCGTAAGCATAGTGATTGAACGAATTCATCCCCGGGTCTTGAAACGATCCATCCGGTTTGATGCCATCCCAGCGCTCCCAGATGGTCGTAGCGCCTTTGGTAATGGGATAGAGCCAGGAGGGATATTCCTTGCGATTCAACAGCAGATAAGCCAAATCCAGATAGCCATTATCGGCAAGCACCTGATTGATCAGGTTGGCACCGACAAAGCCGGTGGTGATGTGTTTAAAGGCGTTCACATCCTCTGCCAATCGTTCGGCTGCCTTTGCTTTTAAATTTTCTGGCAATAGATCAAAAGCCAATGCCAGCGAATAGGCGGTCTGCGTGCCTGAGGCTAATCTGCCGTTTAGCGTAACAAATTCGGCTTGAAATGCCTGCTTGATTTTCTTGAATAAATCGGCGTAAAACCGCGCATCTTCCTTTTTATTCAGAATAGCAGCAATCCGCTGCAGAATATCAGTCGAATGGGCGAAATAAGCAGTGGCGATCAGGTCTTTGTCAGTTGTGGCCCCGGGATAATCCGAGCGATTGGTAGCAAAAGCGAGCCAGTCGCCGAAATGGCCGCCTTTATTCCAGAGATACGAATCGCCGGCGCTATTTTTCATGCAATCGACCCAGGCTTTCATGCTGGAATATTGCTGTTCCAGAATATGTTTGTCGCCATAGCACAGATAAACGGTCCACGGCACAATGATAGAAGCATCAGCCCAGGCCGCGGAACCGCCAGCGCGTAGCACGTCAGGGATCACATGCGGGATAGTGCCATCGGGAAATTGGTCGGCTGCCATATCTTTGAGCCACTTGGTATAAAATGCAGCGGCATCAAAATTAAAACAAGCCGTGGGTGAAAATACCTGGGCATCGCCAGTCCAGCCCATGCGCTCGTCCCGTTGCGGACAATCGGTTGGAACGTCAACAAAATTGCCCTTCTGTCCCCACTGAATATTATGCTGTAATTGGTTAATCATGGGATCGCTGCAAGAAAAATCGCCAGTTGGAGTCATGTCGGAATGAATGACAATTCCGGTGAGGCTTTCAAGATCCGTCTTGCCAGGATAGCCTTCTACTGCGACATAGCGAAATCCCTGAAAAGTGAAATGCGGTTCGAAAATTTCTTCATTTCCGCCACGCAGCGTATATTGAACCCGCTGTTTAGCGCTGCGCAAATTTTCAGTGTATAAATTGCCCGCTTTATCCAGGACTTCTGCGTGTCGCAATGTAACCGTTGTTCCAGCTTGTCCCGCCACTTTTAATCGAATCCAGCCGACCATATTTTGACCCAGATCAAAAACGGTTTCACCCTTAGGAGTTTTGATAATCGAGATCGGTTTGATCTCCTGAATTTTCCGAACGACCGGTCCGATGGGGGAGACGAGGATTTTTTTGTTGTGATCGATGGTTTTAACAGCTTTCCAATTTTGATCGGCGAAACCAGGATTGCTCCAGCCGATCATTTCCAGGCGAGCGTCATAAATTTCTCCATTGTACATGTCGGCTTCGAGGATAGGTCCGGTTGCAGCTTTCCAGGATTCGTCAGAGATGATAATCTCCGAGCTCCCATCCTGATAATTGACCTGAATCTGAAGGAGCAAGGCCAATTTCTCACCGTAAAAATTCCGCGCCATGTTCCAGCCAGTCAAACCACGATACCAGCCATCTCCCAATATAGCGCCAACAGCATTGTCGCCCTGTATCAGAATTTGCGTCACATCGTAAGTCTGATATTGCAATCGCTTGTTGTAGCTGGTCCAGCCCGGCGTGAAAACCTGATCGCCAACGCGCTGTCCATTGATGTGCAGCTCGTACAATCCGAGACAGGTCACATAAGCTCGTGCAGATTTGATTTTATTATTCAGCTTGAATTCCTTACGCAAAAATGGACAGGGCTGAGATTTGGCAAGGTCTTCTTCAATGTCAGGCTGAATCCATGACGACTTCCAATCCGCCGGATCGAGCAAGCCCATCTCCCAGAACGCGGCATCGCTCCAATCGGTGGCGCGATCTTTCAAATCCCAGATGCGCACCTGCCAATAAACTCGCTGACCTGATTTCACAATTGAACCCTGATATTCGACATGGATGGAATGATCAGATGCGATTTTGCCCGTGTCCCACAAAAGATTTTTGCCTGATTTTAAATGTTCCATTGATTCTGCAGCGCGAATCTGATAAGCAGTCTGTCCGAAGCCCCGCTCGTCGGATACCATCTCCCAGCTCAATCGAGGATGTAAAATATCGATGCCGATGGGATTGATTTTGTATTCGGCTCGAAGATTGGTCAAGCGAGATTTTGAAGGGGTTTTGCTGGATAAGGCGGTTGCGAAACTGATGAAAAAAAATAGGAACAACATGGTTTTAAAAACAAGAAAGAACTGAAATCCTGAACTTTTTAACATTACGCTTTTCCTCCTGAAAAAATTAGCATTTGTTTTTACGTTTTGACTTTAAGAAAACCGAAAAATGCAATTAAATTTCTATGACTGATTCAATAATTCATTTTGTCAATATTAAGAGATGGGATAATTAACCTTATAAATTCGATTTTAGCATAAACCAGTTTTTCAATTTCACAATTTCATTTTCATTTTTTTGAAAATGGATATGATGAAACTCGTTCATGTGCGGTGAATAAATATAATCCTTTTCCCAGCGATGAATATTTGTCACAATCTCTCGAATCGCATGGGTGATATAATAAATTTCTTCATCTGTCATGGTTGGGTGAATGGAAAGCCGTACCCAGCCTGGCTTGGCTGAAAGATCACCCGCATCAATTTGATCGGTTATTTTTTTTGATGTTTGCTGATCGATATGTAGCAGAAAATGTCCGTAAGTACCAGCACAGGAGCAACCGCCTCGAACCTGAATCCCAAATCGATCATTTAGCAGCTTCACGAATAAATTGTAATGGATTTTGTCAACATAAAAGGAAATCGCACCAAGACGGTCTTCAATATGACCGGCCAGAATATTCAAATTCGGCACCCTTTTTAATTCTTTAAATACGATAGCAAGCAGATGTTTTTCCCGCTGTTCTATTTTTTCAGTATTCATCTCGTCCTTTAATAGAAGGGCAAGCGCAGCTTTGATCGTCTGTAAAAATCCCGGAGTGCCGCCATCCTCGCGACATTCAATATTATCGACAAATTTATAGCCGCCCCAGGGATTGGTCCATTCCACGGTTCCGCCACCGGGCTGATCCGGCGAATGAGTTTTGTATAAATTTGAATCAAAAATTAACACTCCTGACGAACCAGGTCCTCCCAGAAATTTATGAGGTGAGAAGTAAATGGCGTCGAGCTTCATCAGCGGATCATCAGGATGCATGTTAATTTCGGCATAAGGCGCAGAGGCGGCAAAATCAACAAAACAATAGCCGCCGTATTCATGCATGATCCTTGCCAGGTTATGATAAGGCGTCCGAATACCCGTAACATTAGAGCACGCGGTAAAAGCCCCGAACTTTATGCGACGATCTTTATGCTTATTTAATTGGACAATTAATTCGGAAGCATCAACCAATCCCAGCGAATTCGGGCGCAACACGATCACATCAGCGATGGTCTCCAGCCAGGTAGTATGGTTGGAATGATGTTCCATGTGGCTTACAAATACAACTGGCTTCAATTCATCGGGCAACTTGAGATGTGGTCTCAACTGCTCTGGCAGCCTCAACCCGAGAATTCGTTGCAGCTTCAACACCGCTGAAGTCATGCCAAAGCCAGTCGAGACAAGCACATCTTGAGGTCCAGCATTGACATGTTTTTTGATGATCTCCTGAGCGTAATGATAACTTTTGGTCATTAGAGTTCCGGTGATGCTTGTCTCGGTATGTGTGTTGCCAATGAAAGGCCCAAAGACCTGACTTATTTGTTGCTCAATCGGGGCATACAGCCTGCCGCTGGCGATCCAATCGGCGTAAATAATTTTTTGCTTCCCATAAGGCGTATCAAAGGTTTGATCATGTCCGATGATATTTTTTCTAAATCTTTCAAAATATTTTTCCAGGTCGTTCATATTTATGTTCATATTAACGCTTATTTTAGATGATAAGCTGGATTGTGAAACCAGAATATGTTGTTCACACTATTTCGCATCGGGGCTTATTTTGGTCGAATCGCTTTCAGCCTTCATTGCTTTCTCGCGCCGCTCTAATTCTGCCACGATTTTGGAAAAAACTTTTTCCCATTTTTTTTCATCTCTAGAATAGGCATTTACTGTATTTTGAAATTGTTCGCGACTGATGTGATAACTATTAAAAACGCTATCGACCAATGCTTCTCTATGTTTGGTATCGACCAGATCTGCGTAGATTACGACATCACAATAAATCTGCACAAATGCTTTTTCATTCAATTGTTTTGGAGCAGATCGCCTATCACAATTAAAATTAAATATCACCAAGAAAATTATTGGAAGGAGAATTGCAGGGATTAAAACTTTTCGTTTTGGCAGAATGATTTTATGCATACCATTATTTATTTTTATTTTTAAACATGATTTTCTTTAACTAAACCTGGTTGGAATATACTATAATTTTTTATGATTATCAACCCCAAAAAATAAAATCTAAAATTTTGCAAAATTTTAAAAATTTTACTTGACTATTTAATTTTATATTTTTATATTCGTTCCAATAAAAAAATGATTTTAAAAGCTGAGAGAAGTGATGATCATGAAAATTTCCTATTTTAGTCAAACTTTTGATATTCCATTTGTCAGAACCGAGGAAGGAGTCTGCCTGCGCGTTGATGAGGAATTTATGCCATGATCGTCTAATTCAATAATAGAGTTGAACTGAAAAGACCGTGAGATTCCTCACGGTCTTTTTTTTTGCCCGAAATCAGGAAAGGATGTACTATGAAAGCGATTGAGAGTATTGCCACGACCAAATATTTTTATGAAAAAGTGAAAAAAAATAATAAGGAATCCTCTGGCTTTCTGAAGCGACTGAAATTTAAAAAGGAAAAGCGCAGAGTGCCGGCAGTGGATCAAGTTACGTTTGAGGTACCCAAGGGTGAAATCTTTGGCATTGTCGGTCCGAATGGCTCCGGAAAATCCACTTTAATTCGGATGCTTTCGACATTGGTACTGCCGGACAAGGGCGAGCTACGCATTTTTGATATCGATGTCGTTAAAGAATCGATGCGAGTTCGGCAGCGTATCAATCGGGTCTCGGTGGATGCCGCCTTCTTCAAGAGATTATCCGCCTGGGAAAATTTAAGCTATGCTGCCCGGCTATATGGTTTCACTCCCAAGCGAGTTAAAAGCCGGGTAATTGAAATATTAGAAAGTATGCAATTCCCAGAAAGTAAAATAGATCAATCCCTGGAAGACCTGTCACGAGGGATGCAACAAAAAGTGGCCATAGCTCGGGCCTTGTTTACCTCCCCCGTATTGTTGTTACTGGATGAGCCAACAACTGGACTCGATCCAGTATCGAAACGACAGGTGCAGGAGTACATTTTGAAAATCCGCGAAATTCATGACACAACCGTCCTGTTGACCTCTCATGATCTGCAAGAGGTCGAGCGAATCTGTGATCGTGTGGCGATCATTCATCAGGGGAAATTTATCGCCTGCGACACAATAGGCGGATTGAAACGAAGCATCGCCAATAATGGTAATGGTAAAACATTGGAAGATGTCTTTATTGAATTGACCGGCAAGAAATTGAGCGAAGAGGACGATGAATAATAAAGCGAGCCATCGCTTTAGATTCTGCCTACGATCCTTCCGAAGGCTGAATTTGAATTAATTTTTTAAAAGAATAAGGAAGTTATATGAATACATTAGTGACTGAATTCAAAGCATCCTGGGCTTTCGTGGCCCGTAATTTTAGTTTGATGAAACGATATGCCGGCTGGGAAAGCGTATTTTTAATTTATAACGTCGTGAATACCGTGACCATCGGCTTTATTGGCTGGGGCGATCCGGATAAAATTCTTTATTTGATCATCGGCTCTTTATTGTGGGGATTTCTGTCTGTCCTGTTTCACGATGTTGCCGAAGCTGTTGCCTGGGAGCGCTGGGAAGGCACGATCGAATATACGTTCATGGCGCCGATCTATCGCTTCACGTATCTGGTAGGGCAAAGCCTGTTTGCAAGCTTATACGCTATATTGCGATCCGTTCTGATTATGGCGTTAGTGGCGCTATTTTTTAAGATCAGCCTGGCAAATGCCAATATTCCAGCGACATTTATTTTGATCATTATTTCCAGCTTTTCGTTTTTGGGCATGGGATTGATAGCAGCTATTTTGCCATTGCTGTCGCCAGAAAAAGGGGCGCAAGCCTCGCATATTTTGCAGGCAGTAGTCCTGTTGATCTCAGGCGTTTATTATGACGTCTCGGTTTTGCCGTCATGGCTTCAACCGCTGTCAAAAATTTCACCGGGAACTTACACGCTGCGGGCAATACGCAGAGCCTTACTGGAGAATGCCTCGCTTCGGGATTTATCTTCGGATATTTTCATCTTGTTGATAATTGGGGCATTATTAATTCCGTTTGGCTTATGGGTCTTTAATCGTGCGGAAATCTATGCGAAGAAAACCGGTAAGCTGAAACGAAGTGGGTAATATTTTTATTAGGAAGGCATCATAAATTGTGGTCGCCAGACATTGTTTGAGCCACTTCGGCCGTTAGCTGCAATTTATTAGCAATGGCTTCGGTCTTTTTCTAATTGACCTGATGTTTGAAATTGGTACCTAAGAGAAAGACATTGGTGGAGAGGATAATGGAGTTGCTTACTAATCCAGCTAGTTTAATTATCGCTTGAGAATTTAGATTGATTCGGAGTTTCATACTCGTTTACCATAGGGTCTGAAGATAAATCTTATGAGCTCCAGTCCTAATAAGATTATGCCGAGGTTTCCGAGGATTTTCTTAACTTTTTTAATGTCTTCATTGGGGTAAGGCAGTCGGCAGTCCTGTGAGAGCTTCTGTTTGGCTTCGCTCATTGGGGTAAGCCCATCGGCGGTTTATTAGCGTGACGAATCGTGAAATAAATTTGCAGTGAGGTTAATACTGCGCCAAGGACTAATGAGGAAATCTGAGCTACCTTTTCAAACCTATCCTGATTATTCATCGGGTTGGGTTTCTTATCATCATGATTTGCCATATCATGGTTCCTT
>JAEAME010002540.1_pt1 | contig 10488 bp, 18 predicted proteins | sample 8958731 | NCBI WGS metagenome assembly JAEAME01 (sample SAMN16933194, study PRJNA681113) | bioreactor sludge metagenome | isolation source: anerobic bioreactor sludge (Control) | place: India:Bengaluru | collected 2018-10-24
CAAACACGCTCATGAATTCGTTTTCAAACGTTTGCGCATACTGTTTTTCGTTTCCCTCTTCTTGGGCGCGGGAAAAGGTATGGTGTATGTACTGAAAAAGGACTCCGTATTGATAATGCTCCGGTTGCGCGTTTGGAGCCTCATAGTACCAACATTCCTTTTCGGCGACCTTATCTGCCAAATAGCGCAGCTTTTCAGAAAAATCCCCAAGATACGCATAATCTTTCAGCGGGGGATTTTGTTGCGTGGAAAAACTTTTATTATTCATGGGATGCCTCCGCGAATGAATTCTTGACAACATCTGTTTGTAAGTATATCATGAGTCTACGGTGACAGATAATTTGTTTATCACACCGTGGAGGATTCCCGTATATTTATTTAACATACATTTATTAACTTACATTTTTTGTTTATAGAGATCCCTCGTCGGCATTACCGGCGAGGGATCTTTTATTTTAAGCATGAGAAGTCTTTGCGTGATCATAGAAGCGGGCGGTCATGTGATTTGGCGCCTTTTCTGATTTAGTTTTTCTTTCCATTCCGAAAGGATCCGGATGGCTTGAGCACACTCTTTTTCGTTCATGCGTCCCATGTGGGTTTCTTTTTTGGATTGCTTCATTGAAGATGCCAGGTATGCGTATACTGCACCGGTATCGATATGCTCTTCTTCGGTGATCTCTGAGATGATCCGGTGCGCTTCGTTTCGCTTTTCACGGAGCTCTTTTTTGGCCGGAACCCCCAACGGGATGGCGGTGTCCTGATGGCACCATACCCATGCTCTGCACGCCACGCACTCATAGCGAAACCGGTCGTTACGGCCGTCCGCAGTGGGCATTTGCTTCAGGGTGGTCGGACGATTGCAATACGGGCACAAAGGAACCGGGATCGGCCGGATGCGATCGATCTGCCCTACGTATCGCGCAAGCGATTCGGCGGTGTGCTTTCGGGTAACATAGTGTGTTACCGTTCTTACTTTTTTTCGGGAGCCCAACTCCGAGCCGCAGAACACCACCCGGTACCGGTAGTTTTTATCAATCGATACCTCAACGGTCGTCTCCCCGCTTTTCATTCGAAGGGATTCCGTGTGGCTTAAAATACGCATGAGCGCCTGTTTTCTGGCTTGTTCGTTCGGAGGTAGTGGCGCGATTGCCGTTTGAACGGATGGGGGTGCTGTCTTAATCATCATAATCTTCTCCTTTTGACCCTTTCGGTCATTAAAAAGCTTTTTTGTTCTTTGTTCGGGGATGCCCCTTCCGGGCGTTTCTTTTTTGGTTTTTCGGCGGTTTTAGTCCGGATTCGTGTTGGAATTCTTCTCCTTTCCTTATTGCCGTTATCATAGGATAACGGCAGTTGTTATGATGTGAAGTTCGGGCGGTCTTTTTTGGTTTTCGGCGATGGCCCGTGGGGGTCAAGGGCCGGACATCGCTTGGTGGATGGTGTCGGCGACCGTCTGGCTGCATGTGTTTTGGAGCTTGTCCGCATGGCGTGCGTATACGATCGTGCTCTCCACGCTCACGTGGCGCATAAACCGGGATACATCATTTATACTCTCCTCGCCGGTAATGGCCAGAAGACCCGCGGTATCCCGTAGCGAGCGCACAGAGCGATCCTTGGCGTTATCAATACCGGAATGATTGATTACCTCTTTGATGCAGTTTCGTATCTCCCGGGGCTTTAAGCCTTCGCGGGGCTCCTCTCCATAAAGGCGGGCAAATAGAGCGGATTGGTCGTTAGCCCCCACCCTGCACGCCAGATAATCCTGAACGCTTTTATAAACTTCTTCCGGGAGGATCACATAATTGTTTTTATCCGGACACCCCTTTCCTTGAACAAAAAGGACCGTTTTACCGGCATGGTTTTGAATGTCTTTCACAAACGCCCGAGACAGCTCGATCCCCAAAAGCCCCGTCGTTACGGAAAGGTGGATCATGGCGCGATTTCGTTTTCCTTTTTCGGTATTTAGATCGATGCTTTTTATAATCTGTGCGGTTTCTTGCGCCGTGAGAAAGGACTTGTTTTCATATAGAACATCGACTTTTGCGATGCGCACATCTCGGGCGACATCGGGATGGATCTTGTTTTTGTCCAGATATTCAAAAAACTTGCGAAGGCTGGTCATATATACCCGCATCGTTACCGGGCTGAGGTTATGCTTCGAAAGTTCGTCCCGGTACCGCTTAATGTCTTGGCGTGTAAACCGCGCAAGATGATTCTGCACGCCAAAGCGGAAAAACCGGCGCAGGGCTCGACGGTAGGTCTCGGTCGTCGCCGGGCTTCTTGCGTCCAGATCTTCTAAAAAACCGGGCACCAGGTCCTCGGTGATTGGAATATTGTTCATGATTCATTCTCCGTTACGTGCTCCGGCATATATGCCGTTAGGGTTTTGATGTCCATGAAGGTCGCGAGCCGATAGATCTGTTCCACGCCAACTTCTTCGGTTGCGCGGGTTTCCATCTTGTTATATGCCTGCCGGGAGATCCCAAGTAATCCCGCCATTTTTTGCTGACTGATCCTTCGCCCCACCCGGCGCTCCGCCACATCGCGCATAAAGGAGTGAAAATCAAATCCGCGTTCGGTCGGCTTTTCTTGGGGTGTTTTTGTGGACGCGGGCCACCCGGTACGATACCGATCCGGATCGAGCCGCAGCGCCCGACAACATGAATACACCGTTTCCATTTTGGGGTTTTTATTTGCTTGGCTCATGATCCGGCGCGTGGTGGTCGGTGAGATCCCGAAGTCTTTACTTAGATCGATATACGACTTTTTTTCCATCTTTGCATACGCGCGGATGTCGTCCGTGAATCTTTTATGGTCAAATCCGCTTTTGTGTTCGTCGTTTGTACTGGCTTCCATGTTTCCCTCCGAGAGGTTAATTCTGCTTTGAACGTATCACGTTGATTACACTTTGTCAACTTCGTGGCGTTTTATTGATTCTGGCGTGCAGCTTGTGATATGATTGATCCATGCGACGCACCTTCGCTCACGGTTGTTCGCTGTTTTCTCCTTTCTACCGCAACGCGGTTTGTCCCGGAACTCCGGGTGGATTAAAATGAATTTATATAGAGCGAGAGAAAGAAAGAGGTGAAAACCTCTTTCTTTTTATATGTACTCGTCGATCTCATCGATGCGTTCTCGGATCATCTGCAAAAACATGCCCGTATTCACGACTCGTTTTGTGTCTTTGAGCATCTTGGGCATATCAAATCCGCATACGCTCTTCCAGCGCATATCGGTGATATTGGGGAGGTCCTCGGGCTCGCAATATCCGCCTTGCCAGTACGAAATTAAAGCCTCACAGTCAAACGTGTTGTGTGTTCCGGGGCGTGGACCGGTCGCATACCCCCATGTGCATAGGACGTGCTCGCCGCCGCAGCTCCAAAGCCCGTAACGGCCGGGGCTCATCGCAGTACGCTGGGTCGTGTTCCTCCAGAATCGTTTCAGGGATACATCGTGAATGTCCATATTTTTGCTCCTTTCCGTGCGTTTGCTTCGTCTTTTGGGCACAAAAAAATACGCCCTGCGCATAATCGCAGAGCGTATTTTAATGAACTTGTTGTAATTATATCACGATCGCGTCATCCTGTCTACTCGAAGGCGGCGTTTTCCCATATTCCCACTTTGTTTTTCTGGGCCTCTTTTAAAAGCTCGTAAAACCGTTCCGCATACCGGCTGTTGGGCTGGATTGTCAGCGTGGTTGCGTTTCCGGATATCAAAAGATCCTCTTGAACCATGGATCCGTCGTCGGCCTGATACACATACGCCAGGGTTCTCCCGTAAATGTCCTCTTGCTCGATGTCGTACTCCAGATAGACCGGATCCTCTCCGATATACTCCTTCATCCAGTTGGACGCGTCCTTCCCTTCCGGCGTGTTTTTGTTTTTGTCCGGGTGCACGCTCTCCGGGGCGTCTACGCCGATCAGGCGAACCGTGATCTCCTTATTGTCTATAATTACGACCAGTGTGTCCCCATCCACGACATAAGAGACATCATAGGGGCCATATCGCGCTGGAGGATCCTCCTGTTTATTATCGGTGCCGATATGGATTTCTGGCGCGTTGTCGGAAATCAGTTTGGGAACATACTTCATGCCGGCGCGCGTCAGAACATAGATCGTTCCGCCGATGATCATACAAAGAATCAACACGATTCCAAATAGAATTTTCAGTGTTCTGAAAAAGGCACTTCGATAATGATTTTGCGGCCGTCTCATACATTCCCCCCCAAAACAAAAATAGATATGCCCCGGACGCGCTCCGAGGCATATCTTTAATTACTTGTCCTTATTATAGGTGCTCGTCTTACAGGCGTCAAGACGGGCCCGATTCGACGCTTTTACATATATGTATATTATACGCGCGCGCGTCAGTCTTCCGAGATCAGTTCTCCCGGATCGATCCCGAGAGCTTGCGCAATTTGCATGAACCGGAACACCGACATGTCCTGCTCGCCCGATTCGTAGCGTGCGATTTGTGCTTGCGTTGACTTGATTCTAAACGCCAAGCCCGCTTGGGTAAACCCGGCCGCTTCGCGTGCCGCCTTGATCCTTTCACCGAACTCTTCGGGGGTGGGGATGTCTACCGAGGCTTCCCGATCCATATTTCTCCTTTGGAGCCGCTTGATGTTTTTGCGGCCTCTTTTGTTATGATTTCGGCTATCCATCTTCTGTTTGTATTTGTATTATTTGATTCTGCGCCCTCATTTTATACACCATTAGATATATCGTCAAGAAGAACAATCGTTGTGTTACGGTTTAGTTTCTATTTTTTCGACCTGTTGTCGAGTTTCTTGATTGTGCTATAATGAGTTTATAGAAACTCGTCGCCGGGAGGTGTTTTATGCCATATACCGTCATTACCAAGGTTTACGATAGCGGACATATCGACTGCACAATGCGTGAAATGTGCGATTTTGATCGGGATGCTTTTTCTGAATTTCTACGCTATGACCGATATGTGGATACCCGACTGACTTGCGCGGAGGCTCGCGATATGGTTTATGAATCGCGTGATCACAATGGCGAGGCGCGCGGAATTGCGCGTCCGGGAAGGAAACTCCGATGATTGCTGCTGAGCCTTCTTCTTTTTGGAAATATTTCGTCCGAGAGGTCGCGAAGATTGTCGGAGGGGTTGCTGCTCTTTGTTTATTTGTTTTATTCATGCGATATCAAGTTGCTTTTCTCTATTCTTATCTGTATGTCTCGGATTTGAGCATTGGACACCAGATGAATGAATCGGTTGGCAATGTCATTACAGATCAACTCATTGACGCGTCCGATGCTATATCGCTTGTCAGGGAAAGCAAATATATTATTAAAGAGCAACTTCCTTTTCCGAATACGGCTGAATTTCCGCTGCTTTCCTGGTACGTTCAGCGATTGGGTAATTACTATATTGTTGCAAGCTGCGTTTCATTTACTAATGAGTTCGGCTCGGATCGTAATGAATCGTTTGTTATTATCTATGAAATAAATGATTCCCGATCGTCAGTTGTGCATTTTGATTTTGGTAACAATGAAATCTCTAATGAGCCTGCAAATAAATCGCCTTGCATATTATTACAAGGCATCCCGCCACAGTAGGAAGAAAGGAACGTGCAATGTTGAAGCCAGATCCCCGCAGAAAGATGAAAAGAGTTATCCTCCGCATGATATTGACAGCGATTGTCGGATCTTTGGGAATTGTTTTGTGCATCGTTTTCTTTTTCAAAGGGGCGTATGTGTGCGCAATATTATCCGCATTTTTGGGCATGATGCTCATGGAGCTGGTTCACTTTCTTTTGTCAGATAAATAACAGACCAAAAAGCATACGGACCAAACGTCATTGGAGGATGATTATTATGAACAGTTATGACATCGAGATGATTACCAACATCCTGGATCGCGCCTACGCGCTATTTGAGGCAAACGAAATGACGCGACTTGCATCGCGCGACCGACTTGACCTGATGATCGATCTGGATAACGCGATCCGGACGACCGGACTTCGGCTTAAAGATCTTTGCGCAGCGGACGATTTTAATTTCATGCACGATATTGTTGGGATCGTCGATAACACCAATCGCAGAACCGGTGTAATTGAAAACGGCTTTATACCGCGGTTTGCGGGCAAGGGATAGAGACTACCAGAGGAAAGAAGATCGCCAATGAAAATAACATCGAGATCCGTTGTATCAATCCTTGTGATAATCCTTGATGTGGCCCTCCTAACGGTTTTATATATTCGCGGATACTGGTATTTCTTGATTCCAGTATCTATGGTTGCGTCCTTCGCTGTTCATTGGTTGAACCGCAATGAACTCGCGGAAGACGGCGAGAATACAAATACGGTCGCGAACAAGCGCGAGGCGATGATGCTGAAAGCCACAAAGTATCTTACGGCATTAAATTGTATTATATGGATACTGTTCCTTGTTTTTTTTGATTGCTCTTTTTGTGTACGCAAAAATAAACAACGTGCGATAACAGACCGTCTACGGAGAAAGGAACTAAAATATGAAATCACCTATTAACCTCCAAGAAATCACCGGACAGGAGAGCGGGATCATCCTATACGACGACAAAAATGTCGCCGTGGTGAACTGGAGTCATGGCGAAGGGATCCCGCATTGGCTGGCTCCGCTCCATGATCCGATCTATATGCCGACCGAAGAAGAAATCGAGGACTGTGGAATCGCGGGAGACATTCTCGAAGAACTGCCCGTAGACATGGAGATCATCTATGACCGCAACGGCGATCTTCAGGATCTGATTGATGCCCGGAAAATCGGGGAACCCACCGTGGGACATGTATACCAGATCGGCGTCCACTATCGGGTGATTGCACCGGAAGTTTGGGCCTGAGAATCAGCGTGATCAATGCCAGGACGTGAAAGGAGAAGTATATGGGATATGTCCGCAAAGATGGATATGAGCGCAAGGCAGAATATGCGGCTCGTCGCAACCGAGATAACGCCCCGACGGGCGCGACACGGCTGTATTAGCAGAAGGAGGCCATCATGCCCGAAACAATCTACCACTATATGTCTTTTAACACAAACGAGCGTAACGCAGATCTTTTGCCGCACGAAGGGTGGGTTGTATTAGCCTGCGATGACGAGGATTCCCGAAACCAGTTTATCGATCATTGCCGACCGGAGCTTCATGCTTTTGTTCCGACCGATGATGAGATCCAAAAGATTATCGGAAGAGATTGGTATGTGTCCCGCCTTGTTGATGATGTCGATGGCGCGCATAAGGTATGTGGCGTCCTGTCGGAACAACAGATCAGCGATACGGCGGCAAGCCTTTATGATGGCGGATGGCGTGCAAATGATCGGGAAGAGCTGATTTCCGAGTATGGGTTCTTTTCGGGTGACGCAGATAAGGTTTGCAAGATTCTGGGCGATATCGATAAGAATAAACGAGTTCAGTATCATGTCGTCCGCCTGAAGGGCGCGTTTAGACCCTCTTCTCCCGGAAAAATGGATGCGAACGAAATCGGGCTCTTTGTTGCATCGAATAGACTGTCAAAGAAAGACTATTCCTATTCTAAGGAGACCTTTTTACGCGAGGACGAAGCGCGCCAACGCTTCAGGGAAGCCCAGCGTGAATGCCGTGTAATTGATTTTCCAGATAATCACTTTCTGGAAATCTACTGGCTCGAATTTTCCGAGGAAACGCTTAACACAGACGGAGAGATTCAAGACGCGTGCGTTACGGACGAGTATTATCCGCATTACGATGGACGCAGCGAAGAAGGAGGAAACTTATGAAAAAGATTATTGATGGCGCTCTCTACAACACGGAATCCGCACGCCACATCGGCTCTTGGAGCAACGGATATGGCGTAAGCGATTTTAAGTGGTGCCGAGAATCGCTCTACCGGACCAACTCCGGCAAGTATTTTAAGCACGGTGAAGGCGGGCCGATGTCCGTCTATTGCGAGCACCACGGAAATTCCACATCCGGATCCGAGCAGATCATCTCCCTTACCTATGAGGATGCGCGCCAGTGGGCCGAGGAGCACCTTGAGGTAGACGAGTACGCCACCGAGTTTGGCGTGCCGGATGAGGCGTCGGATACAAAATTTCCGATCGCGACTACGCTCACCCCCATTGTGATCTCCGCACTCAAACGGATCCAGACAGAGACCGGTAAGACGTTAAGCGACCTGATCGACGAGGCGTGCCGGAAAATGTATGATATCAAGTAGGATATCCTGCGAGGGTTTAGGGTCATAAACGTTGCATATTACGCCTTCTCGTTGTATGATTCAATTACCACGTAATATTCCTGTAACAATTTAATGTTACGATTTTTCTAGTGGTTAGGAAACGTTTTATTTTAATTATGAGGTGATGGTCGTGGCCACAAACAGCATTCTTCACTCGGTTCGCATCCGCAAAAAAGAGCTCGCAACCTCTTTTGTCGATGCGCTTGAACATGCGCAAGGAAAAACGGCAAAAGACGTAGTGCTCAGCAAGACGGTAAAGAATCTGAAGGTTGACCAAATTAAGGAAATCTTTGGCGAATGAGTCTATCTGGCTATAATGTCATTGGGCTCGCGGATATGATTGAAGCCATTGGTGAAGATCGCACAAAAGATGTTTTGTGCGATTTTTCTTGTCCGCTCAATAAAGATGTCGAGTATTTTTTGCGATCAAGGGCAATCGAGTTTTCAAAGCAGGGGCTTTCTAAAACCCATCTTGTTTTTACTTCGTATAAAGATAGGCCGGTATTATGCGGCTACTTTACGCTTTGCTATAAAATCATGGCTGTTTCCGCAGACGCTCTCTCCTCTTGTTATAAGAAGCGAATCCAGCGTTTTGGTAAGTATAATCGTGCATATAAACAATACGATATACCTGCTCCCTTAATCGCACAACTCGGCAAAAACTACACGAACGGATATGACAAATTAATTTGCGGCGACGAAATACTTAAAATTGCGATTGATAACATTATGAAGATATCCCGTCTCGTTGGAGGAAAGTTCATCTATTTAGAATGTGAAGATGAAGAAGCGCTCGTCAAATTTTACTCCGACAACGGCTTCGTTAATTTTGGGAAAAGAGTTCTCGATAAGGAAGAAGAAGATCGCGTGCAAGGCAGGTACCTGATTCAAATGCTTCGATATCTTGAATAACTCGCTTTTTAACAGCCCGACATTATTGGGGTCTTCTATTTATCCCTTGGCGGAGCGACATTGTTTTGGGATAGATACTCCTCCCGCTTTTTTGTGGCGATTCGTAGAGCATCTTCTTGACCTAGATTGGTCTTAACAAAGATGTCGATTACCCCTTTGGCGTCGCAAAAGCATTCGCCGCAAAGCCGTGCGAGCTGACGCACATCCCGCACCGACCCGTCTTCCCGAAAGGTGATCGACCATGAGTGAAAGTCGGGATGGATCTGATCGTAGTCCTCGGTCTCGTATTCCTCGATAATGGTTTTAACCGCTTCGGATTTTTCGATCAGAAAACGGAGCACATCCGCCCGACGAGGCTCCACGGCGACGGCAAATATTTCATCTTTGCTTTCCGGTTGGATGATATATACTTTCATGACGATCCCTTTCTGCTACAGGCAAAAATCCATCAGATTATTTCGGATCTCCTCTTCGTTGATTCCGATATACCGCAAAGTCACGCTCGGCGCTGAGTGATTAAAAATCTGCTGCAAGATCGCAACGTCCTTATTTTTTTTGTAATGGTGATACCCGAACGTCTTTCGGAGCGTGTGCGTGCCGATGTTTTCAAGGCCACACCTATCCCCTGCTTCTTTAATAATCCGCCATGCCTGCGTCCGGGAAAGCGGGCCGCCTCCCGAATGTGATGTCATCAGAAAGTCGCTGTCTTTGAGTTTGGCGTGGGAAATGTATTCTTGGATCTCGCTTTGCACGCCGCGCTGCAAATACACGCGTTTCGTTTTTCCGGTTTTTTGTTCCTGCATGGTAAAACTATCCCGGTTGCGCACGTCTGACACCTTAATTTTCAGGATGTCTCCGATTCGTAGTCCCGTATTAAGACCGATCAGGACCATAATGTAATTTCGTCTTCCTTTTACTCCGGCTGCACGCTTAAACTCATCAACCTTATCCATGTCTCGGATCGGGCCGATGGTGCGCAGTTCAACGGTTTTCTTTTTCCCGCGATAGCGGATTTGTTTTTTCAATGCTTCCGGCTGGAGCGCGGCATACTCTTTTTGAAATTCGGGATTCCGAAGCTGCTCCTTGAGATAATCATCAAATTTAGTGCTCATTTTTTATCGCTTTCCTTCCTTAACTTGATTGTAAAATCGCACTCCTGACTGCTTTGAATATGCTGTGTTTGTTTCATGTAACGAATCACTTAAATACATATTGTTGCATAGAACCATATTATCACACGTGCTGGCACGCGTCAATCCCCGAAAAGGCTACTCCGGTAAGGCTTTTGGGGCAACACGTCAATGCAACAAAATATCTATTTAGTTTCATGCGTGTTTGATTTCTGCACAAGAGAGTTATATATA
>JAEAME010002543.1_pt1 | contig 10468 bp, 10 predicted proteins | sample 8958731 | NCBI WGS metagenome assembly JAEAME01 (sample SAMN16933194, study PRJNA681113) | bioreactor sludge metagenome | isolation source: anerobic bioreactor sludge (Control) | place: India:Bengaluru | collected 2018-10-24
ATGCGCAGGTCTTTGCGGTGGATGTCCTCCTCGTTGTGCAGTGTGGCCTGCTTGATGGTGACGCCGCCTATGCTGACGGGCTCCAGTACGGCATAGGGATTGAGACTGCCGGTCCTGCCCACATTGATCCCGATGTCGATCAGCCGCGTGGTGCCCTGCACGGCCGGGTATTTGAAGGCGATGGCCCAGCGCGGGTCGTGCCCCACGGAGCCCAGCTCGTCCTGCAGCGCGATGGAGTTCACCTTGATCACCACACCGTCCACGTCGTAAGGCAGCTGCTCACGCCGCCCTCCCCAGTCCCGGCAGAAAACCTTGACCGCATCCAGGTCCTTGCAGCGGGTCATGTTGCTGTTGATCTTGAAGCCCAGCGCCCTGAGGTATTGCATCGTCTCCCAATGGGTAGCCGGGACCTGGCCGCCCTCGGCCCAGCCGAGCTGGTAGATGAAAATATCGAGGGGACGTCTGGCTGTGATGCGGGGATCCAGCTGCCGCACCGAGCCGGCTGCCGCGTTGCGGGGATTGGCGAACAGCGGGAGCTTGTCCGCCGCACGCTCCTCGTTGATCTTCTTAAGGCCCTCTCTGGGCAGGTAGGCTTCTCCCCTGACCTCGAAGCGTTTGGGCGCCTTGGGGCCGACGGAGAGCGGGATGCTCCTGATGGTCTTGAGGTTCTGCGTGATGTTTTCGCCCTGGTAGCCGTTGCCGCGCGTGGCGCCCACGGTGAAGATTCCGTCCTCGTAGGTAAGGGCCACGGCCAGCCCGTCGATCTTGAGCTCGCACACGAAATCGACCTTCTGATCGGGGACCAGGCCGGTCAGCCGCTTATACCAGGCATCCAGGTCCTCGTCCGAGAAGGCGTTGGCCAGGCTGAGCAGGGGACGCGGGTGATTGACGATGCCGAAGGCCGCTACGGGCTGCGCGCCCACGCGCTGCGTGGGGGAATCGGCCGAGACCAGCTCCGGATGCTGCTGCTCGAGCTTTTTCAGCTCGAGCATGAGGTCGTCGTATTCGGCGTCGCTGACCTCGGGATCGTCCAGGACGTAGTAGCGGTGGTTGTGGTAATTGATGCTGTCCCTGAGCCCGGCGATCCTTCTCTTAACGCTTTCAATGTCCGTCATCGCACGACATCCGTAGCCGTCTGATTAGGGGAATTATAGCATTTAGGCGAGGCCAAATATATGCCCCTCGAAGTGTTATATAATATAGGCGATTATGAACTATTTACCTTATTTGCTGACATTGCTTGGCGCGATCGTTTTAACCCTTTTTCTGCTCAACAGGGACCGCAACGGAAGCGTGAAGGCCCTGCTTTACAAGACACTGGCCAGTTTCCTGTTTATAGTTGTGGCCTTTGTATCTTTCCTGGCCAACCCCTGCCCGTGTGCGGCCGTATACGCCGTGCTGATTATCATGGGGCTGGCCTGCGGCCTGATAGGGGACATATTGCTCGACCTGAAGATAATGTATAAGGAATCTGCATCGCTCTACCAGCACGGCGGCATGGTGGCCTTTCTGGTGGGGCACGTTTTTTACCTGGCGGCGCTGATCGGCTATTTCGGGTTCAACTGGATACCCGTGGTCATTGCACTGGCGCTGGCGGTCATAATCATGCTTGTCAGCCGGTTCGCCTTCAAATTCGATTTTGCCGAGCACACCGTCGACACATATGCGTACTCAGTCGTGCTGTTCTACATGATGACGCAGGCCTGCTACGCGGCGTTAAATCAGAATTACTCCGCCTGCACCGTGCTGCTCGCCGCAGGTTCCATATTATTCCTGCTGTCCGACCTGGTGCTGAGCATGACCTACTATGACGGCAAGGACTCCCGGGCTTACATCTCGGTAAACCATGTGCTCTACTATGCTGCCCAGTTCTGCATCGCGTTGAGCGTTTTGTATTTCGCAACATAGTCGCCAGCAATAGTTTGAAAGGAGCGGTGAGATGACCAGGATTTTCGATCTTAGCGTGCCCACGGAGGACAGCCCCAGCGAGCCGCTGCCCGTTAAAGTGGAGCACAAGCCGCACGAGTTGAGCCTGCCTCTTATCGAGATGTTCCTGGGCGGCAAAAAGGAGGACCTGGCGGACGGGCTGGGGTGGGCGGACGATTCAGCCACGCTGGGGGCGCACGCCGGCACGCATGTGGACGCCCCCTGGCACTTCGCGCCGCTTTCCGAAGGTCAAAAAGCCAGGACCATCGACCGGATGCCGCTGGACTGGTTTTACCATGATGGCGTGGTTCTGGATATGCGCCACAAGCCGCAGGGCTCGGGGGTCACGGTGGACGACCTGAAGGCTGCGCTGAAAAAGATCAACTATTCTATCAAGCCCTGGGACATTGTGATGATACAGACGGGTGCGGACAAGCTGTGGGGCAAGGCTGAATATTTCTCGGCCGGCTGCGGCATGACCGAGGAGTCGACCCTGTGGCTGATAGAGCAGGGCAGCCGCGTGATGGGCATCGATGCCTGGGGCTGGGACCGTCCCTTCGCAGCCATCAAGGAGGAGTTCGACAGGACGCATAATAAGGGGCTGATCTGGACCGCCCACAAGGCCGGCATCAAGAAAGAATACTGCCACATCGAGAAGCTGGCCAACCTGGACAAGCTGCCCCGGCCCACAGGCTTCAAGGTGGCCTGCTTCCCGGTCAGGCTGACCGGCGGCAGCGCCGGCTGGGCTCGCGTGGTGGCGATATTCGAAGATTAAAAACTTGCAGCCGTGGAACAGTTGAGAAGACGCAGGTCCGGCCGCTGGCACACCATCTATTCACTTATCAGCTCTTTGATCGAGGAGCTGGCCATAGCCGCGCTGCTGTTGTGGCTGCTGCCGCTGCTGGGCGTGAAGGTCCCGCCCTGGCTTAGCATAACCGTGCTGGCCCTGTTCCCGGTCTACTGCTATATCATGTACCGCATCGGGCATCCCACAGTTTTATACAGGGACGTGACAGGGGCCGATTCCATCATAGGAAGCACGGGCACGGTGGAATCGGTGCAGCCGGAAGTTTTCGTCAGGGTGCAGGGGGAGCTGTGGAAGGCAGACTGTCCCGACGGTAAGCTGAAGGAAGGGGAGGAGGTCACCGTCACGGATATAGACGGGCTGTCCCTGACCGTCGGGAGGAAGCGGGCTTAGATACAGTTTGCGAAAGGGTGGTTACCTGTCGAAAAAGGGTTTGTCCAGGTCGGCGTCATTGGAGTAGCCGGCCCGCTCCCAGTAGCCTTTATAATTGGGATCGTCCGACAGCTCGATCCCGGTCACCCATTTGATCCACTTGTAACCCCACTTGTCCTCGGCCACCAGCTGAAAGGGGAACCCGCGCTCGGGCGGCAGATCCACGCCGTTTATCTTATAGGCCAGCATGATGTTTTTGTCCCTGACGTAGGCAAGGGGAAGAGAGGTGGTGTACCCGTCATGCGCGTGGAAGATGACGGTGTTGGCCGCCGGCAGGACTACCGCCTCCTTGATGATATCGTCCACCAGCACGCCCTCCCAGAGTATCTTGACCGCCCAGCCCTCCACACAGTCCAGCGTGACCAGCTTGGTGTGGTTTGTGTGCCCGGACAGCACCTCCGCGTAGGTGTAGCTGAGCGGTTTCTCCACCAGTCCGGTGACCTTCAGCCGGTAGGAGTTGACGTCCACGCGCTGGGGCCCCTTGATCGAGTTCTCCTGGAAATCGCTCAAATCGGACAGCCGCTCGCCCTGGTACTCCCTGATCTGTACGTCCGGCAGGCCTTTGTCTGAGGAGGACGCGCTGCCGGCACAGCCGGCCAGCAGAGTCAGCATCAGCGTGCTCCAGGCGGTCAGCGAGTAAATCCGTTTGATTTGCATGATGGTTATCCTTTAAAGCATGAAATTGATGGCGAACACGGCATGGATCATGACCGAGATCAGGAAGATCAGCCAAAGGTAGCAATGGAATTTGTAGAAATTAAGGTAGTTACTATTCTGCATCAGGCCGCGGGCGAATTTGAATCCCGGCAGGCAGCGGCAGGTGAAAAAGACCAGCAGCCCCAGTACGATGTTGCCGACCGCGAAAATGAATATGATGTCCCTTGCCGCCTGAGAGTGAAAAAATTCAGTCACGTCGCACCTCGGTCTCAAAATTCTAAAGGTCGATCTCCGCTGACCCGCGTGAGGCATGCTTGAGGGTGAACTGCGGATCGCTGCCGTAGGCCCAGATTATTTTGTGCGTGCCTTTGCCCAGCGCTTTGTCGAACCTGTCGCCCGTGTCGAGCTTGCGCTTGAATTCGATGGTGGTGAAGCCGCCCTCCGATTGTCCGCCCGAGGCCAGTATGTCGTCCGTGCCTCCCTGCTCGACATCCGGTTTATGCGGACCGAACTGGCCGGTGCTGTACTGGTCAGAGATGGCGAGTTTTCCATCCTTTACGTAGCCGATGACTATGTCGGCGTCCTTCATCATAGATTCAGGGTCGAAGCCGGCCGCCACCCAGCCCTGCGTCCTGGCCTTCATCCCGATATAAATGTTGGTATCGTCGGACGTCCACCACAGCTCGTAGTTTTCAAATGTCCTGCTGTTCCTGTATTCGCCGGCAGCGATGGCGCCGTCCGCAGCCCACCTATGATCATTTAATGACGGCCCTTCGGGCTGGGTGCTGACGGGAGGTGGGGGCAGTGAAGGCGGCAGGGTGGATTTGGGTTCAGGCTGGGAGGGTGCCTGGCAGGCGCCCGCGACCAGCGTGACCGTCAGCGCAGCGATAACGATCCGCAGGGCTAAATAGTTAGACATAATGTCACCTGCCTCAAATGGAGTGTTAGGTTATATATCGCCGCCGGATCAGCGCAGGCGCGCTTCCACCGCCTTCCAATCGACGTTCTTGAGGAAGGCCTCTATGTAGTCGGCCCGTTTCAGCCCGTAGTCGGTGATGAAGGCGTGTTCAAAGACGTCCAGGACCAGCAGCGGCTGGCAGCCGGCCGGATGTCCCACGTCGTGCTCGTTGATCCACTGGTTGAACAGCCTGCCGCCGACGATGTCCTGGTAGAGGATGGTCCAGCCGATGCCGCGCATGGTGGCCGTGCCCTTTAGGTCCTGCAGCCAGGCGTCGTAGCTGCCGAAATCGGCGGCCAGCAGCTTGCCCAGCTTGCCTTCCGGATTGAGCGCGGCTTTGCCGCCCAGGTTCTCGAAGTAGTACTCGTGCAGGCGCATGCCGTTGAACTCCCAGCCCAGCCTTCTCTTGAGCTCGGCGTACTCCGGCGTCGCGGCCTTGCCGTCCTTAACCATGGCGGCCAGCGAATCGAACAGCTTGTTGGTGTTGGTCACATAGCCTTTATACAGCGTGAAATGCGTGTTGAGCAGGTTGTCGCTGAATCCCTGCATGCCCAGCAGCTTCGCGTAGTCCTTCGCCTCATATGCCATAACTTTACCTCCTGACTATTTGTCGACCGTCTTTTTCAGGTCGTTGAAAACCTTGACGTGGTAGAGCTCGTGGTCGCGGATCCTGGTCAGCAGCTTTTTGACCTTCCTGTCGTCGATCTCTTTGGCCGCCCTGTCGTAAGCGGCCGCGACCTTTTTCTCGATCTTGATATCGGCGTCCAGCATTTTCGATGCCGTTTTCGGCTTTTCGATTTTGGTGTGCTCCATGTGGGGATGTCCGCCCCTGCTGACCATCTTCTCGGCCAGCCAGCCCATGTGCTGCATCTCGTTGATGGCCTGGTCCTGCATCTCCTTGCGCATCTCCTCGTTGGGCGCGGCGTAGGAGTGCAGCAGATATTGCAGTACGACCGTGTACTCGTGCTCGATGCCCCAGTCCAGTACACGGGTCAGTTTGTCTTTCCTTTCTCCGCGCAGGTCCTGCAGTTTTTCCTGCGCGACTTCCTTGACGAAGCCTGCGAAGTCGCCGTGGTGGGACAGCTCGTCGGAGAGGATGCGCTCCAGCAGCCTCTTGATTTTGGCGTCTTTGATCAGGCGTATGTGGTCGCGGTACATCTTAATGGCGTCTTCCTCGGCCAGCACGTCGTTCTTCATCCAGGCGGTTACGGTTTTGCCGCCCTGGCGCATCTTGCCGCGTGTGAAGCTGGGCGTGCCTCCCAGCTCGGTGACTGTCTCGGCCAGCCAGTCGAGGTGGCGCATCTCCTCGCGCGCTATGGCCTCGATCTCACAGGCCAGCTCCCCCTCGCCCATGGCGTAGGCATGGGCCAGGTACTGGATGATGGCAGCATGTTCTCCCTCTATGTCCTTGTTGAGCAGCTCGACGATGTCCGATTTTTTCAATTCAACCTCCGTTTACGTACATACGTCAACGAACTATTGACGCATGATATCAAAATTATATTGTCTCAAGATGTGACGTAAGTCATTATCCGGCACGGCAACCAGATAAAAAAGTTATTATTTCACATAGCTCATTATTACATTCGTACGGGCGGGATCGACAGACGCACCGGACTCAATTCAGTTCTTTTTCCCCTATGAAGGGGCCGTGCCAGAAGTGATACCACACCTGACCTGTATAGCCGTTAACGCTGAGCATGCCGTAGATTTGGTTGTCCCTGATGATCTCAATGGTGTAGTAGCCGTAAAAGCGGTCGGCGTCGACGACTTTTGAACCCGGCAGGTAAACGTCGAGATAGTCCTGGGCATTCTTTTTAGCCTGCTCCTCGCTGACTGTCATGGGAAGAGAGGCATTGCGGTTACCCCACATCATGCCTGTCATCATTCCGTATTTGGCATTCCACATCATGTTCGGCCCCGGCTCGGAATACATGTCTCCGGTATAAGGATCAATCAAGGCCTCGAAGGCATAGTTGCCCGAGCTGATCTCCTTAAAACCCACGTAAAAGTTGTTGGTGAATTCCAGTATTTCAGCGGCTTTCAGATCAGGATCGTTTCTTTCTTTGAGGTAGTTATTCACTATGTCTGCTGCCCTGTCCATGGTTATGCGCTGCCCGCCGCTCACGTAGGGCCCGCCCGGCCCCATCAGGCCGCTGCGGTTCATCATACCTCCCGGCCCTGTCATACCTACGGGACCCATCATGCCGCCGGGCGGATAGCTGTAGGATGGGGGTTGAACGGTCTGGGGAGAGCAACCTGATGCGAATGCGGAACCCAGAAGCACTGATATCAGCAGTATCAAGGAACACCGTTTCAACATCGCCTGCCTCCTTATATGTGTTCTGATCTTGATTATAGCACCCGAATCGCAATGCAACATAATCTGGCCGTTCTTCTGCGGCTGCCGGCTCAATTTTTAATGGATGAAGGCCGTCCCGGCCAATTATTCTTGCACGCTCAGCAGCCTGGCATTGATGGAAACGATCACCGTGCTGACGGTCATTAAGATCGCGCCGACTGCCGGTGTAAGCAGGATGCCGAATCCATACAATGCGCCGGCGGCCAGGGGAATGGCAACTGCGTTGTAACCGGTAGCCCAGGCGAGGTTCTGTACCATTTTACGGTAGGTCGCCTTCGCCAGGCCTATGATCGCTGCAGCATCGAGGGGATTGCTTCTCACCAGTATGATATCTGCCGTCTCGAGGGCGACATCCGTTCCCGCGCCGATGGCGATGCCGACATCGGCCGCCGCCAGGGCAGGGGCGTCGTTCACACCGTCCCCGGCCATAGCGACCAGCAGACCTCTTGATTGTATCTCCTTCACCCTGGCTGCTTTTTGATCGGGCAGGACTTCAGCGAAATATTCATCAAGACCGACCTGCGCCGACACCCAGGCGGCCACCTGCCTGTTATCCCCAGTGATCATCATGCATTTGATGCCCATTTCTTTTAGCTTCGAGACGGCTGCCCTGGATTCGGGACGGATAATGTCAGCCAGCGCGATGGCACCCGCCACCTGTTCGCCGATAATTACGAATACCACCGTCTTGCCCTGGGAGAAAGCCTTATCTATTCTTTCATCGGCGACCTGGATATTGTTTTCCCGCAGATAGCCCGGGCTGACTACTTTCACAGCCCTGGCATTAACTGTGGCCTCCGCACCTTTTCCAGGAATAGACCTGAAATCATCAACCGGGAGTCTTTCACTGCTGGACGCCGTGACTCCCCTGGCTATAGGATGCTCGGAGAATGCTTCTACGGATGCCGCGTACGCGAGCAATTCCTTTTCGCTGAAGCCCGGCTGCAGGACGATCGTATCGGTGACGCCGAACTTTCCCTCAGTCAGGGTGCCCGTCTTGTCGAATAGAACAGCCTGAATTTTTCGCGCCTGTTCAAAGGCGGACCTGTCCCTTATCAACAGGCCGTTCCTGGCCGATATGGCGGTGGACACGGCCACAACCAGCGGCACGGCCAGTCCAAGGGCATGCGGACAGCTTATCACCAGCACCGTTACCATTCGCTCAAGCGAGAAGGCGAAATCCTGATGCGCAATGATCAGCCAGATTAAGATGGTCATTGCACCGGCAGACAGGGCTATGATGGTCAGCCACAAAGCGGCCCGGTTGGCCACATCCTGTGTCCTCGACCTGCTGTTCTGCGCATCCCTGACGAGCTTAACCACCTGCGAGAGATAAGAATCCTTGCCTGTCTTCTGTACCTCTATCAACAGTCTGCCCTCACCGTTGATGGAGGCGCCTATCACGGTTGCTCCGGCCGACTTGGGAACGGGCGTGGATTCACCCGTCAGCATGGCTTCATTGACCGAACTTTCTCCGTCAAATACGATTCCATCTGCAGGCACCTTCTCCCCAGGCCTGACCATCACCCTGTCGCCGACCACGAGCTCTTCCAGAGGCACATCTTTCAGGCTTCCGTCAGGCATGAGCTTGTGGGCGATGTCCGGCATGAGCCGGGCCAGTTCCTCCAGCGCCCTGGACGCGCCCATGACGGACCTCATCTCAATCCAGTGGCCGAGGAGCATGATGTCTACCAGCGTGGCCAGTTCCCAGAAAAATATTTCGCCTTTCAGGCCGAACGCCACGGCGCTGCTGTACACGTAAGCCACGATTATGGCCAGGCCGATCAGTGTCATCATCCCCGGCCTTCTCGATTTAAGCTCATCGAACAGTCCCCGGAGGAAGGGATAGCCGCCATAGAAAAACACGACTGAGGACAGTGCCCACAGGATGTAAATATCTCCGCTGAAGCGGAGCGAATTGCCCAGGCCGAGCAGCTCCTGAATGAAGGGTGAAAGGAGAAGGATGGGTAATGTTATGGTTAGGGAGATCCAGAAGCGTCGTTTGAAATCGGAGACCATTGGAGCATGCCGTCCGCCGTGCATAGGCGGCCTGCCATGTCCGGCCTGCTCATGCATGGCATGCCCGGTCATATTCATGTCGTTTTGGACAACTCCACGGGTTTGAACCCTCTCAGCCTGAGTGAGTTGGACACGACCGTGACCGAGCTGGCGGCCATGGCCAGTGCGGCCAGCATGGGATTGAGGAAGCCGTAGTGGCCGAAAATGAACTGCAGGCCCTGGGGGACGTTGCCCGCCGAGAAGAAAGGATAGAGCACGCCGGCCGCCACGGGTATCAATATGACGTTGTAGGCGAAGGCCCAGAACAGGTTCTGCTTGATTGTTTTCATACATAGTCGGCTCAGCGAGATGGCCGTGACGATGCCCGCCAGGTCCCCGCTCATGAGCGTGATGTCGCCCGTCTCCATAGCCACGTCCGTCCCGGTGCCCATGGCGATGCCGATGTCGGCCTGGGCCAGCGCCGGGGCGTCATTGATGCCGTCGCCCACCATCGCCACCACCTGTCCCTCCCGCTGCAGTTTTAACACTTCGGATGATTTATTTTCGGGCAGCACATCGGCGATCACGCGGTCTATGCCCGCCTGGCCTGCGATGTAGGCGGCCGCACGCGGGTTATCGCCCGTGAGCATGGCCACCTGCAGACCCATGTTCCTGATGGCCGTCACGGCCGCTGCCGCCTCCGGCTTAAGCGTATCCGAGAGAGCCAGCACGGCCGCGACACTGCCGTCCACGGACAGGAAGAGGGCGGTCTTGCCCTGGCTCCAGTATGCCTCGGCGATTTCGCGGGAGGCGCCTGTATCGATGCCCCGCTCCAGCATCAGCGTATTATTGCCGACTGTTATCCGGCGGCCCTCCACACCGGCATCGATGCCCAGGCCGGGGAGCGCCTTAAAGGTTTGAGGGTCGGGAAGATCGAGCCCCTTTTCACGTGCTGATCTGACCACGGCCTGAGCCAGCGGGTGCTCGGAGTTGCGCTCCGCGGCGGCCGCCAGCCGCAAAACCCCGTCCTCCGCGAACGGAGGGAGGGCCCTGATGTCGGTCAGAACGGGACGTCCCTGCGTCAGCGTCCCCGTTTTGTCCAGCATAACGGTGGTGATTTTTTCAGTGCGCTCCAGCGACTCGCCGTTCCTGATAAGCACGCCGTGCTCGGCACCCTTACCCGTGCCCACGATGAGGGCGGTAGGCGTGGCCAGGCCTAGCGCGCACGGGCAGGCGATGATTAAAACGGCCACGAAATTAAGCAGGGCGTACACGAAAGCGGGCTGCGGGCCGATGACCAGCCAGATAATAAAGGTTATGACGGCGATGG
>JAEAME010002544.1_pt1 | contig 10461 bp, 12 predicted proteins | sample 8958731 | NCBI WGS metagenome assembly JAEAME01 (sample SAMN16933194, study PRJNA681113) | bioreactor sludge metagenome | isolation source: anerobic bioreactor sludge (Control) | place: India:Bengaluru | collected 2018-10-24
GAAAACGCCTATGTCCCGTCCATCACCAGAGGTGAAACGGATCAAGGAAGAAAGATCCTGAGTTTCGTGCTGAACATGAACTATGTCGGTGAAAAGACACAGGACTTGTCGTCTCTTCAGACCGCGGATGAATCAGATTCCGAAGATGAAAAGCCGAAAGTGCCAAGACAATAATCATTTAATTTTTATTACCATGTCCAACTCTATAGGAGGTACATCAAGAAAATATTCGGTCATCGCTCTTTTGCTTTTCGTTTGTGCCCTTGCCGGTTTCATATTCTATCTCAAGCCGACCTGGGATGAGACGGACAGCCTTGCCAAGGGAAGGGATGACAAGCTCGCGCAGAAGCAGGAACTGCAGACTAAACTGACCGACCTTCAGCTCATACAACAGCAGTTGAATGAAGCCAGTGAGGTTTCCAGACAGACCTCGTTGTCGGCTATACCGGAAAAATACGAGGAAGATAACCTGATCCTGGATATAACGGGCATTGCCAGAAAGAACGATATAGTCCTCAACAGCATCAGTTTCTCGGCTCCCACGAATTCACAGGAGGGTGATCTTGCGAAGGTTTCGATCAACGCCAGTCTGACAGGGACGGAGGGTGATTTGATTAAATTCCTCAAGGGGGTTGAGACCAATTCACGCAAACTTCTGGTGAAAACAATATCGGTTCAGCTTGCAAGCAAGGAGGCCGGCATCAATCTCGCCAGTTTCAACGTAAGCATGGAGGCTTATTTTCAGGGAATGATTTAATCAACAGATATGGATAAGAAAGATAAAAAAAATACGCCGGAGTCCCTGCTTGAGACTTTCAAGAAGAGTGCTCCGAAAAAGCGAAGGGAGGTCATTTACGGTGTCTATGATGGCCGTTCACAGCCGCTTTTGACGCGGATTGAGGATTTCATGATAGATCACAGCCGTGTTCCTCTTCAGGAAAAAGCCTATTTTTTCCATCTGCTGGCCGTGATGATAGACGCGGGCGTTCCGTTGATACAGTCACTGCAGATACTTGCCAACCGTACGAACAACGAACGTTTTTACCGCGTACTCATTACTATTGCATTCAATGTCATACAGGGTAAAAAACTTTCGGAGGCGATGGCGCGTTTCCCGGAGATTTTCGGGGATATGGAGGTTGGTGTTGTCCGTGCGGGAGAAGCTGTCGGTAATCTTGATAAGATGCTTTTCAGGCTTTCGGATCAGCTTGATTCCATGCACGAGCTTCAGATGAAAGTTATGACCGCTTCAATCTATCCTATAGCGGTGCTTTGCGTCCTTGTCGTGGTCGGTGCCGGCATGCTCATCTGGGTGGTTCCCAGCCTGCTTAACCTTTTGAAAGAAGGCGGAATGAAGGAGAGTCAGATGCCATTCGCTACGCAGCTGCTCCTGTTTTTGAGCACCGCGCTTAGTAATTTCTGGTGGCTTATCATCATCGCCGTCATCATCCTTTATCTTATCTTTAAGGTGTACGTCTCTTCGGAAAACGGCAAATACCGATGGGATCTTTTTAAGCTAAAATTGCCCGTTATAGGTCCGATGATCCGCAAGATAATGGTCCTGCGTTTCATCAGTACTCTCGGTATCCTTATCGAATCCGGATTGCCCGTTATCCAGGCACTTACCATAATAGCCACGTCGCTTGATAATGAACTGTACAGACTGAAAATCTGGCAGGTTATATCCAGGGTTCAGGTCGGGGATAGAATTTCCGCGGCACTTGGCGATGAATCTTTCCTGTTTCCGGAAACGGTCACCCAGATGCTTTCAGTGGCTGAACAGTCGGCCGCCATCGGCAGTGTTTCTGCGAAGCTCGGAGCCCATTATGACAAGGAAATCGATAATTCGTTGAAAAGGCTAACAGGTCTGTTTGAACCGATCATGATTGTTGTCGTGGGTCTGACCGTTGCGCTTCTCGCTCTGGCAATACTTACTCCGATCTTCGGCATGAGTCAGTTAATAAGCTGAAAAAAATGAGAAAACGTACCGCTTTCACTTTAATAGAGATCCTGATCGTCATATTCATAATCAGTCTGCTTGCGGTAATCGCCGTTTCAAGTTTCGGGGTGGCGAGACAGAAGGCAAGGATGACCATAATGGTCGATACTCTCATAAATACCGTTAAGGAAAGGCAGAATCTGGCAAAAAGCGGAAAAGGGGAAAGTGCAATGTGCTATGGGATATCCATCGACACTAGCGAGGACGGTCCGGCTCAGTTGAAACTGGTTACGCTTCCTTATGTCTCTGTCTCCATAGAAACGGAAACTGTGGATTTTTGCGACGTTAGCGACAGTTCCAAGGTGATGTCGCAAAATTTTGACTTGCTGGAAAACTTTAAGATATTGGATGTGACGGCGTTCGGCGTAGCCGGGAATTCGGGTTACGTACTTATGTTCAAGCCGCCCAAGGCGGACGTGAACCTGGGACCCGATCTTGAGAATCTTACATCGTTGCGAGGAGTCGGCGGTTTTTCCGATTCACTCATCAAGATTGAGCTCCAGTCTCCCGACGGTCTGGAAAAGAGGACGGTTGGTCTGGATACCGCTACCGGACGTGTTTATGAAATAATCGCCGATGAGTCTAACGAGAGCTGATCATGTTGAAAAAACAACAAAGAGGCGGATTCACGCTTATTGAGATAATGATTTCAATGTCGGTGATCGTTCTTGTAGTCGTTTCGGCGACGAATCTGATGGTTTCAATAATCAGAAGCAACGCTTCCAATATAAGCACGATGATTGCCTACGGTCTGGCGCAGGAAGGCATTGAGGCCGTGCGGAACATTCGTGACAGCAACTGGCTTTTGGGTGCCAGTTTTCAGGGGGTGGTCGGAAAAAGTTCAAGCAAACCATGGGGTGACAGTCTTCCCTCTGAAGCCGGACAGTCAGAATATTTTACGGTTGATTTGAATAATATGGATAACATGAACTCCGCCACAGGGAGCGTTGGGTCCGCCCAGCTTGTTTATTACGCGCCATGGAAAATTACTGTGATTCAAGATGAGGATCCGTCGAAAGCGGATGAAACGCGGATGTATAAGGAAGAATATATTGATGCCGGTGAAATACGTTATACTCACGTGTCCGGAAGCGGCGCAGAGCCGACTCCTTTTCATCGTTATCTGGAAATTATACCGGCAAGGTATTCGGCGGATGCAAATACGACGGATCCGATAAAAAAATACAGGGTTGTTTCCGTTGTGGCATGGCAGGAATTCGGACGCGAAAGACAGGTGCGAATTGATACAGAAATAACGGACTGGAAAAAGGGACAGCTTTAAAAAAAACAATGATTAATCCGCGGACCAAAAAGGGGTTTACAATGATAGAGCTTTTAATAGGCATCGTGCTGTTTGTTATTTTTTTGGGAGTCGTCACAAACTCATATATTGATATTGTCAGGGCCCAGAGAAGCGCGAACGAGGTACGGAAAATGTATTCGCAGGTTCGTGATTTCGTTGATTTCTTGAGCCAGGAAGTGCGCCTGAGTTCCATTGATTACGGGTGTTATCTTGGCGGGGGACAGGGGTCTTCCACCTGTGGCGGGGCTGATGGCGGAAGTTCCGAAATAAGCGGTTTGTTTGACGTGACTTGTCCGAAAGGTTCACTACAAATTTCAAACGGGCGAAGCGCCGATCTTTCCGTCACGAGGAAAGACGGTCTTACAAAAACCATCTTCCATTACGATGCCGATGCGAAAAAAGTGCAGGTGGTGCAATTTGACGCGAACATGGAAGGCGGGGGATGGAAAGATTCCGTCCAGTTCCCCGGCCAGGAATATAAGGATGTCTTTGACGGCACCATAATCGTGGAAAAACTTACGTTCGCCATTAGTCCCGATGTAAATCCTTACGGCGGGGAATATTATTGTCTGAACCAGAAACAGTTCCAACCGAAAGTTACGGTCTTTATGCAGTTAAGAAATTCAAATAGTGTGTCGTCGGACTTCAGTTTTGATTATCAGACAACCATTTCTTCACGCGTTTACAGCGAATCATGAAAATGAAATTGCTAAAAAAAGAAAAAGGCAGCGCGCTTCTTGTGACCATTCTGGTCATGGCGATTTTACTTACCATCACTCTGGGACTAAGCACTTTGGTGGTGAGTGAAATAAGGCAGACCGGAGATGCGATTGCCGCCGGAAAGGCGTATTACGCCGCTGAAGCGGGGACGGAAAACGCGCTTCTGGATCTTCACGAACATCTGCCCGGTTTTCAGACTGCGGACGTGACCGGGGCCGATGTGGACGGCTGGATTGCGGTTACGGACGCCAATCTGGATTTCCGCTACCGGATCAGGAATCAGGGGAATTCATATCCTTATTTTGACAGCGACACGCCGGTATTCTTACAGCCGGGGGTGGGATTTTCAGCATCGCAGTTGAAGGAAATCGCGCCTGAAGCCACATATAATGTCTTGCCGTTGCACCGGACCGTGACAATTCCGCTTTTTGTGGATTGCGGAGACGGTACTTACAGGGATGTGCAGAGTTTTATGCTTCAATATTATGTTAATTTTCAGCCCAAGCCGGAAGTATCGGGAAGACTGGTTTATTTTGATGTCTTGCGCTGGAAATTGTTCGGTCAGCCGGTAACTACCGATCCCGCACAGCAGGGACGGACGGATGCCATTTCCGATTTTTATCCCGCTGATGATAATGACGAGGCAATAAATCCAGTTTGCATAGGTTCAGATCCTAACATGATTCCTACTTATCCTTGTATTCCACTTACATTTGGTACGTACGATCTGCCTGATGAAATTGATGATTGGAACAATGTTTCTGCTGAAATTATGAGTAATTTTTCTACAACCTGGGGCGCGGCCAGAGAATGTTATACAAGAGATTCCGGCGGTGTAGTTGGTAGAATAGCCGGGGACGAGGAAATCCAGAAGGATTGCAGCATGGGAACGTTCATGGAACGCCACACAAAGAATTACCTGACGATCACTAACGTCGTTAATCCGGGTATAATAGACAACATCACGGATCCAGATGCGCAGGCGGCCGCGGCGAATATTTATTATCGCGTCGTGGCGGAAAATGATACATCTGAAACATGTGGAGGAACGGTTCCCGACGGTGAGCATGTGATGGTCCGTGAATCGGCTGACATCAGCGCGGACGGCTACACTAACAATAAAAGCGTCACTCAAAGCATCAATGCCAAACTGAAGCTTAATTCGTTCCTTCCGGTCTTCAATTTCTCGCTTTTCAGGACGGATCCTTCAAGCGTTGATCCAGATGTCGAGTCCGCGGAAGCGTTTCCTCTCGGTATATAATCGGTTGACTATTTATACGCTCGCGGCTTAAATAAAGGGGTATTTTAGTATTGTCTCCTTTTATGAAGAAGAAGTTTTACATCACTTCGTCAATTGCTTATGTGAATGCCCGGCCGCACATCGGTTTTGCCATGGAGTTGGTGCAGGCCGATGTCCTTGCACGCTATCACCGTATGACCGGAGATGACACCTTTTATCAGACGGGAACGGACGAGCACGGGATGAAACTTGTGCAGACGGCCAAGGACCGTGGAATAACCGCTCAACAGCTGGTCGACGAGAACTCCGCTTTTTTCCGCGAGCTTACGGGTACGCTGAATCTGAGTAATGATCATTTCATTCGCACGACGGATGAAGCACATATCAAAGGCGCCCAAAAGATGTGGATGAAAATGGTGGAAAAAGGGGATATCTATAAGGATTCTTATGAGGGGCTTTATTGCGTTGGATGTGAGGCTTTCGTGATGGAGAAGGACCTTGTTGACGGTAAATGCGTCAACCATAACAAGGAGCCGGAAAGACTGAAGGAGGAGAATTATTTTTTCCGTCTGTCCAAATACGCGGAAAAGATCAAATACTTGATTGAGGTCAACGAACTCAAGATCGTTCCGCAGTCGCGCAAACACGAACTGCTTTCTCTGATCAATGAAGGTCTGAAGGATGTCAGTTTTTCGCGGCCTAAAAATGTCCTGCAGTGGGGGATTGAAGTCCCGAATGATCCGGATCAGACGATGTATGTGTGGTGTGACGCGCTTTCCAATTACATCACCGGTATCGGTTATGAAAAAGAGACCGAACTGTTCAACAAGTTCTGGCCCGCTGACGTTCATCTTATCGGTAAGGATATCCTGCGTTTCCACGCGGCGATTTGGATCGGCATGCTGATGTCCGCCGGTGTGCATCCGCCCAAGGCCATTTATGTTCACGGTTTTATAACATCCGAAGGAAAGAAAATGAGCAAGTCGCTTAATAACGTTGTTGATCCTATTGAATACGTGGAAAAATACGGAGCAGATCCGTTGCGTTATTATCTGATGAAGGAAATTCCCACAACCGATGACGGGGATTTCAGCAAAGAGAGATTTAACGTCGTTTATGAATCGGAGCTGGCGAACAACATTGGCAATCTTGTCAGCAGGGTTTTGGCGATGAACGCGAAATATTTTGACGGCAAAGTCCCGAAGGCCGAAAACAGCGCCGGCGTCTTTAAGGCCGATGTTGCGGAGATGTGGAAAAAATACCGTGAAGCTGTTGAAGATTTTGACCTGAAGAAGGCTCTGGAAACGGTTTTGGATCTGGGTATGCGCGCCAACAAGTTCGTTGATGATACCAAGCCGTGGGTTCTGGCAAAGGGTGATAAGGATGAACTTGCTCGCGTGATTTACGCGCTTCTGGAGATGATCCGTCAGATCGCCTTGATGCTTGTTCCTTTTCTTCCCGCGACGGCCGAAAAAATCCTGGGTTGGCTTGGACAGAAAAATTCCGGATTCGATTTTGCGGAGATCATCAAATGGGGAGGCCTGAAAGAGGGCACGGAGATAGCGAAAGCGGAGCCGCTGTTCGTGAGGATAGAAAATTAAATGTCTCCTTCATCCACGTTTGATGGAGTATCCTCGGAGGCAGGAGCGGGAGCCGGGGTTGTTGACGATGGAGTTGTGGTTGCGGTGGACGTTGTTTCCGCAGGCGCCGTTTGAGTGACGACGTTGATGACGTTGGAGACGATCAGCCATGAAACGAGTATCACCAGCAGTCCGATGATTGCCATGGTGATGTTTTTCTTTGCCGCTTCCATCTGCGTCTGATCTCCGTGTGAAATCACGTAGCGAAAACCGCCGATCGCCAGCATCAGGACCGCGACCGGGCCTGCTGCGTATATCAGGCTTCCCGCAATCAGTTGAAGGATGATGTTACCGCTGTTGGCGGCGTAGCTCTGGCCTGTTCCCGGAGCGTTTATGTTGACCGCATATTCTGGTCGCAGTGAAGGATCCATCGGTACCTGCGCAAGAAGGCCGTGCGCCTCCGCGTAATTTGACCATAAGGGAAGCATCAGTGATGCAACAATTATTGAAAGACAGATTGTAATCGGTATTTTTTTCATTGTTGAACCTCTTTATTGCTGGAAAAATTTCAACTGCGTTACGCCCACGACAACCGCGTATGACGCGGCAATTATGACAAGCGCGAAAATCGAGAAAAAGATGATGTCTTTTCCTTTTTTGTATGTGCCTTCATCACCTCTTGCTATTATCATAAGCACGCCGCCGTATGTAAATGAAGCGAATGCCAGTGATCCGGTGATTTGAAGAACAAGACGTATTACGCTTGCCAGTGCGACCCACCAGTCTCCCTTGGGCAGATTCTGCACCAGGTTGATCTTGCTTGTTCCCGTTTGTGGGAGCGGCTGAAAAAACTGATTTCCGGTCGCGGAAGATGTTTCGTCCTGATTGCTGTTTGCGGCTCTTTCAGGCGCCGTATCTGCCCCTTCCTGTGCCAGTGCGACTAAACCCGCGTTTGCGGCCAGCAGTATCGCAAGAATCAGTAACTGTAAAATTTTTATTTTCATCTTAAAATAATTTAATCGAACTGATCATTGTTACGATCGCGTAGGAAAGAATGGAGATCAAAAGTCCCACAAGAGCCCACATGATCGTCTTTTTGCCTTTGGCGATCTTTTCGTCCGATCCGTATGCTGTAAGCATCTGTATCCCGCCGATGATGACGAAAAGGACCGCTGTCGCTCCGGCGGCGGCGATGACCGTTCGCGTGATATTCGGAAGCAGAGCACCTCCAAGCCACTGTTCTTCCACCTGTCCTTCCGGAGTGTGTGGCAGAAGCAAAGGATCTTCCGTTTCACTGCCGGCAGGTATGATAGGAGGACGATTTGACTGCGCCAGGGCGGTAGGAACGGAAAGCAGTGATAATATTATCAGATAAGCGGATTTTTTTATTAGACGGAACATTTTTATAACGTGAAGAAGTTCGGGTTGATCGTGTAAAGGATGATTGCGGACATGAACAGCAGTACCAGTCCGGTTATGGATTGTGTGATTCGTTTTTTTGCGGCGTCTATCTTGGAGGTATCGTCTCCCGCCGATGCGATTTCTATCCCTCCCCATACCAGGAACAGTACCGATACTATGCCGATCACGCCGGCCGCCCATCTGTAAATCATGGCGATGTAACCGAACAGGAGGGCTGAACCGCTTTTCGTGAAAATTATCTGTACGCGCTGGCAGATGACTTTTGTCCCTGATCCGCTTGGCGTGCATTCCCCCGGTTCAACGTACACGCTGGTACTGGACTCTTCGTCTATGGTTGTTTGTCTTATGCAAGTTTTTACGACCGTGTCGGGTGTCTCTCCCGCGGGAGTATCTGTGCCGAATCCCTCTTCAATGACCGTGCTTAAGATGTAAGGAGATTCGGATTCGGGACTAGGACAACTGACTGACAGGCACTCCGGGGGTTCGGCCGTTTCCGCGCACGGACCTGTGGCGGCCGGAGCGCTTTCCTCCGCGGGGGCAGCCTCCTGTGCGAAAGCCGTTCCCGCGCAAAAAAATGAGGCCAGGATCAATGACGCGATTATTCTCTTCAGGATTTTTTTATGTCGCTGATGTCCCATAATCGTAAAAGATACTTTGCACGTAAGATGTGATGAAATAAGCCGAAAATCCTATCACAAGACCGATAATGGCGAATCTTATTATATCCTTGCCTTTTGTCACTTGAGTTTCTTTTCCGGCCGATGTAAGGAGCATGAATCCTCCGACGACTATTGCCAGGAAAGCAACGGAACCGATCATTAGTGAAAGGACGTTTATAAGCCTTATAAGGTAGGTGCAGACGGGATTCTTATCCGGACCGATTACGTTTTCTATGTTCTGTCCTGTCGTCGTCAGGTTTTTTACGCTGAATGACGTCGGAATGGTCGTACCGGACGTATCCGCAGGTTGCGCGTCCTGCGCGAATACCGTAGTCCCGAAGGCGGCGAAATTAACCAGTCCGAAGAGTATCTTGAAGAAAATGTTATGTTTTTTCTCTTTGGTCATTTTTTGTTTTATCATTTAGATAATTATACCATTTTCGCTTTAATAAAGCAATAAAGGGCTATATCTTAGAATATTTAACAAAGGTTGATTCGTGCGGCTATTTCTTATATCCTCTTCCTGCAGATTCGCGAGAAAATTAAAAAAGTTTTTCGCATTTAGTTGGGGCTTTAGCTCAGCTGGCTAGAGCGCTTCCATGGCATGGAAGAGGCCAGGGGTTCGAATCCCCTAAGCTCCACCAGGACACAGCGAACTCTTCACTTCAAAAGACCCGCTGGGTCTTTTTCTGTTACGAGTTCTACTGTGTCTTTTCCCCAAATTGTTCGTTCGCCAAAGCTCACTAGACCAATTTGGGGGCCCTGTTTTTCTTTATCAGGCCTCAAATTCCGGAGGTATTGCTTTCTCCGCCTCTTCTTCCGTAATGAGGTCAGCGTCCAGCATGTCCGTGACGGCTTTTTTCATAGTCTGCATACCTTCCTTGAATCCTGTTTCAATGGCCGAGTCAATCTGATGGGTCTTGGCTTTGCGTATCATGTTGGCAACTGCGCTGTTGTTGATCAAGATTTCAAGAGGTGCGATGCGTCCTTTGCCGTCCTTGGTCTTAAGCAGTTGTTGCCAGATCACGGCGCGAAGACTCTCGCTCAACTGCGCTCTTATCTGGTTTTGCTGTTCAAAAGGAAAGGCATCAATGATGCGGTCTACAGATTTTGCAGCCCCGCTAGTGTGCAATGTGGCAAACACCAAATGTCCCGTTTCAGCGGCGGTGATGGCAAGCGCGATCGTTTCAAGGTCGCGCATTTCTCCGATAAGCACCACATCCGGATCTTCGCGGAGGGAGGCTCTTAAAGCTTTTCCGAAGCTTAAGGTATGACTCTTGAGTTCGCGCTGGTCAACAATCGATTTCTTGTTCTCATGTACGAATTCTATAGGATCTTCAACCGTGATGATATGTTGTGCGTCATTTACGTTGATCTCATTGATCATGGCGGCTTGGGTGGTGGATTTACCCGATCCGGTAGGGCCGGTCACTATGACGAGTCCGTTGTTCAACCTGCAGATGTTCTTGAGTATTTCGGGCATACCAAGCTCGTCAAGGGTGTAAACGACTTCCGGAATCAGACGGAAAAAGGCACAG
>JAEAME010002546.1_pt1 | contig 10454 bp, 10 predicted proteins | sample 8958731 | NCBI WGS metagenome assembly JAEAME01 (sample SAMN16933194, study PRJNA681113) | bioreactor sludge metagenome | isolation source: anerobic bioreactor sludge (Control) | place: India:Bengaluru | collected 2018-10-24
CGCGCCATGATACCCGATTCATCCTTGCCCCCAATAACATTGTTATGACCTATATCAAAGGTCAGTCCGAAAACAGGGCTGCCAACCAGAATGTCGAGAGCTTCAATTTGAAAATTTTTATATTCGTCGCTGTTTTCAATACATATTTTAATATCTGACTTCCCTATTTCTGCTTCACACTCATCACGAAATTCTGAAATACTTCTCAGGTACTGTTCTTTGTATTCATCAAACAGATATATCTTTTTATCGGGCATGGTAAAATACACACCATGCGATAAATGCATATTGAGTACCGGAACATCAAGCTCTTTGGCAAACTTTATGGTTTCACGTACTGTACGGCGGTAACTCTCCGCTATGTACAGATTGAAGTCGCTGATATTTAAATTTTCATCAAGGTGAATTGTATAATAGATGTTGCATTTTTCGGCGACTTCATTAAAATAAGACACTTTGATTTTATCAAGCTGATACTGCGGCAAATTCATGTTCAGTTCTATGAAACGCAGTCCCAGTTTCGAGCATAGTACCGCACATTTTGAAAGTTCGGTTACTTCAATCAGGATTGGCATACCGTAATCAGTCATGGCTCAACATCCTTTCGATATTAATCATGGATTACATGATTTTATTATTCATTCTATTATAAAATCAGGCGTTTTACAATATTGAGATAGCGAACTGTGACACAAAAATACCGAAAGATAAATCTTGTTTTGCGTTCAAAGTAGTTGACAGATGGTTTGAAATATGAAATAATGGTAAAAAATTCTGAGAGAAGTATGACGATGTATACCGGAGATTGGTATCGGTTCAGGCTTACATTGTCATGCCTTTATCGAAGCAGGTAAAACGACATTCGATAGATTTATACGGTGCAGGCTAAAGCAAAAAATTTGCAACAGCCCCGCACCGTTTTTATATTTAAGGAGGATATCATGGAAACGAACGAATATCTAAAACAATACTATGAAAGAGGCTGTGAGGACGGGCGGTTTCTTTCCCGTCACGGAAGCGTCGAGTTTTTAACTACCGTCCGATATATAAATAAATATCTGCGTGAAGGTATGAGGATTCTCGAAATCGGAGCCGGAACAGGCAGATATTCGCATTATTTTGCACAGAAGGGTTATGCAGTGGACGCTGTGGAACTTGTTGAATACAATATTGATATATTTGAGAAAAATACCGTTCCCGGCGAAACGGTAACAATCAGGCAAGGTAACGCGCTCGATTTGTCGTATTTTCCGTACAACACCTACGACATCACGCTGTTGCTCGGGCCAATGTATCACCTCTATACAAAGGACGATCAAATTCGTGCTTTATCCGAAGCGATACGGGTTACGAAAAAAGGTGGTATCGTGTTTACGTCTTATTGTAACAATGATGCGACAATGATACTGTTTAGCTTTGTCGGCGATAATATCCGCTCATATCTTGATAAAGGCATGATTGATCCCGTAACCTTTAAATGTTCGTCTACCCCCGCCGAAGTGTTTCAGTTGTATGTAAAATCCGAGGTAGATGAGCTGATGACGTCTTTCAACACCACTCGTCTGCATTATATAGGCACAGATATGGCAACAAATTTCATACGTCAAACCATTGATGCGATGGACGACGAGACATTTGCTATTTATCTTCGCTACCACTATTCGATCTGCGAACGCCCCGATTTAGTCGGTGCGACGCACCATATGCTTGATATTTTCAGGAAAGAATAAGAAAATGAACTTGACAGTTGAAGAATAAACAAGTAAAAAGTCTATTGCCTTTGTCCTGTCTTTATCAACTCAATTATTTCATCTTCACTGTTGCATTTATCATAATCACCGACAAGCTGACCGCCGTAGTGATAGATAATCCCGTTTTCTTTGTTACGAAGAAGGCATTTTGTTAGTTCAGCTGTGCCGTATTCCTTTGCAAAGCGGGCGAATGCACGGATACGTGGTTTGTCGAGCATTGTTCCGGTGCAAGGAAAGTCAGCACATTCCCAGCAACCGTTTAAGCTTTTACTACGACAACAATTATAATTCTTGCACCAGCCGTGCATGTCACAACCATCGCTTTGACAACCGATACAATTGTCGTTCTCGGAGCAGACACAGCACGCAAGCCCGCAGTAGGCGATAAATTTATTTGCCATTTTTCTTCCGCTCCTCCCACGCTTCAAGCATTTCTTGCTTCTCATCGTGATGTTTTATGGCATACTCCCATGATTGAGGAAAGTTTTCTCTCCAGAATGCCGCTTTTTTCGAGGAACAATCTGTGAAATTCCTCTTGAATATGTATTGAAGCGCCATATCGTAATAAAACTGTTTTCTCTCGTCAGTCAAATCATTATATCTGATAACCTTAATGTCGCCTTTTGCTTCATGCTTAAGCAATTCTGTATACACATCCGGTATATATTCGACGCTTTCAACCGCTACCGGCTCTGCCGAAACCCAAACATCACGGGTTTTTGTAAGCGAAAAGTGTTTCTGCTCGCTGCAATGATACAGATACCCGTTGATTCCCTGATAAATTTTCATCATTTGTTCGGGATACTGTTCATCGTATCGTACATATCCATCCGCAGTAACTCCGCAAGTGACATGATCGACTTCAAGGTCTCTTATATAAAACAAGGCGTATGCGTAGTTGGGTGTCAGGTATACCGCCTGTGTTTTTGCTTCATCATGTGTAAGCGAATTTGTGCCTAGTTTGGTTATTCCTGAAATTATACTTCCGTGGTAGAATGTCATATTATTTGTTCCAATCTGTATCTTACTTCCTTTGCTTCGGCAAAGCCACTTTCCTTATTTGTTCCGTCAAAGGTAAATCCGCACTTTTCGTAAAACCGTCTTGCGCGGGTGTTCTCCTTAAATGTCCACAGCATGACTTTTGTAAAACCCTGAGCTTTCAGTCCGGCAAAGGCAGTATTCATAAGCTGCTTTCCAATACCTTTGCCCCAGTATTCCGGTAGCGTATATATCGCCACAACTTCGCCGTAGCCCTGCATATCCTTATCCCGTGACGGACAGGTGGAGCAGATTCCGCAGGGATTACAGTTGTCATAAGCAATATAAAACTGTCCTTTGCCGGAAGGGATAATCTTCTTGAAAAGTGCTGTTCTCTTTTCTATATCCGTATTCTTTTCCATTTCCTCCGGCGTGATTATATCCTTGTATGCTGCTTTCCACGATTCACACAGCACATAGGCAAAATCGTACGCATCGGCGGAGATTGAAGGACGGATTATGATGCCATTATTTAATTGTTTTGCATAGTATAATACCATTTCACCGTCTTCGACCTGTGATAAAACCAAATAAGTATATTTCCAATGCCCATAAATCGCGCGGTTGCGAAGTTCTTTTTCTTCAACGCCGATTGTTAATGTATAAATACCGTTGTCTGCGGCGTATTTTTCCATCACATTTATGAGTTTTGAAATATGTCCCTGATTTTCAAACATCGGATCGTTTCGTAATGCGTTTATGTTGGCAGTGGTCTTTCCGTCAGCTAAAACGGTTCTTCCGGCAATAGCTTCGCATTCGGGAGAAAATAAAAGTGTACCTTCACCCATAGGTTTACCATCACAGACAAATACAAAGGTTTTGCATTTACCCGCCAAATTATCATTAATAGATTGTTCTTTCCACCTCACCCACCGTTCGTCACCCGGATTGTCGGCTATATTTTTGTCCCATACCATTTCAAGGTCGGACAGTGATGCGGGTCTGTATTCAAAATTCATATCAATTCCTCGGCTTCCTTCAAATATAACCCTACATCCGCTGGGCAATGTGCGTCAGAGGCGGTGATTATTCTCACATTACGGCGTTTCATTGCCACAACCATGTCATGGTTCATGCCGATTTCCGCATCTGCACGCCGATGTATTCCACTGCTTTGCTCAGCGTACATTCCGTTATCATACAGTGCGGCTGCGAGCTTTTCATAATACGGTAAAAGCGAGAACGACGGTTTGTGACCAAACAGCTTTATACAGTCGGGATGTGCGATACCGTCAAAAAGTCCGCTTTCTGCAAGCTCAACTGACGTTTCAAAATATCTTCGGTAGCACTTATCGACATCCGCTCCGTCCCAGAACTCCGCTTTGTGGTCGAACGCAAAATCATCTATAAAATGCACGCTCCCGACAAGGAAATCGAGTCCTTTCCCGTCTGTAACCTCACGGACAAGTTTTTCATACTTTTTGAAATAGCATACTTCAAGCCCGAAACGGATTTTTACAGGATAATTTTCATTTCTGACTGTTTCGATACGCTCAAGATAATCCAAAAACTTCAAGACTCCGGCTTTTCTGTGAAACCAGTTATCGATATAATCAGAGTAGGCGCACACAGAATCATACATCGGAACAAATTCTGAAAAGCGATAACAATGCTCAAGCAGCCATATTTCGTCTATACCGCGTGCAAGAGCGGTTTTGACAAATTCGTTTATCCATTGGAGCGTATATGGCCCGCGTTCTATGTGTATATGCGCGTCAATCATGGTTCTACATCCTTTCTTTTTTGCTCCGTCCAATCATCTTTCAAAATAGAATAGCATACAGCGTCAAAAACCTGTCCTTTATACCTCGTGCAGTTTTTAATAATTCATTTCATTGCGTTTCTTTCGATCCATTTCACAACCCCATCGTCTGTATTCGCTCCGATAACAGCTGTTGCTTTCGCTTTGACCTCATCTTTTGCGTTTGCAACGGCATAACATTCATCACTTGCCGAAAACAGCGACAGGTCATTGAGATTATCGCCAAAGGCAACCACACGGTCGAAATGATATTGCTCCCGCAAGAACATAACCGCATTATACTTTGACGCGGTATCCGCAAAAACTTCCATATACCATATATCCCCGCCTGAATAAATGTCCTGATATTTCTCAATCCGCAGGCCTGCGATCTCTTTTATTTCATTATACAATCTGTGAATATGTTCCCAGTTATCCATATAACAAAAATATATGATTACGGCATCGGCAGACGAAAAGTCTTTGAGCTTGGTAAACTCCTTGTTATATTTCCGTACCCGTTCCTCAATAAAGTTTTTCATAGCATCATTACTTATTGATTCGTAATAGGTCACCAGCCTGTCGTTACGAAGTCCGTACATCAGTCCTGTCATATTGACTTTCTTCATTGCGTAGATAATCTGTGACACTCTTTCCTGTGACATCAATTCTTTCTTGATGTAGTGCTTTTTTGAATAATCATAAATCAGAACACCGTTCATCAGAATAATCGGGATTTTCAGATTCACTCTTTCAAGCATACGGTTACACGTCGCATCGGTTCTTGCGGTTGCAACGGAAAAATTAATACCTGATTCGATCAAACGGTTTAGTGTATTTACAGTATAATCGGACAACTCCGCGTCTCGGTTTAAAAGAGTCCCGTCAAGATCAGATATATACAATGTTTTCATAGCTTGTCTCCGAAGGTCATGCCCGTTTTATAATCCTGTAAATAGTTTATTGTAACGCTCATTTTAAATACCTCTCAATAATTATCTTTCAATTTTAAGTTCTTTTTATACTTTACTCATCACGAATATCAGACTAATATAACAGTAAACGGAAGGTATTACCTTCCGTTTACATAAGCATCATTTACTCCGCTAAAAGCTGCAGGTAAATATGATTTATCTTTTATATTCTTATTGTTTTGCTTTTTTCTTAATAATGATAAATGCAGCAGCAGCTATTGCAAGAACAGCAACCACAACTACAGCGATAATAATTGTACCGGCGTTGGATTTTTCTTTTTCTACATCTGTACTGTCAGTACTCTTAGGTGCAACTGTACTTGTAGGAACCGGAGTTGCTGTCTTTTCAGGTGTAGGTGTAGGCTCAGGTGTAGGTGACGGTGTAGGAAGTGTGCTGATATCGTCAAAAGCTTCCGCTGCCTCTACAGTACCGAAGAAAAGTATATAATCTATAAGGTATGTAAAGTCGCCCTCGGATGCCTGAACTATGTCGAATCTAAATGACATTAAGTCGCCTTTAAAGTTTTTGTTACTGCCAAAATCAACTATAACATCCTGCCATTCGGTGGTGTCCTGATAACTGAATGTAACAGAACCGCCTGCTGCAGGAACTGTAAATTCAGTTGTGCAGAAAAAGATTTCACCGTTTAAAGGAGATCCTTCAACTCTTTTCATCCTTATTAAAGCTACAGGATATTGATCACACGGAACCGCAGACAGAGAACTTGCAATATCAATATAGAACTGAGGATCGTTTCCTGCAAGTACCGGTACGGAAAGCTTACCATCTTCAATTGCTGCATCACCTATAGATACAGCGTTGGTCATATTATAGTATGATTCAGCGTCCGGATCTGAAAATCTCATAACAGCATCCATAAAAGGATTGGGGTCTTTATTAACATCTTCGGTTGAAACTGATACCGGTGTTAATTGACCATATGGTGTTTCAGGAGCATTAATAAACTCTATGTGCATTCTGAGTGAGAGATCGGCATTGTATATGCCGTCTTCATATAAGTTCTGACCTGCATACTTTTTCTGTGCCCATACACCTACTCCGGTTCCGCTATCATCGTATGCTTCGGATATTTCTATTAAATATTCTCCTGCTTTAAGAGGTTTATCCGATGTAAAAGCAAAACCCAAATAATAGTTGTCTGTATAATTTTCAAATTTATTAGTTGCAATCGGGGTGCTTTTTACCGTTGTTGCATAATCCTTATCAAATTTATACAGGTTAAATGTCATTTCACCTATGTTATCGCTCCAGCTCGGACAGCCGACACCTACAAATTTGGCATCCGCACTTATTGAAAACTGAGATGCGATAAGTTCGTCTTCTTTTAAAGGATACGGACCGCTATCCTCTGCGCAAAAATTAGGCTTATCCACTTTTCTCTCTTCGGGTGTGCCTTCGGCATACGCAATCATGCTTACACACATAATCGAAACTAAAATCATAATGATTCCCACTGTTAATTTTGTCTTCATACTGTTTCCTCCTATAAAATTTTATATATCAATTATTTTTTCTTTTTCTTAATTAATACAACCACTACAACTACAACTGCAACCACAGCTACTGATAACCCTATTATAACGGGAAGATTTGAACCGGATTTTTCTACATCAACAGGCTTTTCAGTAGACGGTTTTTGTGAAGGAACCGGTGTGTTTGTTTTCACGGGCGAGGGCGTAGGTTCTTTAGTCGGTTCGGGTGTCGGAGTAGCATATGTTGAATCCGAAAACTCGATTTCGGTTATTGCAAGTCCGTCCTGACGGTCGCCTATCTTTGCCATATTTAAAGCAAGAAATACCTCTCCGTTAAAATCTGAGTCTATTTTCATGGATACTTCCATACTTGAGTTTGCCCAGCTGCCCTCGGGATTCTCCAAGTTTACTTTACTTATAATATTTACGTCTTCAATGGGTACATATTTGGTATCCTGCGTTGCACCCGTTGTTGTGAGTGCAAGAAAAGCATTTATATTGTCGTCATAATACTGAGCACCACCGTCTGCCCCATACCATATGGTAACAGTATCATATTTACTGAGATCAATTTCTCCCAATGAATGATAATCACCGATATTACCCATTTGCAGAACAAAATCCGTGTACTGCGCCTGAGCAAAAATATGTACATTACCAGTTCCCTTTTCATCTGCCAAAGATTCTATATCTATTTCAGTGGGTGGACTTGACGCATATACTCCTATTGCCATTAACACAAATATACAAACTACAGTCACTGTTAATATTAATGGTTTTTTTGTCATTATTGTTCACTCCTTTCACATATTAATTATTAATTATTAATATTTTATCATAAATATAAAATATTATCACTATATAAATTTAATTATTTGGAATGATAATTTTTCCATGTATAATATCGAAAACTCAAATTTATTGTAATTTATCTTAAAACGGAATATAATCGGTCATACACCTTTTGCTGTTTCTATATCAAACAGCGAAGGTATTTTTTATTTGGAGGAAACAATGAAAAAATCTGTTTTTTATACTGAATTAGCATACATATTAGGAATAATTACACTCGCACTTGGTACGGCATTCATGGAGAAATCTGATTTCGGTGTATCTATGGTCGTAGCACCCGCTTACTTACTATATCTTAAACTATCGAGTATCCTGAGTTTTGTGACTTTTGGTATGGCCGAATATACACTGCAGGCGTTTTTATTAATTATTATGATTATTATACTGAGAAAATTTAAAGTATCATATTTGTTCTCTTTTGTAACCGCCGTTATATACGGTATTACACTTGACAGTACCATGATGCTGGTAAATTTAATAAGCTCACAGGCTATAATATTCAGAATTGTATATTACATTATTGGTTTGTTACTTGGTTCCTTAGGTGTCGCCTTTTTCTTTCACACATATATTGCTCCTGAGGTTTACGAACTGTTTGTTAAGGAAGTTTCCGTGAAAACAAAAATAAACATAAATAAGTTTAAGACTATTTATGATTGCATCAGTTGTCTTACGGGCATAGTTATGTCTTTTGCTTTCTTTGGTTTTTTTACATTTGAGGGCGTTAAAATCGGCACTGTAATATGTGCTCTTATCAACGGTAAAATAATAGGAATCTTCAGTGGATTAATGGATAAAAAGTTTGAGTTTAAAAATCTTCTTTCAAGGAGAACCGCATAAAACTATAAATTCACTTTCTTTATTTCCAACCGGAATCAATGTATAGTCTACTACGGGATTTTTTAAGGGTCATGAAGTGACAGACTCACTCCCTAATTTTTTCATTGATGAAGTAGCGTGGGTTCAAGATAAAAGACATTTTTATATGAGACGATTTCATGTTAATTGATGTTGCAAACCTGCACAAAAAGAGAATGTTAACTTGCGTTGCATGCGGCAACGGGCAGTTTCTGATACAATAGCGGTAACAACCGAAGAAAGGAGGTTATCCCTGATGTTAAACGAAAACATAAAGACAATCAGAAAATCAAAGGGGCTTTCGCAAGAAGAACTTGCTATCAAGCTGAATGTGGTGCGACAGACAGTCTCTAAATGGGAGCAAGGATTGTCAGTTCCTGACTCGGATATGCTGATTACCATTTCTGAAGTCCTTGAAACACCCGTAAGCGTTTTGCTTGGAGAACAGATTGCTGAGGCGAAGGCGGATGACTTGAAAATGATTGCCGAGAAACTTGAAGTCATAAACTTACAACTTGCCCGAAAGAAAACAACGAGACGACAAATACTTCATTGGTCCTTTATCGCCTTGTGTGCGGTCATAATTATAGTCGCCGCTGTCTTAATTGCCTCAAACAGTCCTTACCTAAGTTGGGATTTAAACGACCCTGAGCTCGCAGTTGCAGGAGTAGCTTTTCATGCATTTGAGTGGGTCTTTTTCAGGATAGCGCCGATTGTTCTTGTAGGAGCAATCATTGGCATTTTCCTTACACGGAAGAAAGCATAAGAACGGAAAACAAGACTAAAAAAGTTGACGGATTCCAATTTGTCTTTAACCACATAATATCAATCTAAAGCCGCTTAAGCGTAAAAATTCAAGCGGCAATTTTTATACCTACTTCAAAGCAAGCATAAACATACCTTTAATATTCAGTGACACATAAATGTCAATGACATTTACTGTGTCATTATATCTATTTTTTATTATGTCATTTATAATGAAATCGTAATCGGACAGTGGTTATACCAATAATTAATGACTATTGAATAAAAGGTGCATATATGTTTTGTAAGGAATGTGGAAACAGGTTGTCAGAAAATTCGACCTTCTGTAAAAAATGTGATACCAATGTGAACAATGCATCCGACTCGGAGGCAAACTCACAATTAAGCCCTAATATTATCATTGGTCAAGACGGAACAATGAGATGGATATATGAACTTTCGCTATGGAAAAAACCAACTGTTCTCTTAACGGTATGGAAAGTGCTGTTAATAAGCTGCGGATTCGTCGGAATATTAATATTCTTTACCACACTTGGCGAAGGATTCATAAAATCAGTTACAATTAGTATCTCAACATTTTTTTTGATATTTGGTATCATTACAGGCCTTATGCTTATCGTTTACCCGTTATTCTGTCTTATAAACGGCGGAAAATACTGTGTTATGTTTGAAATGGATCATAAGGGAGTAATGCACACTCAGTTAGGACGAGAGTTTAAAAAAGCCCAGGCATTAGGAATATTGACATCGCTTTTCGGAGCGGCCACAGGGAATATTTCAGCTGCGGGTGCGGGATTGTTGAGTGCATCGCGTCAGAGTATGTACACTTCTTTTAAAGATGTCACCCGTATAACCATAAAAGAAAAACAGAACGTTATATACATCGGAACTTTATTAGAACACAATCAGGTATACGCATATGATGAAGATTTTCGTTTTATATCCGACTATATATTAAAACAATGCGCAAAAAGAAAAAAT
>JAEAME010002549.1_pt1 | contig 10446 bp, 11 predicted proteins | sample 8958731 | NCBI WGS metagenome assembly JAEAME01 (sample SAMN16933194, study PRJNA681113) | bioreactor sludge metagenome | isolation source: anerobic bioreactor sludge (Control) | place: India:Bengaluru | collected 2018-10-24
AATGAAAGGTATCGTTCTTGCCGGAGGATCTGGCACACGCCTCTACCCCATCACCAAAGGAGTTAGCAAACAACTGCTGCCTGTGTACGACAAACCAATGATCTTTTACCCTATCTCGGTACTAATGCTGGCTGGAATCCGGGAGATACTGATAATCTCCACTCCACAAGACCTGCCTGGCTTCCGTCGTTTATTAGGAGATGGAAGTGAGTACGGCGTACAATTCGAATATGCCGAGCAACCCAGTCCCGACGGATTGGCACAGGCTTTTATCATTGGCGAATCATTTATCGGGAACGACAACGCCTGCTTGGTATTGGGAGACAATATATTTTACGGACAAAGCTTCAGCAAAATGTTGAGTGAAGCCGTACAAAATGCAGAAAAGGAAAATAAGGCTACCGTTTTTGGATATTACGTTAATGATCCGGAACGTTACGGAGTAGCAGAATTCGATAAAGCTGGAAATGTACTCAGCATTGAAGAGAAACCAGCTCAACCAAAGTCAAACTATGCTGTGGTAGGGCTCTACTTCTACCCCAACAAGGTGGTGGAAGTGGCCAAGAACATCAAACCCAGCGCCAGAGGCGAATTGGAAATCACCACCGTTAACCAGGAATTCCTGAAAGACGGAGAGCTTAAAGTACAACTTTTGGGTCGGGGATTTGCCTGGCTGGACACTGGGACACACGATTCACTAAGCGAAGCAAGTACTTTTGTAGAAGTAATTGAAAAAAGACAAGGCCTCAAAGTAGCCTGTCTGGAAGAGATTGCCTACCGCAAAGGTTGGATTAATGATGATAAGTTACGGGAACTAGCCCAACCGATGATAAAAAATCAGTACGGACAGTACCTGCTTAAATTGATAAAGGAATGAATAAAAATATATTAATTACCGGTGGTGCCGGTTTTATTGGTTCGCATGTGGTTCGTTTGTTCGTTAACAAGTATCCTGATTATCACATCATCAATCTGGATAAGCTTACCTATGCCGGAAATCTGGCCAACTTGAAAGATATTGAAGGCAGACCGAACTATACATTTGTAAAAGCGGATATCTGCGATTTTGAAACGATTTACAATGTGCTTGAAAAATATGAGGTGAATGGTATTATTCACCTGGCAGCTGAGAGTCATGTTGATCGCAGCATAAAGGATCCGTTTACATTCGCACAGACCAATGTTATGGGTACCTTGTCGTTGCTGCAGGCTGCAAGACAATACTGGAACGGGGTGTGGGAAGATAAGATGTTTTATCATATTTCGACCGACGAGGTATATGGCTCTTTAAGTAATGAAGGGTTCTTTCTGGAAACGACCAAATACGATCCGCACTCACCCTACTCTGCTTCAAAAGCATCGAGCGACCATTTCGTGAGAGCTTTCCATGACACCTATAGAATGCCTACATTGGTTACCAATTGCTCCAACAATTACGGTCCGTATCAATTCCCCGAAAAATTGATTCCATTGTTTATTAACAACATCCGCAACAATAAGCCTCTTCCGGTTTACGGGAAAGGAGAAAACGTGCGGGACTGGTTATATGTGGAAGATCATGCCCGGGCAATTGATGTTATTTTTCATAAAGGCAAAATTGCAGATACATACAATATCGGTGGCTTTAATGAATGGAAAAATATTGATCTGATAAAGGTTATCATCCGCACAGTAGACCGCTTGCTGGGACGCGAAGAGGGAACTTCGGAAGCGCTTATCACCTACGTGACCGACCGTGCCGGGCACGACCTTCGTTATGCAATCGATTCAAATAAACTGAAAAATGAACTGGGCTGGGAACCTAGCCTGCAGTTCGAGGAAGGTATTGAAAAGACAGTTAGATGGTACCTGGATAATCAGGCATGGATGGACAATATCACCTCCGGAGAGTATGAAAGTTATTATACAACAATGTATAATAACTGATGCAATATGGATTCATTAAAAAACAAAGCGGTTAAAGGGGTTAGTTGGAGCTTCGTAGATAATGTTGCCAGTTCAGGAGTATCTTTTCTGATTGGGCTTTTTTTGGCAAGATTACTTACGCCAGATGAGTTTGGGATTCTTGGGATGATTACAATATTTATTACGGTCTCCAACTCTATTATAGATAGTGGCTTCTCGAATGCTTTAATCCGTAAAATAGATGTTAAACCTATAGACTACAATACCGTATTTTATTTTAATTTGGCTGTTGGGATTGTTTTCTATTTTATATTATACGTATCATCACCTGCTATTAGTGACTTTTTTAATGAACCCATTCTTACCCCAGTAACAAGGGTTATGGGAAGTGTTCTCATTATTAATGCGCTAGGTATTATCCAACGAACCCTTTTAGTAATAAAAGTAGACTTTAAAACCCAGACAAAAGTTTCCATAATTGCCTCTGTTCTTAGTGGAATAATTGGGATTGGAATGGCTATAACAGGATTAGGAGTATGGAGTTTAGTTGGACAGCAAATAGCAAGGCAATCCCTTAATACATTGTTTCTTTGGATATTCAGTCGTTGGCGCCCGGCAATAGAATTCTCTATGCAGAGTTTCAAAGAACTTTTTGCATTTGGATCGAAACTGCTAGTATCTGGATTAATAGACACCATATATAATAATATATATTACATTATAATCGGTCGTTTTTATAGTGCTTCACAGCTTGGACAGTACACACGTGCTGAACAGTTTAACACCATTTTTTCCAATAACCTTACATCTGTTATACAACGAGTAAGTTACCCGGTGTTAAGCAGTATACAAAATGAACCGGAACGTCTTAAAATAGCCTATAGGAAAGTTATTAAAATTACTATGTTAATCACGTTTACATGTATGCTGGGACTTGCGGCAGTTTCAAAACCATTAATATTGATTCTCATTGGAGAAAAATGGCTTGTTGCTGTAGAATTTCTGCAGATCATTTGTTTCTCAGGCATGTTGTATCCTCTTCATGCTATTAATTTAAATATACTTGCTGTAAAAGGACGTTCAGATCTTTGTCTTAAACTGGAAATTATTAAAAAAATAATTGCAGTAGCACCTATTATTATTGGTATATTTTATGGAATTAAATATATGCTTTGGGGAAGTGTTTGTATCTCATTTATTGCTTATTTTTTGAATAGTTACTATTCTGCAAAACTCATACATTATCCAACTAAGAATCAGATAATGGATATTTTACCCACATTTGCAGTTTCATTTTCAATAGCTTGTATTATGTGGTCAATTACATTCTTTGATTTATCCTCAATACTAACATTAATAATGCAATTCGTAATTGGCACAATTTTAGCTATAATTACCTACGAAAAATTAAAACTAGAGGAATACAAAGAAGTAAAACAATTAATATTTTCATTCCTAAATAGAAAATAACAATGAAAAGAAAATTTATAGACATTTCATCTCACCAGATTCAATTGCTTGAAAGATCAACGGAGGAGAAGAAATTAATTACAGTTACTTCCCCGCTTTTACCTCCATTGGAAGAGTTCATTCCCTACCTTGAAGATATTTGGAAACGGAAATGGCTAACAAACAATGGCCTTTATCATCAGGAATTGGAAAATGCGTTGTGCGAATACTTAAAAGTTCCCTATATAAGCCTCTTCACCAATGGAACACTCCCATTAATTGCTGCTTTACAAGCATTACGTATTACCGGCGAAGTAATAACAACACCCTATAGTTTTGTTGCAACAACACACTCCTTATGGTGGAATGGAATAAAACCGGTTTTTGTTGATATCGATCCCATCACCTGTAATTTAGATCCTGATAAAATTGAAGCTGCCATAACCCCCCGAACTACAGCAATCATGCCTGTTCATGTATATGGCAATCCTTGTGATACCATACGGATCCAGGAAATTGCAGACAAATACGGATTGAAAGTTATTTACGATGCGGCACATGCTTTTGGCGTTGAAGCAGACGGCAAATCCGTTCTTAATGCCGGAGACATGTCAACCCTTAGTTTTCATGCCACAAAAACATATAACACCATTGAAGGAGGAGCATTAATTTGCCGCGATGAAAAAACGAAGCAGCGTATCGATTACTTGAAAAACTTCGGTTTTGCAGACGAAACTACAGTTGTAGCTCCCGGTATAAATGGAAAGATGGACGAAGTGCGTTCGGCTTATGGGCTGTTGGGATTGAAATACGTTGATAACGCTATTGAAGAACGCAAAAAAGTTGTAGAAAAATACCGAAACTCGTTGAAAGATATTCCAGGTTTAACTTTTATGAATGACATCCCGGGTATCCGACATAATTATTCGTACTTTCCAATATTTATTGACGAACACAAATTTGGTATGACCAGAGATGAGCTTTACAATAAAATGAAGGAAAAGGATGTATTAGGACGAAGGTATTTCTATCCCCTTATAAGTACCTTTTCGACTTACAGAGGGCTTGAATCTGCTAATCCGGAAAACCTTCCGGTTGCTACAAAAATAGCGAACAGTGTAATATGTCTGCCGTTATATCATTCATTATCAGATGATGATGTAGAAAAGGTATTGTCATTAATAATATAATTTTCATGAATATGCAAAAGTCGGTAATAGAATATTTGGCATTAACAGCTCAGAAATATCCGGATAAAATTGCTGTAAAAGATTCTGTAAACGCAATCTCTTTTTCGGAACTATTAAATTCCGGATACATAATCGCATCCGAAATCATATCCGGGAAAGTCAGAAAAAATCCGATTGGAGTTTATATTTCAAAGGGATGTAAAGCAATTCAAGCCTTTGCAGGGATTAACATTAGTGGAAACTTTTACGTGCCGCTTGATACGAAATCACCGGTTTCGAGGGTACAATCCATCATCGACGTGTTGGAATCCGAGATAATTATAACAGATAAAGAGAATTATGAAAAATTAAAAACCATTTTCAACAAAAACATTCTCATTATCGAAGATGTCTTAGCCCAAAACAAAATTGACTATTCTATTTGCAATGAGGTTGATAACCTGCAGATCGATACAGATCCGGTCTATTCAATCTTCACTTCCGGTTCAACCGGTGCACCTAAAGGGGTGGTAATTTCTCACAAAAGTGTAATTGATTACATTGATTGGGCTGTCGACACATTTAAGATAGAATCATCCGCAATTATAGGAAATCAAGCTCCTTTCTATTTCGATAATTCTACATTAGACATTTACCTGATGTATGCAACCGGAGCAACCTTAGTGATTATTCCGGAAGAAAATTTTATATTCCCGGCTAAACTGGTAGACTTCTTAAATAATGAAAAGATATCATTTGTATTCTGGGTTCCCTTCGTATTAATTAACGTAGCAAACTTGGATATCTTTTCTAAAAAAACCCCTCTTTATCTCAAAGATGTATTCTTTGCCGGTGAAGTAATGCCAAATAAGCACCTAAATTATTGGAGAAAATATTTACCTGCATGCAGATATGCGAACCTATACGGACCAACAGAGATTACTGTAGACTGTACATACTATATTGTTGAGAGGGAATTTGCCGATAACGAGCCATTACCTATAGGATTCCCTTGTAGAAATAGTGATGTGTTGATTTTGAACGAGTCAAAACAGATAGCCGGTATAAACGAGCACGGAGAACTTTGTGTTCGGGGTACTTCGTTGGCTTTAGGCTATTACAACGATTGGGAAAAAACGAACAATGCATTTATTCAAAACCCGTTAAACAATCATTATCCGGAATTTATCTATTGTACCGGCGATGTGGTATACAAAAATAATTATGGCGAAATTATGTATGTTGGCCGTAAAGATTCTCAGATAAAACATAACGGTTACAGAATTGAGCTAGGCGAAATAGAAACAGCTATTTTAGGAAGTAATATGATTGAGAATTGCTGTGTTATATACAACAGCACGCTTAAGAAGATTGTATTATTCTACCAGACAACCCAAGAGTTAAACATGGTTGAGTTTAGAAAATTCATATCCAATCATATTCCTAAATATATGATACCGAGCGAATATAATAAAGTCGACATCTTGAAACAGAACTCTAATGGCAAAATAGATCGTTTATATTATAATAGAATTGTCAATAACAATGAATAGGCTATCGTCGCTACAAGACATTCAAAATTTAATATATAAAGTCAGAGAATACAGAAAAGGATTTATAACCAATTTCTTTCTTGAAACATTCAAACATTCTGTTTGGATCGAAAAGAAGGAAATGTACCATACTCAGATTGGTGAAACAATTTTCATCCTGAGAAAAACGCCGCAATTTACCTCTCTATTCTATATTTCAACGGGGGCAGATTCATTAAAAAAATCTTTGTCCGGTTTAAATATTAATCAGGATACCGATTGTGTAATAGATATTGTTGGCAACGAATCAATATTTAATATAAAAAGTATATTTTTATCGTCCGGATTTGAAGAATATACTTCATTACACCGGATGAACCGGATCGGAGCACTGGATTTTCCTTCAGAATTTCGGGTTCCCGGTCTTAGTGAAGCCTGTTTAGAAGATTGTGGTCAGATAGCCGGGCTTTTAAATACATATTTTGATTATTATTCGGAACAAATTCCTTCGATTGAAGAATTAGAAAAATGGATTGAATCGAATCAAATTTTAGTATATAAGGAACAAGACAATATACTTGGTTTTATTATATACGAATTATTTGGTGTTACTCTGTACCTGAGGTATTGGTTCGTTGATCCGTCACATAGAGATAAAAAAATCGGATCTCTATTATTTAATTACTTCAAATACAAAGGGAGAGAAACCAAGAGACAGCTATTCTGGGTAGTAGATTCGAACGAAAATGCAATCAAACGGTATAAACATTACGGATTTAATTCAGAAAAAATGTTTAACTATGTTTTATTAAAAAAAAGATACGTAAAATGAAAGAAAAAATTATTTCAATTTTGAATGAGTTAAGGCCTGAGTTTGATTTTAGTACGTCAAATAATTTCATTGCCGATGGAATGCTCGATTCATTCGATGTAATAAATCTGGTAAACGAATTAGATACTACATTTGGAATTTCAATTGATGGAATGGATGTATTACCAGAAAACTTTTCATCTGTTGAAAATATAATTGCGTTGCTTAAAAAAAATGGAATTGAATAATGGATTTAAAATTTCATAATAAAAAAATCTCCGGCATAGTAACCGTTCTGCCAAGTAAAGAGGTCAGCTTCGAAGATGAGATGGAAAATTACAACTTTTCTGCGGCAAAATCGATGAAGCTGAAACTGGCAATGGGATACAATAAACACCGCATTGCAGAGAACGACGTTTGTGTTTCCGACCTTTGTAGTTACGGCCTGAAATATCTTTTTGAGCAAGGTAAAGTTAACAAGGATGAGATAGATGCCTTGATACTGGTAACTCAATCGCCTGATTACTTCATGCCGCCAACGAGTAATGTAATTCAAGGACTGCTCGACATGAAAAAAGACATGATATGTATGGACATTAACCAGGGTTGTGCCGGATATATCATTGGTTTAATACAAGCATTCATGTTGCTTGATCAACCGTCCATCAAAAAAGTAGCACTTTTAAATGCGGATGTACTAAGTAAAAAGGTATCCAAGAGAGATCGAAACAGCAATCCGCTTATTGGCGATGGAGCATCAGTTACAATTATTGAAAACTCTTCAGAAAACCTTACCATACATGGAAATTTATTCATGGATGGAACCCGGGCCAATGCATTAATGATTCCGGCAGGAGGTTTTAGATTACCATCATCGGCAGAGACTGCCATCATGGAAGAAGATATAAATGGGAACTTCAGGTCGCTTGATAATCTTGTGATGAAAGGAGACGAAGTTTTTAATTTTGTACAAACAGAAGTTCCGCCGATGATCGACTCATTGCTACATACAGCCTCTGTTTCGAAAGAAGATGTAGACTACTATATGTTTCACCAGCCCAATCGATTTATGCTTCAGAAACTGGCCGATAAAATTGAGGTAGACCGTAAAAAAATGCCTTGCAATATTGTAGAGAACTTCGGCAATGCCAGTGGAGTATCTATCCCCACAAACATTACGTACAATTTAGGGTCGGAAATGTTGAATAACGAATATCAATTATGCCTGGCAGGCTTTGGAGTGGGACTTACCTGGGCCAGTTTAATCTTAAAAACAGGAAATTTAAACTTTTGCGAAATAATTAATTATTGAAAACATGGATAAATATTTAGAATTTTTAAAGGAGTTATTGGAAGAAGAAAATATAAATCAATCGGATGTACTAACATCATTTGAAGCTTGGGATTCGCTTACTATTTTATCAATTATTGCTTCAGCCGACGAACAGTTTAACGTTACCATAAATTCCAAAGAAATATTAGAAGCCAATACGGTTGGCGGTCTAATCGATTTGATCAATTCAAAAAAGTAATGGGATGAATAACAGCTTACCCTATGTTTTAGTTACCGGGGCTTCTTCAGGAATGGGAAAGATAATTGCGATTAATCTATCCCATAGATACAATGTGGTATTACATGGAAGAGATGAAGAAAGACTAAATCAAACAAAAAAAGAATGCAACCAAGCTAATGATTGTTTGATCTGGGCTTTTGATCTTACGAAGTTGGACAACCTTGAAGAAGAATTGAAATATTTTATGCTGAATAATACTATTTCAATAGCACACTTTGTTCATTGTGCAGGCTATATGAAATTGCTTCCTATTAAGATGATCAGTTTAGAAAACCTAAACACATCTTTTCAGACAAACATTTTCTCTGCAGCATTAATAATGAAAGTGCTTACAAGTATCAAAGCTAACGGTAAATCCCTTAAAAGTGTTGTTTTTATCTCAAGCAATATCAGCAACCGGGGTGCAAAAGCATTTAGCACATACGCTTCAACAAAGGGTGCGCTAGATTCATTGATGCGTTGCCTGGCAATGGAGTTGGCCCCAAGAGTAAGGGTAAATTCTGTATTACCCGGGGCTGTTAAAACAGAAATGACCCAAGCAATTTTCGATGACACACAAGTGGCAGACAAAATGAATAAATCCTATCCCCTCGGAGTTGGAGACCCCATGGATATTTTCGAAATTGTAGATTTCCTGTTGTCTGATAAGTCAAGATGGATTACCGGACAACAATTTACGGTGGATGGAGGTAGGAGTGTCAATATTGCCGAATAACAATGTCAGTAACAATCAAACAATTTATAAATAACCCTATTCCTTCTAACTGCTTTATAATTTACAACGGAGTAAAGAAAGGTAGTTGTATTATAGTAGACCCCGGTACAGAAGATATGGAAGAAGTACAGGTTTGGCTTTTACAACAAGAACTAACTCCGGAATATATTATATTAACGCACGAACATTTTGATCACATTTGGGGATGCGATGCTTTATATAATAAATACAACTGCAAAATCATATGTTCCAAAAATTGTGCAGACGCGATTAAAGATTCCAAAAAAAATTTATCCCTGTTCTATAATCAAAAGGGATTTGAAATCAAACAGGAATGTATACGAATCGAGGATATAAATTATAAGCTCGACTGGAGGAATTACGCGATAACATTTTTCTCTACCGGAGGACATACCGATGCCGGTATTTGTTTTACAATAGATAAATATGTTTTTACAGGCGACACACTGATCAAAAATGAAAAGACAATAACAAAATTAAAGACAGGATCGAAGGAAGAACTCCTGCGATCATTGAATATAATTCAGAAATTAAAAGGAAATAAATATATTATATGCGCAGGCCACGGAGAGTTATTTAAGCTTGACGAGTATGATATATATGAAATGTCTACAAAATGAAAAATATAATAATCGTTGGAACCGGAGCTGTAGCAGCAGAAATCACATCCTATCTTGTGGATACCGATTTTGCCGAATCTCAAAATTTAAGAATAAAAGGATACATCGAGTACGCTTATAACAAAACAAAATATTACGAAGCATACGGATTAACCCTTCCCATTCTGGGAGATATAGATTCATACAAAATAGAGGACAACGACTATTTTGTTATAGGAATATCGGATCCGGAATTCCGACTAAAACAAATTGAAATATTGCGTGAAAAGGGCGCCTCTTTTATCAATTTAATTCATCCTTCCGCAATCATTGCAAGTACGGCTAAAATAGGAACAGGCAATATTATCAATCCACAGTGTATTATTGGACCAAAGGCCGTGTTAGGTGATTTTAATCTTCTAACAAGCCAGTCCATGATCAGCCACGATTGCAAAGTAGGGAATAACAATATCCTTTCCACCGCTTTGTTGTGCGGACATGTTACAGTAGGCGACAACAACCGTTTTGGAATAAGGTCTACCGTTATTCCCCACATACATATCGGAAATAAAACACTGATACAAGCCGGAATGGTAGTGGATAAGAATGTTCCGGACGAAGCAACGATTTTTCACCGGTTTAAGGAAAAAATCATTGCCATACCACAATAA
>JAEAME010002547.1_pt1 | contig 10439 bp, 10 predicted proteins | sample 8958731 | NCBI WGS metagenome assembly JAEAME01 (sample SAMN16933194, study PRJNA681113) | bioreactor sludge metagenome | isolation source: anerobic bioreactor sludge (Control) | place: India:Bengaluru | collected 2018-10-24
CAGCCTGGGCTGGGAACGGCGGCTTCAGACGGGGCTCAGCACGACGCCCCTCCATCGAGTCCAGGAGCGCCGTCTCCTCGCCGCAGATGTACGCGCCAGCACCACGGTGCAGAGCGACATCGACGTCGAGATCCGAGCCCAGGACGCCGGCGCCGAGAAGCCCCGCCCCTCGAGCCTCCTCGATCGCCTTCAGGAGCCGCTCGCGGCATAGGGCGAGCTCGCCGCGTAGGTATATGTAGGCCTTGGCCGCGCCCACGGCGTGGCAGGCGATCAAGATGCCCTCAATGACACGGTGCGGCACATGCTCCATGATGTACCGGTCTTTGAACGTGCCGGGTTCGCCCTCATCAGCATTCACGACAACGTACTTCGGAACGGGCGATGACCGGTCAATGAAGCGCCACTTCATGCCCGTGCAGAAGCCGGCGCCTCCGCGCCCCCGTAGGCCGGACCAGTAGACCTCATCGGTCACTTCGGTAGGTGTCATCTGGTGAAGGGCCTTGCGCAGGGCCTCATACCCGCCATGCTCACGGTAGACACCTATAGAAGCGTAGCCGGGTGTGTCGTGACCCATTAGGACCCGAAGCTCTTGCATGCGCGTCGACCTAACTTCCATGGGTGGAGAGCGGGTGACCGTTCTCGTGCCTCGGAGGCCCATGCACCTACCGAAAGCCAGAGCCACCTATTCTGCCCTGACGAGTGCCGTCCTCCCAGGCCTCGAACTTCGGTGGGCGTGCATGCCCGGACCCGAGCTTGTCCGGCCTGGCGGCGCCGTGCTATCATTCGAGTCCCGACCGCGACACGCCCACACAGGCTGTCTGGTAGTGTGTTCCTGCGTAGCTTGGGCGTCCGGATGGCACTGCGGGACCTGGAGCGATACCCTGATGAAGCTGTTCACGGGAAACGCCAACCGTAAGCTAGCTACAGACATCGCGGACTGCCTGGGTATTCCTCTGGGTGACGCGGATGTTCGTCGTTTCTCTGATGGTGAGTGCAGGATCACTATCAAGGAGTCTGTGAGGGGCTGCGATGTGTTTATCGTGCAGCCCACGTGCTCTCCAACGAACGATCATCTCGTCGAGCTGCTGATTATGCTGGACGCCTGTCGGAGAGCTTCCGCGTCGCGGATCACCTGCGTCATCCCGTACTATGGTTATGGACGGCAGGACCGCAAGTGTGGGCCGCGCGAGCCGATCGCGGCGAAGCTCATCGCCGATATGCTCGTGACGGCAGGGGCATCGAGGATCCTGTCGGTAGAACTCCACGCCGATCAGATCATGGGCTTCTTCAACATCCCTGTGGATCAGCTCAGCGTGGGAGGCTTATTCGCCGACTACGTGCGCACCCATGTGTTCACGAACGGGGGCACTGACTCCGTTGTCGTGAGTCCTGACGTCGGCGGCGTAGCGGCGGCTCGTCAGTTCGCGGATCGTCTGGGCACCCAGCTCGTGATCGTGGCGAAGCGGAGGAAGCAGGCGAACGAGTCCGAGGCGATGGAAGTCATAGGCGATGTTGAGGGCAAGCTTTGCATTTTCCGCGACGATATGATAGATACCGGTGGTTCGATGGTCGAGGGAGCGTCCGCGCTCATGAAGCGTGGCGCTAGGCGCGTCATGGCCTTCGGCACCCATGCGGTGCTCTCGGGCCACGCGTCCAAGCGCTTGGCAGCCTCGTCTTTCGAGAAGGTGGTTGTGTCGGATACCATTCCGGTGCCGGCCGAGAAGCGCTTTCCGCAGCTCGATGTGCTGTCGGTGGCGCCTCTTTTGGCGTCGGGGATCCGATGTATCCACGAGGGCCGCTCGGTGAGTGGCCTCATACGTTAGCGAGCAACTGAGGAAAACGGCGGCCGAATGCCGCGGAGGTCGAGGCTGACATGGCGAGACTGGAGCTGGAAGCGAAGGTACGCGACGGGTCTGAGCTGGGGAGCGGCCCGGCGGGCAGGATGCGCAAGGCCGGGGAGTTGCCGGCGGTCGTCTACGGGCTTCACCGCGATTCGGTAGCTGTCAAGATTGGGGAGCGGGACTTCGAGGGACTGCAGCGGCAGATGCGCGGGACCGCCGTGATCTATCTCCAGGTAGGCGGCATCGAGGAGCCGGTGCTGCTGAAGGAGATTCACAGGCATCCCATCAGCTTGCAGCCCTACAACATCGATTTTCTGCGCGTAGACATGACGAAGACCATTCAGGTGCCCGTGCAGATCATCATCACGGCTCGGCCCGCCGAGCTGGGACCCGAAGAGGCCTTCACGCAGCCGACGGTCGAGGTGCACGTAGAGAGTCTGCCGGGAGACATTCCGCCCGTGATCGAGATAGACGCAAGTGGGGTAACCCACGAGAAGTCTCTGTACGTCTCTGACTTGCAGGTCCCGGAGGGCGTCACGATCCTGACCGATCCGGAGACAGCGGTTGCCACGGTCGTTCGGGCCGCCCAAATGCTCGTCGAAGAGCCCTCCGAGGAGGAGGCTGAGGCCGCGGGCGAGGGTCTTGGCGACGAGGGCGAGGGAACCGACGGCAGCGAGGCGCAGGAAGAGAGCGAGTAGTAGCCCCAGCCACAGGGAGTGGCCTCAGGGCGCAGTTGCTTCCCCTGAGGCCACTCCCCCCAGTCCTGTCCATACCCGTGAGCCTCTGGAGGGGTGATTGGGCATGTCCGAACGGTCCCACACCCCGACCATCCAGAACCGTCGTGCACGTCACGAGTACCATATTGACGACGCGATCGAAGCGGGCCTGGTGCTACGCGGGTGCGAAGTCAAATCCATACGCGCAGGCAATGCTAGCCTCTCTGAAGCCTACGCGAAGATCGATGCGGGCGAGGTTTGGCTCGTCGGGATGTATGTGCAGCCCTACCCTCAGGCTGGAGACCGTAACCCGGCCCCAACCCGCGACCGCAAGCTCCTGGTGAAGCGATCCGAGATCCGGCGACTCCGGAGGGCCACGGACCAGCGCGGGTATGCTCTCGTCCCTCTGAAGCTCTACTTCCGCCGCGGTCTAGCTAAGGTCGAAGTCGGGTTGTGCCGAGGGAAGCGGCTGCACGACAAGCGTGACGCCATCCGGGAACGAGACCTTGACCGCCAGGCCCAGAGGGATCTGGTTGGGCGCGGCAACGAGTAGCCCTGGCCGGTGGCGGATAAGCCTGCGCACCAGCCAGTACCGCCCACCTGACACTCGCTCCCTACACGGGTGACGAGGCCCAACCGGCCCTCTGGCCCCGCCCCTCCATCGCGTTCAGAACCCGGCGCAGCGTCAGGCGCGAGGAGAAGATCACCATGGGGATACCTGTTCCAGGGCGCACACTCGCGCCGACGAAGAAGAGGTTGTCGATCCCCGTGTGGTAGTTGTGGGGGCGGAGATGGCTCACCTGAGTGAACTGATGGGAGAGCCCGAAGGCGCTGCCCTTCTCGAGGTTCAAGTCGCGTTCGAAGTCACGTGGATCGGCGCCTCCCTCCCACACAATGTGGTCACGGATGCTCGAGCAACCCAGCCGCTCAAGCCGGTCAAGCACCAACTCGCGTATGCGAACACTCTCGGCATCCCAGTCGACGGGGCCTCCCAGCGGGGGAGTCGGGACAAGTATGAACAGCGCGCTGCACCCAGGGGGAGCGGCCGAGGGATCGGTGCCTGAGGTGTCGCAGACGTAGAAGGCGGGATCCCGTGGAACGACGCCCTGCACGGCGATCTCGTGGAAGATGCGCTCGAAGCCGGGTAGCATCAGGTTGTGATGTTGCAGGCAGTCGTACTGGGTGTCCAGGCCAAGGAAGTACAGGAAAGTGCCGGCCGAGTAGCGCCACTGCCACGGGCGCCTTGGCAAGGTCTCCCCGAGGCGCTCGCGCAGGAAGTGAGGCGCATCCTCGTTGGCAACGACCCAATCAGCCTCCACCCTGCCGCCGTCGCCCAAGTCTATCCCGCGGATCCTTCGCCCCTCCCGGACTGCGCTCTGGACCTCGACGCCGTAGTGGAACTCCACGCCCAGAGTGCGGGCCGCCTTCTCCATCGCGAGGGGGACCGCGTAGAGCCCTCCTTCCGGGTATCCGATGCCCTCGCACATCTCGGTCCAGGGCAGAAGGGTGTAGATCGCGGGGCTCTGGAAGGGCGAGGTTCCGAGGTACATCGCCTGGAAGGTCAGGCTCTGGCAGAAGCGGTCGTCCGGTAGCATCGAGCGCGTGTATCGCCACAGATTCCTGTGGGCGTGGCTGCGGAACAGGGCGGCGACCTGCGCCGGCGACAGGAACTCCAGGTACGAGTCGAAGTCGCGCTCCACAAAGTTCGCTCGCGCGGTGCGGTAGTGGACGCCTGCCTCGTCCATGAAGCGCCGGAAGCCGTTGCCCGCGCCAGGATGAAGGCCTTCGAGCTGACCTGCCATCCAGTCCACGTCGGCGCGCCAGATGATGCTCGAACCATCTTGGTAGTGGATCCTGTAGTTCGGGTCGACTTTGGAGGTCGTCAGAAACGAAGAGGGCGTGAGTCCACAGGAGGTGAAGAGCTCATCGAGCACGTCGGGCATCAGCAGTAGGGTCGGGCCAGTGTCGAACCTGTAACCGTCCGCCTCTACGAGCCCGCAGCGGCCACCGGGGCGGGGCTGCTTCTCATAGACCGTGACTTGGTGCCCTCGGGCCGCGAGGCGCATCGAGAGCGCCAGGCCTCCGAGTCCTGCCCCAATGATGGTGACCTTTGCCATGCGCTACTCTCTCCCTCGGGCATCCCGCCAGGCATGATAGAGCAACTGCAGCTTGCGTCGACGCGAGACGTATGCCCTGCGGCTCAGAACGTCGTACCCCGCTCGCTCAATCTCATCCAGTATGGCGCTGTAGACCCGATAGGCCGTTGCGACCGCTAGCCGACAGTCGGGCGGGGTGCGCAGAACCGTGAGCTTGCCCCGACCATAGAGATCACGTGCGCGCGCGATCTCAGACTCCATGAGACTGACAAAGCCCTCAGCGATCACGCCGGCGCGCAGCATGTCCTCGGTTACCCCGAAAGCCGCGAGCTGGTCCGCCGGTAGGTAGATGCGGTTGAGGAGCCTCAGATCCTCGCCAACATCCCGCAGGATGTTTGTGAGCTGCATGGCGTGACCCAGCGCAATGGCGCCATCCCGGGCTTCTGGTTGGCAGTCCCCGAACACAGGAAGCAGCATCAGCCCGACCGTGGACGCAACGCGGTAGCAGTAGAGGTCAAGCTCATCCCGTGTCCCGACCCGCCGCATGCCCAGATCAGACTCGAGCCCAGCGATGAGGTCTAGGTACGGCTGTCGGTCGGAGCCCGTGTGGCTCAAGACGTCACCCAGTAACTGAGGTATCCAGACAGGCTCCGGAGGGGGGCCGCCGCTCTGAAGCCAGCGGCGCCACTCTCCGAGCTCCTGGCGAGCTAGCTCGTGGTCTACGGCGTCATCCACCACGTTGTCCACGTGGCGGCAGAAGGCGTAGATCGCCCAGACGTCCCCGCGCTTGCCCCGGGGCAGGAGAGTGGAGGCCATGTAGAAGCTCTTGGAGTGGTGCCTGATGGCGCGGCGAGCGCGCTCACTCAGACTCCCGCTCTTGTCTGTGCTTTCCCTGGGAATGCTGCTGCCCGACACTCTCAACGACCCCTGGGTTCTTTCCTCCACGGCCGCAGGGCGCACGGCTCTCAGACTGTCCATTCAGCGCGCCGAACACGTGCCCTCCCTAGAGCGCGGGTCGCGCCGCTTGCCGCACACCCGCGGATGGTGTACAAGTCTGTTCCCGGTGGATGCGCCCCTACGGGCGCGTACCACGCTAACGCGTCTCGCCGCCCTCCACAGGCGGCAACGCGGCAATCCGTTAGGAGAAGGCGGATGGCAATGAAGCACAGCGGGTCTTTCGTTTTATGTACGACAGTGGTCCTCCTGGCTCTTGCGCTGGTACTCTCAGCGGGCTGCTCGTCCAAGTCCGGCGACGGTGGCAGCTCGAACCTCCCCACATCTGCGGCGGGCGGCGGAGAAACGTCGGCAGCGGACGCGGGAGAGGCCGTCAGTGGCGAGGTGCGCGTAGACGGTTCCAGCACCGTGTTCCCCATCACCGAGGCGGTCGCCGAGGAGTTCGGCATTGAGCACTCCGAAGTCCATGTGGCCGTGGCGTTCTCGGGCACTGGCGGGGGCATGAAGAAGCTCATCGCGAAGGAGATAGAACTGGCCGGAGCCTCGCGCCCCATCAAGGCCGAGGAGTTGGAGGCGGCCAAGGCGGCTGGCGTGGAGTTCATCGAGTTGCCCGTGGCCTATGACGCACTCGCCGTTGTGGTGCATCCAGAGAACACATGGGCTGAGTCCCTAACCATCGACGAACTGCGGATCGCGTGGGAGCCCGGGGCTCAGAATGTCGTGAAGAGCTGGTCGCAGATCAACCCTAGCTTCCCCGATGAGCCCCTGGACCTCTACGGCCCCGGCGTCGATTCGGGAACCTACGACTACTTCACGGAGGCAGTCTGCGGCGAGGAGGGCGCTAGTCGAGGCGACTTCCAGGCCAGTGAGGATGACAACGTGCTGGTTCAAGGCGTGTCGAACGATCCCGCCGCTCTGGGCTTCTTCGGAATGGCCTACCTGAACCAGAACGAGGGCATGGTCAAAGCGGTAGCCATAGACGACGGAGACCAAGCCAATGGCGACGGTCCACAGGCGCCCACCAAAGAGAACGTGATCCGTGGCGTGTACCGACCGCTATCGCGTCCCCTGTTCATCTACGTGAACGTGGAAGCGGCGGCGGACTCGGCCGTGGACGCTTTCGTGCGCTTCTACCTCGACAACGCGGCGGAACTGGCGACGGAGGTCGGCTACGTGCCCCTTCCTGATAGTGTGTACGATCTCGTTAGGGCCCGCTACGCTGACAAAGCGTCCGGTTCGATGTTCGAGGGTCGGGGCTCCGTGACGGATGCCTCCCTCGAGGAGATGCTGAGCCAGTAGTGGACCAACCCATCGAGAAGCGAAGGGCGGGGCGCACCCTCCGAGGTGTCTCTGAGTGGCTGGTCGAGCGTGGCCTCCAGGCGTGCGCCCTGCTCTCCGTCGCGACAACCATTGGCATCATTCTGGCGCTGCTGCTGCAGAGCGTGCCGTTCTTCCGCGAGGTATCAATCAGGGACTTCCTCACGGACAGGGAGTGGACGCCGCTCTTCGCCCAGAAGCATTTCGGCATCCTGCCCCTGGTCGCCGGCACGATGCTCGTCACGGCCATCGCGATGGCCGTTGCGCTGCCTGCGGGGCTGGTGATCGCTGTATACCTCAGCGAATTCGCTCGGCCGCGCGTTCGGCAGATGGTCAAGCCCGCTCTCGAGGTCCTGGCCGGGGTCCCCACCGTTGTCTACGGCTACTTCGCACTCAACCTCGTGACGCCGGCCCTGCAGACGTTCATCCCTGGTCTCAAGGGCTTCAACGCTCTAGGGGCCGGACTCGTCATGGGGGTGATGGTGCTACCGCTTGTCGCCTCGCTGTCGGAGGACGCGCTGTACGCCGTGCCGCAGAGGTTGCGGGAGGCCTCCTACGCCCTGGGCGCGACCCGTCTGCAGATGGTGTTCAGGACCCTGATTCCCGCCGCGCTGTCAGGGATCGCCGCTTCCTTCATCCTCGGGGTATCGCGAGCGGTTGGCGAGACGATGATCGTCGCGATCGCGGCGGGTTCGCAACCCACCCTATCGCTGGATCCGCGAGTCCCCATACAGACCATGACCGGCTACATCGTGCAGATCAGCATGGGGGACACCCCACATGGTACCTTGGAGTACCACACGATCTTCGCGGTCGGGCTTACGCTGTTCGTCATAACCTTCGCGTTGAACTGGGCGAGCATGTCGCTGCGGAACCGATATGAGAGGGCCTACCGATGAGTCAGCCGTCGATAGGGCCGGAGATCGGCGGGGCGCCAACCACGGACATTCGGGGCAGCGCGCGGGGCCGCGGATGGATCAGGGAACTGGGATTCGAGGCCATCGCTCTCGCGACGGTCTGCGCGGCACTGCTGATGCTCGGCGCGCTGCTCCTGGACATCGTGCTCGACGGCTGGCCACATCTGGCCCGCCTTCGTGGGAAGCCTCTACTTGATGCTCATCACAGCCTCCGTGAGCTTCCCCCTAGGGGTGGCGGCCGCCATCTACCTGGAGGAGTACGCCCCTCGTGGACGGCTGTCACGCTTCATTGAGCTGAACATCTCGAATCTTGCGGGCGTGCCGTCCATCGTCTACGGTCTCCTCGGCCTGGCTGTATTCGTGCGAGCCCTGCAACTGGAGCGGAGCCTGATCTCAGGCGGCCTGACTCTGGCCCTGCTCGTGCTGCCCGTTATCATCATGTCCAGCAGAGAAGCGCTGAGGACCGTGCCGCCGTACGTCCGCGATGCGTCCCTGGCGCTGGGTGCTACGAAGTGGCAGACGGTGCGTCGTCAAGTGCTGCCCCTCAGCCTTCCCGGCATCATGACCGGCACGATTCTCGCCCTGAGCCGCGCCATTGGAGAGACGGCGCCCATCGTGATGATCGGCGCCTTTGGATACATCAGCACTGTCCCCGATGGACTCAAGTCGCCCTTCACGGCCCTGCCGATCCAGATTTACAACTGGGTCTCGAGGCCCCATCGAGCGGATGATGCCGGCATCACCTTCCAGACTGACGCGGCGGCGGGCATTCTCGTGCTCCTCGCCATGCTCCTCACCCTGAACGCTGTGGCCATCTGGCTGAGAAACCGAGCCCAGAGGAGATTGAAGTGACGGTACCACACCAACAGCCCCTAGCGGACTACCTCAGCGCCACGATCCAGCGTCCCATGGACGATGGCCTCGACGGCACTGGCGCCAAGATGGCTGGCCCCCCTAAGGGGAGCAGGGTCCGCAGTGAGGATCTGCACGTCTTCTACGGCGCCGTTCACGCCCTGAAGGGCGTCACGATGGCGATTCCAGACAGGGAGATCACCGCCCTGATCGGGCCTTCCGGCTGCGGCAAGTCGACCTTCTTGCGCTGCTTCAACCGGATGAATGACGTGATCCCCGATGTCCGCGTCGAGGGGCGAGCACTGCTCGGGGAGACGGACATCAACGGCCCCCGGATCGATGTAGTGGCGCTGCGGAAGCGTGTGGGGATGGTCTTCCAGCAGCCGAACCCCTTCCCGATGTCCATCTATGACAACGTGGCCTACGGCCCTCGCATACATGGCATCAGGGGGCGATCAGAGCTCAACGGGATCGTGGAGGTCTCCCTGCGCCGCGCGGCGCTGTGGGAGGAGGTCAAGGACAAGCTTCGGAAGTCAGCCTTTGATCTCTCGGGAGGGCAGCAGCAGCGCCTCTGCATTGCGCGGACACTCGCGGTCAAGCCGGAAGTCATCCTGATGGATGAGCCGTGCTCAGCGCTAGATCCACAATCGACCTTCCGCATCGAGGACCTGATGGGCGAGCTGAAGCAGAGCTACACGGTCATCATCGTCACGCACAACATGCAGCAGGCGGCCCGGGTCTCCAACATGACCGGGTTCTTCCTGATGGGTGAGCTGGTCGAGTTCGACACGACTCGGAGGGTGTTCCAGAGCCCCGCGGATGAGCGCACAGAGAAGTACGTGAGCGGCCGATTCGGCTAGAGGGCGGGTGAGGTCAGTGAGTGCCGGCAGCAGATCCCTCTTCAGCGCCGACCTGGCGCAACTCAAAGTGACCTTGCGGCAGCTTGGTGAATGCGCGATCGAGATGCTCGAGGGGGCCATGGAGGCGCTCGTCAGTCAGGACTACGACCTTGCGGAGCAGGTCCGCAAGCGGGATAACCTGGCCGATGCGCTCGACGAGAAGGTGGACGAGGACTGCGTTACGATGCTCGCGCTCCAGGCGCCGGTCGCAAAGGACCTCCGAATCATCATGGGGTCAGCACGCATCGCGACGGATCTGGAACGGGTCGCTGACTACGCCAAAGACATTGCCAAGGTCGCTCGCCGGCTCAGCGGCGAGGACTACTTCTGGCCCCTCGAAGACATCCCGTCGATGGCCCAGAGCTGTGCCGCCATGGGTCGGATGTCCTTAGCCGCTCTCGATGACGTGGATGACGACATGGCGCGCAAGTGCGCGGGCATGGATCAAGAAGTCGACGCGCGATGGAAGCTGGTGCGCGAGCAACTGATTCAACACATGGAAGCGGACCCCAGCAGGGTACGCCAGGCCGCTCAGCTGCTGCTCGTTGCTCGCTACTTGGAGCGCATCGGTGACCACATCGTGAACGTCGCCGAGCGCGTCCACTACATGGCGACTGGTGAACTCCGCTCGCTCGACGACGAGTGACTCCAGGGCGGCATCAGGGGTCCGTGCCCCTGAAGGACGCCCCACCCGGCGCGCGAAACCATGGGCACACCAATCAGCCTATGGAGGTTGACTGTGACCGCCCATCGCCCCGCCGTGTCATGGCCCCTGGTCGTAGCGATCCTGGCAGCGCTCGCATCCACAACGCGGGCTGAGCCGCTGCTGACCGACGTCGCTCTAACG
>JAEAME010002551.1_pt1 | contig 10439 bp, 10 predicted proteins | sample 8958731 | NCBI WGS metagenome assembly JAEAME01 (sample SAMN16933194, study PRJNA681113) | bioreactor sludge metagenome | isolation source: anerobic bioreactor sludge (Control) | place: India:Bengaluru | collected 2018-10-24
TTTTTGCTTTCGACCTTCACCCTCGCCTTCTTTAGCGGCTCTGGATAAGGATCGCGCGCCGCGGCAAATGAAAAATCGGCGCGAGGCGCCGATAGGTCAGGAGATGATTTGGCATTTCACCATGGTCTCGCCCGTTGAGGGGATTTTCACGGGCGCGAGTGTCGCATAGCACCGCTCGTGCCATAGAATGATCGTACCCGCCGGGACCGTGTCTCCCGGTTTCTCCGTGACAGCAAGGAACCGGTAAGTCTTGTCCTTCTTTTCGTAGACCAGCGGCTGCGGCTCTGCAAGATGTTCATACTTATTCTTGTGGCGGCGATTGTCGCGATCCGGACGTCTCTTCTTGTGCTTCTTCCCCACGTGGGGACGCGGCTGTTTTGACATAACAACTCCTATCCAGCGGGAGTTTCCGCTATTTCGTAAAATAAGCGGATGCCCAAGAGCAGGGACATGCGGCCAATTTGGCGCTGTACCAAACCAACGCCTGCGCAAAGATCCTTCCCATCAAATTGCCTGTTCCGGGGAGGATCGTCGGCGAATGTCAGATCCGCATTTGTTTTCCAGAGCATGCCGGGAAAGGCACCCTCTCCGTCAAGCTTCACGGGGATCCAGCAATACATCGTTCCGATGGCGCCGCTGCCGACCCTATCGGGTTCTTCATGGTCCGGGACCATGCCGAGCGAGGGACTGAAAGAGACGTTGTGAAAGCCGTCGGAAAGGATGGTGATATCGCGGCCTGCAAGGACGTCCGCTGAGAGCCGCTTTGTGATCCCGACAATTCTTTTGGGGAACGCCGGCCCTTCTTTCAGAGAAAGGTCATGAGCGCACAGACGGCCTCCCAAAGGAAAGCAGAGTCTTTTCTCGCCGGCCGCGCCGTCGGAGCAGACCGCGCCCAGCAATATTTCCCTTTTTTCGCCGAGACGGGCAGGAATTAGATAGACAGCTATCTCAAAAACAGCGAAATAGGGCATCTTTCGTCCTCCGTTCAATTTTGGTTAAGGAACGCCGAAAGATATCGCCAAAAACCCGCTCTGTCAAGCTAGTCTTTGCGTTTTTACGCTTACTTCCGGCGCGGAACGGGCGTGGCCTGAGTGCAGTCGATATCGGGCGTATAGGCGCGGTTCAGAACATAGGTTTTCGCGAGGCTGCCCAATCGCACGAAGTTGCTCGTCAGCGCCTGGATAGCGGTCTGGGCTTCGGCGCCCTCGTCCCTGCCGAGCCCTTCGGGCGGACCGCCGAGTACCTCTATCTCAAGGTTCCTGCGGCCGAAAAGGAGCGCCTGGTCGCGCGACGGGAACCAGATATCGAGATATGGCTTGTTGTTGTAGCGCGAGTTCATCCTGTCCTCCACCACGAAGTAGGCGTCGTCAATGCGCACCCATGTGCCGATGGGCAGGAAGTTGGTGGCGATGATGCCTTCGCGCACGACGCTGCCGGAGGCCGTAATGCAAGGCGTCGCGTCCGTCTGATCCACGCTGGAGGAATAAGCGGAAGCCGAAACGCGGTATCTGGAACCGGGCGGCGGAGCCTGCGTAAGCGAGGTCTTAAGGTACTGGCCTATCTTTTGCCAGAAAGACAGTTCCTCGCCCGTTTCTATCTTCTCCACCTCGAGCCGTATCCTCTGCACATCGTCCTGCTCCGCCGCGCGCGCCAGCACGATGACGGAGAGCGAAAGAAAAGCCGCCAGAAAGGCCGTCGCGACCCGTTTCCGGCTGTTTCTTTTGGTATTCATGTCGGTTCCCTTTAGATTATATCCTCCTTGCGCTCCCGCATATACGACAGCCACTCCTCCACGATGCCGATGAGAACCTTGAAAGGAGCCTCGATGATGGCGTCAAGGATAAAGAGGAAGATGTTTATCTGCGAAGCCCGGAGCGCGGTCTGTTTGCCCATGTCGATGATGGGCAGCGCCACGAAATCAAGCAAGGTGCCGAGCCCGCGCTGTTTTTGGACGATGAAGCGCACATCGTTCATTACGCTCCTGATACGGACGCCGAAGAAACTGACCAGCCCGAGGAAGATAATGAAGTAAAAGCCGCCGACGGCCGAAAAGTCGAAGTAGATGAGCCCGCGGACGATCAGGACCAGGATAAGCGCGAAGACCGCGATGTAGAACAGGCCGTAGAACGGGTTGGAGAACACGCCTTTTTTCACCGTATGCAGCGGGAGCGGCTTCTCTTCCCGTTTTCCCGTGCAGATGCCCACGACGACATCCGTTATCTGCGCGAGGTTTTCCTTGCCCGGCCTTTTTATGCTGAACGCCATGATGAACAGCAGGACCGGCGGGAAGAATAAATTCACCAGAAGCGGAACATATTTCACGCCGCCGAGCAGCATCTCGTACGGGACCTCGGTCAGGAGCGCAAGCACGCCTTTGGAGAGGAAAAGAAACGCCGCCGAGTGCCATACCCGGCTCAGCATCTGCCGGTCTATCTTATGCATGCGCGCGTCGAGTGCGTCTTTTATCGCCTCTTTCAGTTTCGCGGAATCGCCGACGATATCGGCCGCGTCCTTCCGCTTCATGATGTCCCTGAGAATACGGTAAGGAACGGAAAGCCGCTGAAGCCGCTTCATCAGAACAAGCGTCGCTGGATTTTTGATGGTCTTTTCGATAAGGGCCATCGTTTCCCCGAAGCGGCCTGCTATCTCCTTGTAAGCGTTCTCCGTGGGGATATCCTCCCACTCGGATTCCGCCGTACGGTACAGGTGCCATCCGAGTTCGCTCATGTCGGTGCCGGAAAGCGCCCGGTGGCAGGCAAGGAACAGCTGCGTCTCCCTTTCTTCGGGACTGAGGTTCTGGTCCAGCCACTCTATCCTTCCCCTGATATCTTCGTAGAAGAAATACGCCATCGCGTCCTCGGCCTCGCGCCGGTAGATGGTGCGGTCTATTTCGACGGCCAGTATCTTATAAAGCTCCGACCTGTCCTTTTCGGCGATCAGTTCCGCCAGCCTCTTCCCTTTCAGAAGAATGCGGCCGAGCGGGTCCGCGTACTTCTTGTGCGTCATCGTCGGGATATATCTTCCGCGCACCAGCCCCTTGAGAAGCTGCGCGGCCAGTTTATCCTGGTCCTTCATTTCCAAAAGATGCCGCCCCAAAAACCGCGTTATGGCTTTGCGGCGCAGAATATCCTCGTCGCCGGGATCAAGCAGGTTACGGAATCTCTCGTACGCGCTGTCTACCCGCTGGGTCGCCGAAAAAACATCCAGAGCGTCTTCCGGGGTCGCCGCGGTCTCGGGCGCGTCGCTGACGGAAAAATACGGGAGTAATTGGGCAACCTTCTCGCGCATGTCATTGCACCAATGATAAAGCCAACCCCCCGTTAGCGGAAGAGCGCGATTCTACTGCGCGGGCGTGTCGGGCAGCCAGGTCTCGTACTCGCCCCCGAGCATGTGCCTGAAGCCGTTGCCGCAGCGTTTGCACGGCTGCGGTCCGCTCCACAGTTTCTCGCGGCGCCGCAGTTCGCATGCTTCCTTCAGCGTTTTCGGCAGCCATTTTTCGTGGATATAGCCGCATTCCACGCAAACCTCGTAAACGGGCCAGACCTTTTCGTCGACTTGCGGATGTCCGTAAACATAGACAGCGGCGCCGCAGTTGCAGACCGACGGCAGATTGCCAAGCGACGCCTTGCCTTCAAAGCCGCATGCGGCATTCGTGCAGCGGTAGAAGATCTTCTGGTCGGCTTCGGCCGGGATCTCGTAATCGTTGTAGAGAGCCGGACGCAATGATTCGGGCGTCCAGAAGGATTTCACATCTTCTGTCTTCGATTCCTGGTACTTTCCGTCCTGCCGGTAGTCCTGGTCCTCCGTCCGAAGCCGCCGGCCCCGGAAAAAGATCAGCTGCGCGTAACGGTGCCCGACGCGCATCGGCACGAAATGGGTCGAAGAAGTGTTGTTTATCTCCATCGTCCAGCGCGTATGGTAGCCGATATCGCCCCACCCCGCGCAGCGGCAGACCTCCAGAAAGCTTCTGCCGGCTCCCGAACGGGCCTTCATCATGGTGGTGATGTCGCGGGACATGCCGCCGATGAATTCGCGCGTGGCGGAAAGCACCTGGTGGCCGGGCGGAATGAAGAACATCCGGTCGGACGGATCGAATCCTTTGAGAGTATGCGAAAGCGCCCCGTGCTTCAGCCACCAGCTCTGGCGCGGCGCGAAACAAAGCCGCCCCCAGACGCGGTTCACATCGTCGCGCGAGTTAGGATTGAAGATGCGGCTTTCGATGCCGAGCGTCGTCTCCTCCCAATACCAGGAACCGAGCGTCAGATCGACGCTGGTATTCTTAATGTGCTGGAGCGAGCCCTCTCGGTACATGATCTCCCCTTTTTCGATGGCCTCGATGATGTCCGGACGGGACATCAGCGAATACTTTTGCGGCGCGATATCGCTTTGTTCTTCGTTCATAGGCCTAAACACATTACAGGGCTGCCCCGATGCCGCGCAAGTGGATAATGAAAAAGACCTCATGGAGGTCTTTTTTGGGCGGTTCACACCGCCGGATCGCCGGAGCCGCGGCTCCTCGTCGCCTCAGGGCGCAGGTGGCACTTAAAGGGACGGCTATCCAATCGGTCGCCTGGCCGAACGCCGGAACGATCGTTTTTGGGAAAACGCGGATACCGCGTGCCGGATGTCCATCGCCGATCCACCGAAAGTGGCGGGCAACGGATCATAGGCGTCGGTCGCTGCGCATTCCGATGCAAAGAACCACCCGCATTGTAGCGGAAAACGGCCCTTTTGTCAATAATTGCCTACCAGGCCTCTTTTATTCTGAGTCCGTAACCGACCAGATTGATGAGGAGCCCGAAAAGAGGGGTAAGCACCACCAGCACCGCCACCTGGGTCCACGAGAAGGAGTACATAAGGAGGCCGAACGCTATCCCGCCGAGCACCATATCAAGCTGGTCCCACGGAAACCAGCGCCTGCCGGCGGCTATCCCGAGCCGCCGCTTCACGAAGCTTTTCAGGATATCGCCGAAGATAGCGCCCGCGCCCAGCAGGAAACCCCACATGATGCTGCCGAACGCCGTCTGGAACGGGAACGAAACGGTCACGGAAAAGGGCTTGGCGGAATACGCCAGCGCGAACTGGAAGAACGAAAAAACCATGCCGGCGGCAACGCCGGCGATCACTCCCCTGAGGGTTTTGTGCGGACCCAATATCTCCTTTCCGAAGAACTTGGTGCCCCCGTCTATGGGCACATCGAGTTTTTTCAGGAGCCCGAAATACTTGAAGATGACCGGCGCCATATTGGCAATGTATGCCGGCAAAAAGAGATAGATGGTTTCGACTGCGATGTTCCACATCCGCGTGATGATTTGAGTTTAGCACAAAAGATGGCTATATTTCCCGTATGGAAGAGGCGACCGCGACCGAGGTATCCGCAAGGGGGTCCGCCGCCGGTAACCGCAAGATCATGCCGGGCGCGGAGCCTTTCGTGCTGGACGCGGACGGCGAGGTCGGCTGTCTTCTGGTGCATGGCTTTTCCAGTACTCCCTACGACCTGCGAGGTCTCGGCAAATTTTTGCGCGAAAGGGGCATCGCCTCCGCCGCTCCCCTTTTGGCCGGACACGGCACCCATCACCGCGATCTCGCCGACGCCTGCCTTGCAGACTGGCTCGACAGCATCCGCGAGGCCTACGCGCGCATCGCCCACAAGAAGATCGTTTATGCCGTCGGCATTTCCTTTGCCGGCAATATGCTTTTGCATCTGACGCAGGAGCTGCGCTTCGACGGACTCGTGCTTATCGGCACCCCGCTCTATTTCCGCCACATGAACCGGTATTATTTCTCCTACCGCCTCCTGCGCCTTTTCGGCGTCAAATACCAGAAAAAATGGTATCGCAGCAAGCTTCCCGCGGAAGTGGTGCGCACCCGCCCCAATTACGACTATCTGCCGCTGCAGTGCACGAGCGAGGTAATGAAAACGGTCGAATGGTCGCGGGCGGCGCTGCCCTCGGTCCGGTGCCCCATCCTGATCGTCCAGGCCCAAAACGACCATGTCGTGGACAAAAGAACGGAGGTCTCTTTCCGGGAGACGGCGTCAGGCCCCGTTGATTTTTACGACGCGGGCAATGTTTATCATGTTCCGCTCGTGGTCGGCGGCAAGGAAAAAGTTTTCGCGGCCATCGCCGATTTCATCCAAAAGAACGCCCGATAGCGCCATGCGCATCGCGATGTTCTCGAACCATTACTACCCCCATGTCAGCGGGGTCGCGGTTTCTATCGCCTCCCTTCGGGAAGAGCTTGCCCTTCTGGGGCACGAAACCATCCTATTCACTGCGCGCTTTCAAAACGCGCCCGCGGATACCGACAAAAGCATCGTGAGAGTACCCGCCATCCGGACAATTTCCGCGTGGGTGCCTTTCGCGGTCCCATGGAGCCGCATCATCCGAAAGGAACTGGACGCTTTCGCGCCCGATATAATCCATACCCACCATCCTATTCTGCTCGGGAAAAGAGCGCTCCGCGAGGCGCGGAAAAGGCGCATTCCTATCGTCGCCACGAAGCACGCGCTTTACGAATATTACGCGGACTATGTGCCTCTGGTGCCAAGGTTCGTTATCCGGCCGGCGGTGAATGCCGCGTTCAATTCTTTCTTGCGGCGCTGCGACGGCGTCATTGCCCCCTCCGGCTCGGTTGAAGGAATGCTCCGGGACGCGCGCGTTAGAAACACCGTCGTCGCCCCGACCGGCATCGATCCCGTAAGATACGAGAACGCGGGCGCGGGACGCGGCCGCTGGCGCGCGCGCCTCGGTCTTGCCGACAGCGATATCGCCGTCATGAGCATGGGCCGGCTCCAGAAAGAAAAGAATTTTCCGCTGCTTCTGGAGGCCGTAAAGAAAGCGCGTTCCCTCTCAAACCGCAACATCCGCCTTTTCGTCGCCGGCACTGGCGCCGAGAAAAGCGCGCTCGAGAACACGGCCCGCAAAATATTCGCCGGCGGCGAAGCCAAGTTCGTAGGCCTTGTCGAACACAAGGAAGTCCCCGCCTTTTTCGCCGCCGGGGATATCTTCTCTTACGCCTCGGTAACGGAGACCCAAGGCCTGACCACGCTTGAGGCGATGGCCGCCGGGCTTCCCGTGGCGGCCGTAGCGGGACCGGGAACCAGCGACATGGTAGAGGACGGGATCTCCGGCATCCTTGCCGAAAACGACCCGGAAAAACTGGGCGAGGCGATCGCCTCGCTCGCAAACGACCCCGAAAAGGCGGCGCGTTTGGCGCGCGCCGCAAAGGAAAGGTCGAACGCTTTTACCGCTCGCGCCATGGCGCAAAAGATACTCGGCTTCTACGCGGAAGCCGTCGGCGCAAGCAAATAAAAAACCGGGGAGTTGTTTCCCCGGCCCATGTCCGGCTACGGTTATGCCGTTACCGGTTTTCGCCTTCGCGGGCTCTGCCCGCGCGCTTCCCCCTTGTTAAGCAGAGCGCGCTGAATCTCCTGTTGCTCTTCCTCGCGGATTACCGCAAGTCCTGCCCTGAGTTCCGAAAGCCGTAGGCTCGGATGTCCCAGGTCGGGACACTCGTCGTGGAGGAATCGGATGCCGTTCGCGCAAGCGATGACCATCGGGTCCTGCTCCAATCCTTCCCCGTTCATGATGCGCGTGGCGCACCGCATGCACGGGAACGGCGGCATCCTGAGCTTTCCCTTTCCGAGCGCGGCCTCAAGGAGGCGCTCCGCCTGCTCCGCCTCGGGGCCGATATGCCCCGCCCGCAAGAGAAAGGCATAGAACTCCTTCGCCGTCGACCTGCTTGCCCGCCGCGGCGCGCTTTTTCTCGCGCTCCCGTTGCCGCCGCCGGCGCCCGAACCCGCGGCTCCGCTGCCAGATGCTGATCTGAACATCCCTAAAGTCCTTTCAATCAATTCTGTCTCGATCAACAATCACCGTTGCCTCTTCTCCGTCTCTGCCTCTCGTTCAGGTTCCGGTTTCGGCGCCCGCAAGGCATTCGCGCAGCACGGTCTCCGAAAGCTGCGGGAAATCCGCGCGCCTTCCGGCGTCCGTTTGCTTCAGAAGGCGCGGATGGCGTTCGTCATGGCCGCCGTCGCTGCGCGCCCGGCGCAGGATCTTCTGGCCGCATTCGTCGCACACCGCCATCAGGCGCCCGTTGAGCGCGAAATGGGCGTGCCCCACGGAACCGCCTCCTTCGAAAATGGAACCTCCGCACTGATGGCAACAGGCGCGCGCCGCCGCATCCTTCAGTTCCGATTTGGATGCCGGCCGCTCGCCTCCTTCGCCGTCCGCGATCGTCAGTAACGCACCGCGCGGAAGACTATCCGCCAGCGCCCGCGAGAAGTCCCTGAGACTCATTCCCCTCACCTTAGGCCTCCGTTTTTGCGGCAACCGCCGCGATTAGAAAATGGAATGACCAACATGCGCTCCGTACCATTCGGAAACGCAACTGGACGATATTAAGCCCGCCGGCCCCGATAGTCAAGCGGCGGTTTATTCGAAGTGGATGACGCTGTTCAGCTGCTCTATCCTTTTTTTAAGAAGCGGCGCTTCCAGAAAGTCCGGATCCTTCGCCAGGTGCTCTTCCGCCGCTTTCCTGACGCGCATTACGAACGGCAGGTCGGCGATATTGGCTATCTTCAGGCGCACGCCGCCCGATTGGCGCGTGCCGTATATTTCGCCGAAGCCGCGCATTGAGAGGTCCGCCTCGGCTATTTTAAGGCCGTCGCTCTCGCGCTCGATGGTCCTGAGGCGTCCCAGCTCGGGGACATCGTCGTTTTCCGCGGCCAGATAGCATACCGCTTCCTGCCCTTTCCTGCCGATCCTTCCGCGCAGCTGGTGCAATTGCGCCAAGCCGAATCGTTCCGCGCCCTCGATGACTATCGCGGTCGCTCCGGGGATATCCACCCCCACTTCCACTACCGAAGAAGCCACGAGGATATCCAGGCGTCCCGCCGCGAATTCCGCCAGCGTACCGTTCTTTTCGGCCGCATCCATTTTTCCGTAAAGCGCCCCCACTTTCAGGTCGGCAAAAACCTCCTCCTTGAGGCGCTTGAATTCGCTTTTCACCGAACGCGTTTCGTTTTCGTCCTCCTCGACCCGCGGACAGATAATAAAGGTCTGCTCCCCCCGCTTGGCACAGCTCCGGATATCCGCATACATCTCCTCGCGTCCGTCGGGCGGTACGACGACGGTACGCGGCGTTTTTTGCTCGGGACGGCGCTCGAGAATGCTCACATCCAGGTCTCCAAGCGCCGCCAGCTGCAGCGTCCTCGGTATCGGCGTTGCCGTAAGCGACAGGAAATGCGGTATGCCGCCGCGCGAGCGGCGTTCGAGTTCTCCGCGCTGGCGTACGCCGAAACGATGCTGTTCGTCGACCGCGACGAGCGCCAGACCGCCGAACTCGGCGCTTGCCTCAAAAAGCGCGTGCGTGCCGACGAAGATACCCGGACTTCCCGCCGCCATTGCCGCAAGCACGGGCTGCCTTTCTTTCTTAGTCATCGAACCCAGCAGGACCGATACGGGCATTTCCCGGCCCAGCATTTTTTTCAGGCTTTCCGCGTGCTGGCGCGCCAAGATCTCCGTGGGCGCGGCGAGTGCCGCCTGCCTGCCGGCTTTCACGGCCGCGCAAGCGGCCGCGGCGGCCACCGCCGTCTTGCCCGAACCGACATCGCCCGAAACAATGCGGTTCATCGGTACGGGCTTTTCAAGGTCCGCGCATATTTCGGCGATGGCGCGCTTTTGCGACGGCGTAAGCGGGAAAGGAAAATCCTTGGCGGCTTCTTCGGCGGCCTTGCCGGCGCCGGGAAGCGGTTCCGCTTCCTGCCGCATCCGCTCGGCGCGACGTTTTCTCGCCGCGGCTTGCGCGATGAACAGTTCGTCGAAGGACAAGCGCTCGCGGGCACGCATAAGTTCCTCCGCGCTGCCCGGAAAATGGACCGCTCGGACCGCTTCCTGAAAAGGCATCAGGTCCTCGGCTTCTATCACGCTTGCGGGCATGTAATCCCGGAGGGTTTTCGCAAAATGCAGGGTTTTCGACAGCAGGAACCTTATTTGCCGCGATGTAATGCCGGCGCTCTCGCGGTAGATGGGAATTATCCTGCCCGTGTGGATGCTCTCCTTGCCCGGCAATTCCCTTTCGATCTCGGGCGCCTGCATTTCCGGGCCCTTTCCCGCGTCGGCCACGGTTCCGAAGACCGCCGCCTTGTCGCCGGACTTGAACTGTTTGTCCAGATATTTCTGATTGAACCACACTATCGGCATCTCGCCCGATTCGTCGCGGAGTATCGCTTTCGTGATGATGGCGCGCCGCGTTCTTCCCCCTCCGCGCCGGAAAGCCGCGTCCGCCTTGATGCTTGCTATCGTTCCGCGGAGAAGATTCTTTTGCCCCGGAACGGCCGCCGCGATGTCCCGAAAATCCGTGCGGTTCTCGTAGCGCGCGGGAAAATGGAATAAGAGGTCCCGCACGGTGCGGACGCCGAGGCGCGCAAGCGCCTG
>JAEAME010002545.1_pt1 | contig 10437 bp, 5 predicted proteins | sample 8958731 | NCBI WGS metagenome assembly JAEAME01 (sample SAMN16933194, study PRJNA681113) | bioreactor sludge metagenome | isolation source: anerobic bioreactor sludge (Control) | place: India:Bengaluru | collected 2018-10-24
TGATCCTGGGCGAGCTCGGCCCGACGGAGCGGGATATGATCGTGGGCGAGCCGCCGGTCCTCACGGACGTGGAGCGCGCTGCCTGGCTATCCTCCCGGGGCGACGTCGCCCTGTCGTCCGACGCCTTCTTCCCCTTCCGCGACAACATCGACCGCGCGGCCCGCAGTGGGGTGAAGTACGTGGCTGAGCCCGGTGGCTCCGTCCGCGATGACGCCGTTATCGAGGCATGCGACGAGTACGGCATGACCCTATGCTTTACCAAGCTTCGGCTCTTTCATCATTAGTAGCATCGGGGAGGGCCGCCCTCGGGCAACCCTCCCCGTCCCTGCCCGCAAGGAAAGGCCTGAGCGGGACCGAAACATCTGTTCAATATGGATACCCAGGCCTTCCTACGCGAGATCATCCACAGTCGGCACTACCGTGAGCAGGCCGTACACACGGAGATCTTGCCCCCACGGCCGCCGCGCCACGCTGATCCGGCCACGCCCGTCGCCAGTGCCGTGGCCGACGCTCTCCGGCAGGGGATCGAGCGCCTCTACACCCACCAAGCCCAGGCGCTCGACGCCATCCGCAGGGGCGAGAACGTGGTGATTGTCACCGGGACGGCCAGTGGCAAGACCCTCTGTTACAATATCCCCGTGCTCGAGTCGCTCATCGAGAACCCCGCCGCCCGCGCCCTCTACCTGTTCCCCACCAAGGCTCTGGCCCAGGATCAGCTGGGCGGCTTCCGCCGATTGGCGAGCGCTGTGAATGGCCTGGCCGCGCCGGCGGGCTGTTACGACGGCGACACCCCCACTACCGAGCGCAAGACGATCCGAGGCAGAGGCCGGGTCGTGCTTACGAACCCCGACATGCTCCACTCAGGGATCCTGCCGAACCACTCCCGCTGGGCGGAGTACCTCCAGAACCTGCGGTACGTGGTCATTGACGAGGTGCATTCCTACCGCGGCCTGTTCGGGGCGAATGTTGCCAACGTGCTCAGGCGCTTGAGGCGCATCTGCCGGCACTATGGGGCGGACCCGCAGTTCATCTTCTGCAGCGCGACCATCGGGAACCCCGATGAACTCTGTGAGAACCTCTCCGGCCTCCCAGTGACCCAGGTTGTCGATGACGGATCTCCGCGCGGCGAGAAGACCTTCGTCCTCTGGAACCCGCCCCATCTCGATGACGCCAAGGTCGAGCGGCGCAGTCCGAATACCGAGGCTCACTACCTCATGACTGATCTCGTGCGCGACTCGTGCCAGACCATCTGCTTCGTCCGCGCCCGGGTCATCGCCGAACTCCTCTACCGGATGGTCCAGGATCGTCTCCGCAAGGACGGCTCCAGGCTGGCCAATGCAGTGCGCGCCTACCGTGGTGGGTACATCGCCGGCGATCGTCGTGAGATCGAACGCCAGTTGTTCTCCGGCGAACTGCTCGGCGTGGCGACGACGAACGCCCTGGAACTGGGTATCGACATCGGCAGCATGGAGGCCTGCCTCCTCGTTGGTTACCCTGGCAGCATCGCGAGCTTGTGGCAGCAGGCGGGCCGAGCGGGTAGAGGCTCGGAGAGTGCCCTGGCGATCCTCATCGCTCAGAACGAGCCCATCGACCAGTTCCTCATGCGCCATCCGGAGTTCGTCTTCGGCCGATCGCCGGAGCACGCCGTGGTCGACGCCCTCAACCCCCATGTCCAGGCGCTGCACCTGCGCTGCGCGGCGAAGGAGCTGCCACTCTCCTCCCTCGACGAGGGACACTACGGTGAGTACCTTTATGCCATTCTGGAACTGCTCGAGGAGCGCGGCGACCTGCGGCGCCGGGGTGACCGCTGGTTCTGGGCGAAGCCGAACGTGTACCCTGCCGCCGAGTTCTCGCTGAGGCTTGGCACGGACAAGGTATACCAGATCATCGATGTGACGGGCCCCGAACCCACTACAATCGGGCAACTGGACGAACTCTCCGCGTTCCACCAACTACATACCGAAGCGATCTATCTACACCAGGCCGAGACCTACTTCGTGCGTCAGCTGAATGTCGAGCGCAAGCACGCCTACGTGGAGCGGGGCGACCTCGACTACTACACCCAGGCGGTCGCCAAGGCCCAGATCAAGATCGACGATGTGGAGCGCGAGTCGCCATGGCGGGTCAGCCAGACGGGGGTTGGCGACGTCACCGTCACCGAGCTCGTCGTCATGTTCCGCAAGATCAAGTTCGGCTCCAAAGACTCCATCGGCTTCGGGAATCTGGACCTGCCGCCATGTCCCCTGGAGACAACGGGCATGTGGCTGGTGCCGCCGCGACAAGCCCTGGATCTGGTGCGATCGTCGGGTCGGGCGCCTCAGGACGGTCTCCTCGGCGTGGCCAACGTCCTCTCCGGCGTCATGCCACTCTTCACGATGTGTGATCGCCAGGACATCGGGGCCACCATAGACTCCAGCAACCTCGGGTCGCCGACGGTCTTCATATACGACAAATACCCAGGCGGCGCGGGGTTCGCCCACCGCTCCTTCGACCGCATCGAGGAGCTGATGGTCGCCTGCCTGGACCTTGTGTCGGGCTGTGAGTGCGAGGACGGTTGCCCATCCTGCGTTGGCGCGCCCGAACCCGCGGGCGGGGTGGGCGAAGGCCTGTCGCGCTCTGCGGTCCCCGACAAAGAGGCCACCCTGTGCCTCCTCCACTCCCTGCTTGAGAGGGAGGCCTATGTCCCGAAGCCGCTCGGCATCCCGCGCACGGACACCACGCCGCCAGGTAGCGATTCGACCGCGATGGAACCCGCCGTCCCTCCGCCGCCTCCAAAGGTCAAGAGACTCCCGGAGGCCGTCGAGAGCAAGATCCGCCGGCGTCTGCAGGGTCTGAAGCTGTAACTCAGGGGGATCAGCGATGAAGTGGGTTCACGCGTTCCTGTGGTTCGCGGCGCTCGCGGCGGTGATCATGGGGTGCGGCAAGGCCGGCGGCACCCGCAACGAGAAGGCGATGATCTCCGCGGGCCCGCAGGCCCTTGCGCCCGCGCGAGCGGACATATTGTCCATGGATGAGGCCGCAATGGGCGAGGCCCGGACGACGGAAGCCGCAGCCCCGGCGCTGGCCTCTGCGCCGCCCGCGGCTGCGGCGCTCGTAGAGACGGCGAGGATCATCCGCACCGCGTCCATCGCCCTGGAGGTCGACGGGATCCCCGAGGCCGAGGCCCGGGTGCGAGAGCTTGTCGAGTCAGCCGGGGGGTACATAGCCGACTCCCAGATCAACTACTCCGAGGGATATGGGGCTGGCGGCACGATGACCGCGAGAGTCCCTGCTGAGCGGTATGGCGAGACCTACGCGAGCCTGCGAGGGGGGACCTACGGCTACCTCATCACCGCTTCGGAGCAGACGCAGGATGTCACCGAGGAATGGGTGGATACCGAGAGCCGGATCCGTGTTCTGGAGGGGGAGCGAGACAAGCTCAGGGAGCTGCTGGCGCTCCGGGGCGAGCTTGGCGAGATTCTCGAGGTTCAGCGCGAGATTCTGAATGTGCAGATGCAGATCGAACAGTCCCAGGGCAGGCTCAACGTCCTCAAGAACCGCGTGTCTCTGTCCACCATCACCATCGAGCTGCGGCTCCGGGCCGATGAGAGCGAGTTGGCGCAGGCCGAGCGCGAGCGGGACAAGTGGCGGCCGGGCTACGTGTTCAAACGCTCCTTCTCCGGCATGGTGAGGGGCCTCCAGAGTCTCGTGAATGGCCTGATCGTCATCGCCACCTACGTTCCGTGCTGGGGTCCCGTCGCTCTGGTTCTGTGGATGCTCAATAGGAAGCTGCGTGGAGGCGCGGCGGAGCGCAAGAAGCGGCAAGCCGCCGAGGAGGAGAGGCGACGGAGGGCGTGGGAGGACTACCAGCGGACGCGTGACGTACAGAGTGAGACTGCTCCCGCGCCTGATGGTGAGGCCGATGCCGAGTGACCGGCGGCGAGGCGCGTTCGTACCTTTCGACCCTTGCGGACTACGAGCGCGCCCTTCCTCGGTCGTATGACAAGGCCACCTTCGGCCTGGTGCGCATGCGGCGCCTTTGCGAGGCGCTGGATCATCCGGAGGCGAGCTACCGGGTGCTCCAGGTGGGGGGGACGAACGGCAAGGGGAGCGTCTCGGCCTTCGCGGACGCGCTCCTGCGCCACGCCGGGTTCCGGACGGGCCTGGCGACCAGCCCGCATCTGCTTGATGTGGCGGAGCGCATCCGCATCGATGGGCTGATCATCCCCGATGAGCTTCTCGGCGCGGCGGTGGGCGCCGTTGCGGCGGCGGGCGCCGCGCTTCCCGCCGAGGAGCGCGATACCCTCACCTTCTTCGAGGTGATCACCGCCGCGGGGCTGGAGGCCTTCCGGCGCGCGGGGGTGCTGGTCGCCATCCTGGAGGTTGGCCTAGGCGGGCGCTTCGATGCGACCTCAGCTGCCTCGCCGGACGTGGTGGTGATCACGCCGATCGGCCATGACCACCAAGCTTTCCTGGGGGAGACCATCGAGGAGATCGCTACGGACAAAGCACACCTGCTGCGCAGGGGGGTTCCCGCCGTGCTCGGCTGTTCAGGGGCCGCACTCGAGGTGATGCGCCAGCGGGCTCAGGAAGTGGAGGCGCCTACGCGTGTCCTCGGCGCGGACTTCCCCGAGTGGACCAGGGCGGTGTCCTTGGCGGGCGACTACCAGCGGGCGAACGCCGCTCTGGCCGTGGAGGCCGTGCGCGTGCTCGCTCCCAGCCTGGCCCCCGAGGTGCGGGACGCGGCCCTCATGGACACTCGCTGGCCGGGGCGGTTCCAGGTGATCGATGGATCGCCGCTCGTTGTCCTCGACGGGGCGATGAATGCCGAGAGCGCGGCCGCCTTGGGGGGCGAGCTGGCCCGCCGTTTCCCGGTGGCACGGCTGGCTCTCGTGCTGGGCATGAGCGCGGACAAGCGCCCCGAGGAGTTCGTCAGGGCCATCGTGGACCGGGGCGGGCCGATCGGGCTGATCGTGGCGACCTCGTCAAGCACGCCGCGAGCGATGGCAGCCGATGAGTTGGCCCAGAGGCTGGGGGCTGCGGGGTTCGCGGCGCGGTGCGCCGGCGGTGTGCCCGAGGCCCTTGAGGTGGCTCGGGCAGCGGGTGCGGACGTGGTCTGTGTCACGGGTTCGCTCTATGTCATCGCTGAGTCTATGCGAGTTCGTGCGCCGTGGCCCCGATGACGTCTAGTGAGCAACGCGACGTACGCTCACCACGTCGCGAACGGCCTCGATACGGCTCATGAGGGCCGCGAGCTCGGAGGACCCGCTGACGTCAACGGCCATGTACAGGATCACTTTGCTCCCTTGCTGCGACGTCGGCCCGATCTCCGCTATGTTGACGCCCATATTAGCGACCAGTCCCGATACCTCGGACAGGATGCCGACGCGGTTGCCGAGGATGACCTCGATGCGAGCCTTGTACTTGGTCCCCTCCGGCACGACCCACTCGCAGGAGATGACTCTGCTTCCGTCCCTGGAGAGGATGGCGCGCAGGTTGTGGCCGTCCGGCCGATGCACGGTGAGCCCACGACCCCGAGTGACGTAGCCGACGATGGGATCGCCGGGCAGCGCTTGGCAGCATCGGGCTAGCGAGAAGGCCACGCCATCGATTCCAGCCGCAGTGATCTGGTACTCGCCAGTGGCCTTGGTTCCCCGACGCTTGAACCGCCGGAGTTCCTCCTCGATGTCGGCGCCTGTCTCCATGCTCCTCAACCTCAGCATGACTTGCTGAGGCTTTAGGTCGCCCGAACCCAGATGGGCGAGCATGGTGTCGAGGGACTGGTAGTTCAGGCTCTTCGCGACCTCGAACAGTCGGTCATCGGAGAGGTCGAACTCCCCCCCTTTGCGGCCCAGTTCGCGCTCGAGTAGCGCCCGACCGGCCTTGACGTCCTCCTCGAAGCTCAACCGCCGGAAGAAACCTCTGATCTTCTCGCGCGCGTGGCTGCTCTGGACGAAGGAGAGCCAATCCCGGCTGGGCTGACTGCCGCGGCGACGGGTGATCTCACAGATGTCGCCTTTGCGGAGCGCGTAAGACAAAGGGACCTGGCGGCCGTTCACCTTGGCCCCCACGCACTCATGTCCGAGCTGCGTGTGGATGCGGTAGGCGAAGTCCACCGGGGTAGCGCCCTCGGCGAGTTCGACCGGGTCGCCCTTGGGGGTCATCACATAGACCTGCTCCTGGAACAGGCTCTGCTCGACCCCTGTCATGAACTCGGAATCCTCGGGGACGTCGGCCTGGAGCTCGATCATCTCCCTCAGCCACGATAGGCTGCGGTCGAAGTGGGACTCGGCCTCGCGTCCCTCCTTATAGGCACAGTGGGCCGCGATGCCATACTCGCAGGTGCGGTGCATCTCCCACGTCCGGATCTGCACCTCCAGTGGCGTCCCCTCGGGCCCTACGACCTTGGTGTGTAGCGACTGGTAGCCGTTCGGCTTCGGTCGGGCGATGTAGTCGGTCACCATCTCCGGCAGTGGAACCCACATCTCGTGCACGATCCCGAGGCTCGCGTAGCACTCAGGGACGGTGTAGACCATTACACGGAGGGCAATGAGGTCGAAAACCTGCTCGAAATTGAGCTCATCACGCATCATTTTGCGGTAGATGGAGTGGAAGTGCTTGGGGCGCCCGTAGACCTCGGCGGGTATCCCAGCGTCGATCAGGCGCTGCTGTAGCTCACTGCTTAGCCCAGCGACTACCTGCTCGCGCTCCCGGCGGGTCCTAACCACCTTCGTCTGAATGTCGCGATAGGCATCAGGATCCAGCACCTCAAGCGCCAGATCCTCGAGCTGCCACTGAAGATGGCGGATACCGAGGCGGCTGGCAAGGGGAGCGTAGATCCGTAGCGTCTCCTCTGCCTTGGCCCTCCTCTTGTCTTCCCGGTAGACCTCTACGGTGCGCATGTTGTGTAGACGGTCCGCGAGCTTGATGAAACGACCCGGATGTCCGAGGCCATGTTGACAAACATCTTGCGGAAGTTCTGGGCCTGCGCTTCGGCGCGGCTCTGGAAGCTGTGCTTCTTCAGCTTGCTGACGCCGTCCACCAGAAGGGCGATCTCGCTTCCGAAACGCTCCTCAATGATCTCCCTCGTGACGGGCCGACCGTCCTCTATCTTGCCATCCTCGATCGTGTCGTGGAGCAGACCGGCGACCACGGTGAGCACATCAGAGTCGATCTCAGCGAGGATTCGCGCTACGGCGAGGGGGTGGGTGACGTAAGGCTCTCCGGTGAGCCGCGTCTGGTGTCCGTGTACCTGAGCCGAGAACTCGTAAGCGCGCCTGATGAGGGCTTCGTCCACATCGGGGTCGTACCGGCGAACCTCCTGGACCAGATCCTCTAGTCCACTAGATGTGGTGCTGGACACGGTAGCCTCCGCTCGCCCCCTGCTGGTCGTAGGGGGCATGGCACCTTTTCGAGAGTCTAGCACACCGGGTCGGGGCATCCAATACCGTGTTTGGGGCGTTAGCATCGCGGCCGGGATGGTGGACGGAGGGGGGGAGGTGTAGGGGGGCACGGGGATGAATCCGCAACCGAAGGCCGCCCTATCCAGGCGCGGCGCCGCTTGGTTACGGCGGCACGGGAGCAGTCCAGACGCACCGCTGCCGTCCGGTGCGCCCGCAGGGAAGGACACCAGAGGGAGCGCCATGCCGGACATCGATCGTAAGGAAGTCGCCATCCTCAGGATCTTGGACGAGTCCCACGAGCCGATGGGGGCGGGCAGGATCGCCAAGGAGCTCCGGGATCACGGCATCGAGCTCGAGGAGCGCGCGGTTCGGTACCACCTGGAGGCTCTCGACGACATGGGACTGACGGAGCCGATGGGGCGACCCGGGCGGCGGATCACCGAGCTGGGACGGCTAGAGCTGCGCGATGCGCGGGTGGCGGACAAGGTGGACATGGTCCTCGCGCGGCTCGAGGCAGTCGCCTACCAGACTGACGTCAGCCCCAAGAACGGTCGAGGCAAGGTCGTTCTGAATATATCGTTCGTGCCGAGAGACTCCTTGTCAGCAGTGCTGGACGCCATGCGCCCTATACTCAACTCCGGCTATGCGACGAGCCGCCGCGTGGGGATCTTCGACAGCGGTGAGCGTATAGGCAGCCATGCCGTCCCCCTCGATATGGCAGGCGTGGGAACCGTCTGCAGCGTGACCCTGAATGGGATACTCCTGAAGGCGGGCATCCCCGTGCAGTCCCTCTTCGGTGGCCTGCTGGCGATCGAGGAGGGCACTCCCAAACGTTTCACCGAGGTCGTGCACTACGGATGGACCTCCCTTGACCCCGTTGAGGTCTTCATCAAGAGCGGGGCGACGTCCGTGTCGTCAGCCGCCCTGCGTAGCTCGGGGGTTGTGGGCGCGAGTTTCCGCGAGTTCCCTGGCATAGCGAGAGACCACGTGCTGAGGGAACTCGAGGGGATCCGCCCCTGGGGGATCGGCGGCGTGATCGCCGTCGGAAGCCCGAGTTCGCCGCTACTCGAGGTGGATATCGCCCCCGGACGCTGTGGATTGGTCATAGCAGCGGGCCTGAACCCGGTGGCGGCGGTGGAGGAGGCAGGGATTCCCACCATCAGCCACGCCCTGACCGATGTGTTCGACTATGAGAAGCTCGTCGACGTGAACGAGGTGTCCGCCTAGAGAGTTCAGAGACCGCCAAGGCCCTACCGGGGGAGGAGGCGAGGCTCATGCGCTCGAACCTGTGGACACGTCCCTTGCGGGGGCGCAGGTGTTGATGGGGCGGAGCTTCGTTGACACCCCAGAATCGGCGAACCTATAATCGCCGAAGGTCTCGGCGAGTCTGGGAGGGGAATCCCTGCCAGGCGCGCGTTGTACCGTCTCAGGTGTGGTCAGGTTTGGGAGGAGCACACATGCTAGGAAGACGACTCGCGGCCTTCCTCGCGGTTCTCATGGGAGCCCTCGTACTGCCGAGTGCACCCAGTTGGGCCCAGGAGGACCAGGTAACCGCCGAGGCAGCCGCTCTGGTGACCGATGGTATCAAGCGGTTGAGTCAGGCGCCCAGTGTGGCGAACTCCCAGGAGGCGGTGGCGGTCTTCCGCCAAGCTGCGGAGATGGCCCCAAGCTACTCCACGGCTCACTACTACCTTGGGGTCGCTCTGTTCGGTCTGGTCGAGGAGATGCTGCGATCTGACCCTCTGGCCCAGGCAGAGACGGACCCCATACTGGACGAAGCGGTGTCCGAGTTGCAGACGGCCATCAGTCTTGCCCCCGTCGCTTCCGGACCACGGCTCTACCTTGCTCGCGTCTATCTCCTCCGCGATGACCTCGATGCGGCGGATGAGGCGCTGCAGGGCGAGCTTCAGGTGGCGCCCGAGTCCGGTCGCCCGGTCGCCCACGAGGTTCTCGGCCGGATTCGCGTGCGGCAGGGAAGACTGGCGGAGGGCAAGCGAGCCTACGACTGGGCCCTGCAGGCCGACCCGAACTTCGCCGCAGCGCTGTTCTCGAAGGCTGAACTCCTCTATCAGCTCGATGACTTCGATACTTGCCTAGCCACCCTTGAGCGGCTGAGCACCCTGCTGACCGCGTACAAGAGAGAGGTGGACTACCTGGCCTCCCTGGACGCGGAAGGACGGCGCACCCCGGGTCAGGCCCAGGACACGAGTGAGAAACTCCGCGAGCAGTTCTCTCGAGTCGCGGACTTCCGCAATCGGAACATGTGGCCCGAGGTGTTCCGTCTCGAAGGTCTCTGCCTGAGTGAACTGAACCAATTCGCCGCTGCCCGCGCCGCGTTCCTGTCGGCCATGTCAGAGCGCCATGACGGCAACAGCCTGGACCTGAACCTGCGAACCCTGTTGGTTCGCCAGTACCTGTCTCAGGCGCAGTGGGCGATCCAGACTCAGGGCCGTGTTACCGACCCGCTCCGCCTGCTGCAGGAGGTTGACGACCGTGTCGAGGAGATCCTTGGGGACAACTCGACCTATCCGCCTGCCCTGCAGCTTCGCGGCGAGACGTATCTTCTGGAAGCGCTCATCTACAAGCAGGGCACGGAGGACGTGCACCAGCTCGAGGACGCGCTCAACGCGTTCCAGGAGGCCACGAACGCCTACCGGCAGGCCCGCGAGGCCCAGTCGCCATTGCCTGAGGCGCGCTCTGGCCAGAACTACGCGGCCAACCTGGCGCACCATGGCTTCACCCTGACGCTGCTGGATCGGTATGAGGAAGCGATCGCACTGCACGACGAGGGGCTCTCTCCAGCGGTCCATCCAGAGTCGTGCCGCAACCGGATCTACAAGGCGTACGCCCTCTCGAAGGTTGACCCCCTCGGCCAGGTGGACGCCGTCAAGCAACTCGTCACCGAGGGTATCGAACGCGCCCAAGAGGCAGACGAAGCGTACATCTATGGTGGGCAGGTACTCATGAACGTAGGTACCGCTCAGCAGCAGGCCGCGCGGCGGGCTGGCGACGACAGCGGACCCATGGCGATGGAGGCATTCGCGACCCTTCAGGA
>JAEAME010002553.1_pt1 | contig 10433 bp, 7 predicted proteins | sample 8958731 | NCBI WGS metagenome assembly JAEAME01 (sample SAMN16933194, study PRJNA681113) | bioreactor sludge metagenome | isolation source: anerobic bioreactor sludge (Control) | place: India:Bengaluru | collected 2018-10-24
GGACGCATCGGCAGAAGCAGTGGTAGACACCTTCCTGACCTTCTTTGACATATTTATTGCGCGCAAGTCCCATGGTTCACCTCTCAGCATGTCTAACCGGTGAACTTGTGGATTGAGCGAAATAATCTTCAAAAAAAGAGGGCGAAAAGTGGGTGTCCAGGATTCCAGGATTTCCTTAAAGTGGGTGTCCAGGATTTTCCCCAGGATTTTCCAGGATTTATCTCCAGGATTTATCAGGATTTCCAGGATTTCCAGAATTCCTTCTAGGATTTCTATCGCGTGGCCGGGGCGACACGTTTTCCCTGATTGAGCAGGGCGTGGTGAATGCGCGATTTGAACCGCCACCCCTGCGGAGTCTTGAGATAAACATCTTCATAATAGCCATCGTACTCAATCCTATTGGGATCGCCGCCCAGTCCTATCATCAACATATCCACGGTTCCCGTCGCCCCTTCAGCCGTAGGGGTGATGACGTGGTTGACGTAGATGTGATGGATGCCTTCCTTGATCCAAGGCACGTCCTTGCATCGCTGAGCCCCGCCGCCCGAAACCTCCGCCAGCCGTTCGCGTCCCTGAAATTTCAGATCGACCTTCCCGTCCATTGAGGGAGCGAAGTATCCGTCGGGCGTGAAGAGATCGGCGTAGTCGTATCCGTTGTTGGAGCACGTGTCGATCGCGCGTGCGTATCTCGCCACCAACTGCTGGATCTGCAAATAGTCCAGTGCGCCAAGCTCTGCGGACACGATCTTCTGTGCGGATGCTGCAGGGATTAAAATCAGAAACAGAGCGAGCATCATGCGAATTTGCATTGTGTTTCCTCCTGAAGTTCCAGCGATTATAGAGCCTCCTGTCTGAAAACTCTATCTTCCCATGCCCGCCGGAAGAGGCTTTTATCCATAACTTGATTGTGAGGGATGCAGAAGCCTCCATGGACTCCGCTGTCCAAAACCGTCGCCATCGACTATAATATCCGCAATTTGCCGGGCGTTTCCGCGGCGGAACACCGCAAGGGGCGTCCCGGGAAGCGAGCGCTGCAAGAGGAGGAGAAAGGGATGTTGAAAGGAAATTGCGGGTGCATTCATGTCGGAAGGCGCGATTTTATCAAGACAACGGCGATGGCGGGCGTAGCTGTCGCTCTTCCGGAAACCGCGCCGCCGCAGAATTCTGCGGGCGTGGCGAGGACGGCGAATAGAGGGAACAAGAGGAAATTGCTCCTGTTGAGCGACTCTCCCGATGCATTCGAACGCTTGATCCAGTCGGTAAAATCAATCAAGGAATTTGAATTTTCCGTGGCTACGGTCAAGACCGATTATCAGAAGCCGCAGGAAGTTATTCAAACCATCCGGACAGAAGCTCCGGATATTCTCTTTTTCGGCCTGCCGCGGACAAGCTTGAATTCCGGGAATATTCCCGTCTCTCTGGATTACATCGATGTTCCCATAATACTTCTTCCCCCAATCCCGGACTTGATCATGATGGAGGCGAATGTCGCCGCGGCATTCCGGGCAAAAGGCTCAAACGCGCTTCTCGCCAACTCGGAGCAGCATGCGGTGGAATTGATGAAGATTCTGGCCGCCCCCCGGCTGCTGGAGGGCAAGCGGGCCGTGATCTACGGCAAGCCCTTCGACTCCACCAGCGTGCCGGCGCGCAACCTGACTGCAGAGACCATCTATGATCGTACGGGCGTCCGTCTGGAATTCCGACCGCTGGAACAACTGGAATCGCTGCTTCAAACAGTGGATCAGGCCGGTGCAAAAAAGGAAATGGATCGATGGAAGAAAGAAGCAGCCTCCATTGCCGAACCAACGGATGACGCGCTTTTTGAATCGAGCAAGATGTATGTTCTTTTGCGCTCCATTATTGAGAAAGAGGGACTATCGGGAATCTCGATCGATTGCCTGAGCTTCTCATTCAGCTCCAAGCGAAAATTGCCGGTTCCGTGCCTGGCATTCACAAGATTGCGGGACGAAGGGTTTGCGATGCCGTGCGAAGCGGACGTATGCGGAATGCTGTCCACGATGGTACTGCAGGAGATCAGTCAGAAGCCTTCGTACTTTTGCAACATATCCTCCGTCGATATCGAAAAATCCAGCACGGTGCTTCGCCATTGCGTCGCACCACTGCGACTTTTGGGCCGGAACGCCTCGGCGCTGCCGTACAGGCTTCGGGATTATCATGGAATGGGAGGCGTGACCCCGCAGGTTTCGTTCCCGATCGGCCTCGAGGTTACCATGGGCGGCTTCACCAAGGACCTTAAAAATTTTGTGGCATGGCCGGGGAGAATTCAGGAGGGGGTCGACGATACGAATCGCCCGTCCTTTGACAGCCCGGTGCCCGAGCTTAAGAAGATGCGCAGGTATTGTTCAAACCGGGTGGAGCTCAAGGTTAAAGATGCCGATGTCTTCTTTCAAAAAATCGTGGGAATTCATCATGTGATGGTGGCCGGAAACTACGCGAATGCGCTCCGTGAGGAAATGATCCGGTTGAATGTGAATCTCATCGGTCCTATAGACTCGTCCGCTCCTGTTTCCTGATGGCGATAAATATTTAGGTAAAATAACCCGGATAGCCGAATGGGGAAAAACAATAGACTGCCGCTCAAGCCAACCACAGGAACAGCCCGCCCGTCCTTTCCGCAAAAACAGGGATTGATTCCGGAATTGAAGCGATAGATGCAAAAAATGGATCCTAAGCTGATATTGGCGGTTCCTTTCGGCGTTTATCTGGCTTCATATTTTTACCTTGCCGCATATCACGGACGGGTGTGGATTTTCGGAACGCCCATTCATGAAGGCGGAACCTATACGCTGCTTCAGACCATTGGATATGCTTCGCATTTTCTCGGGCATATTCCGTCGCTTTCCGTCATTGCGCTCATGTTTACGGGAGCCATGCGGACGTTTCGAACTCCTTCGGAAAAGCGGGGAACCAACTCAAAGCTTGTGCTGATCAGCCTAGCAGTCTTTTTGATCTTGTCGTGGTTTATCAGCCTGAAACTTTTTGGAAGCGATGATACGCTCGCCTACATCCTTCAGCGAAGACAGGCAATGGGAAATGATGTGAAAGGGGGCGCATGGAATCTGCATTTACCGAGTACTTTAAGCCTGCTGATATTGCTGCCGCTGTATGTGGTTGCGGTTCTTGCGATATTTAAAGAAAAGATTGTATTTCGCAGGGATGGAATCCCGTATGCGGTTCTGTCCTTGGTCCTGATCGGCGGCGTGACGGCTGCTGCAAATGACGGTTCTTTATCTCCATTGGCATGGATATGGAGGGATCCCCGGTATCTGGCTCACAGCATTCGGGAACTCGCCACTTTTCCATTAACATTTTTCCCCATTCCGCTCTATTTCATCTTGAAAAAGCCATCCGGCAACGAGGGCAAAGATCAATATTTTTCCCGACCTTTAGCCTTTTTTCTAGCGGTTCTGGCCATCGCGGCAGCAGCCTTAATTGCCTATCAAATGACCATGCCTCTTTTGCGGGGGATCGGATCTTTGGCGCAGAAACCGTCCTTTGCGCATGGCGGGGAACTGAATATCCCGTATCTTCTTGCCTCACACTATTTCGAGCATGTTCTCGACACAATCTACTTTTCATTGCTGTGTGCGCTGCTGCACGATTTTTCGCTCTGCAAATCCATCGAAATTCGGGGTTCCGGGATTTGACGAGCGGCTGAACATAGCCTGCAGATTGTTCTGCAAGGCCTGTTGCATATTCGGAACGGAGAATCCGGACCTTCCTTCCTATTTTGCCGATGCCGGGAAAAGTTTGCCCGGATTGCATTTTCCGCTTAGTATTTTACAGAGAAGGCCCGATATCGATGATCTGAAGCTGGTCTGGAATCATCCGATGGAAACTGTTTTGTGCGATTGTCGGAAAAATTGCGCAAAACGCGTGAAAGAAAAAGAGGCATCCGTTGCGCATTTTCAGGATAGCTTTATCAATCGCTTTTGCGTTGTCGCTGGGACTGGCTTCTTCTATGCCGGTTCAAAACCTTGAGTCCGCCGATCCCGCCGGGGCGGCGCTAAAATCCCTTATCGGGGAGCACGCTGTCTACACTGTCAAATGGGATCCTCCCTGGTATCTATTCTTCCTCCCCAAGATGGAAGCCGGAGAAATAGACCTGCGACTGACAGGGATGGCTGAATTTAATGAAAGGCCGGCGCTTAAAATCATTCTCCTGGTGAAATCCAGCGGCGCTCTGGCAAAGTTGACTGGATTCGTGGTAGAGGATCAATTTGTGATTTACTCTGAACCGGATACGCTGTGTTCAGCAGGCGCCTTCATAAAGATCCATGAGGGCAAGAAGAAGAGGCAGCGGGAACTGGAATATCTGCGCGAATCTCGCCAGCTCCGTTTCCGCGAGATCAATGAAGCGGTCTCCCCGCCAAAGCTCAGCAAGGACATTGTCATAGACAACGTCCCCGACTGTTTTAGGGACCCAATATCCGCGCTCTATTTGTATCGAAGCGAAAAGCTCGGGCCCGGCCATAATCGGGCATTTTTAATCGTCAACAACGACAAGATCAGGGAAGCAAAGGCTCAGGTTGAAAAGAAGGAGACTGTACAGACTCCTGCGGGAAAGTTTCCCGCCTGGAGGGTAAAGACCGATGTGATGAGAGGGGATCTTTTCCGGGAAAAAGGGCAGCTCAGATTGTGGCTTTCGGCGGACGAGAAGCAGATACCGGTACAATTTGAAGCCAGGGTCGGTATGGGCAGAATGCTTGGAGTGCTCAAATCCGTTGCTCCTTAGTCTTCATTTCTCCGAAAAGACGTCTATTGTGGCGGCGCATCGGCAGGAATGAAACTTTTGCGCACGATGACAGCCCAGGTGCCCAGGAAAGCCGCCACCAGGCTGAATACGAGAGCCCGCCGCCGCAGACTCGCTCCGGAAATCCAGGATGAAACCAGCGACGAAACGATAATGAATCCGCCGATCCAGGCGACATTTACCCAAAAATCTCTTTTATAGGGCCAACCGCCGTGAATCCGCGTCTGTCGGTAAAACAGGATCAATGTTTGCAGGATTGCGACCGATAGTGACAGAAATGCAGCACCTGCTAATCCATAGGAAGGGACAAGAACCGCGCCTCCGGCGACTGCTATGCCCAGCATTACAAGGTTTAGTTTAAGAAGCATGGAGCTTTTTCCCAAGCCGAGCAGAGCCTGGTAAGAAATTCCGGAAAATCCTCCGGCGAGATTGGATGCCGTGAGCAGTATGAAGGCCGTTCCGAACCTGGTGAACTCTGCGCCTGATATGGATAAGATTTCCCGATAGAAACACACAAGGAATAGCGCAACCGCAAACTGCAGGCTCGATACCATATGCGCAGAGTACGTCAAGACTTCGGGCAGTTTTTCTCGAATGGCATGCTTTTCCATACCGCTGACGACCGGAACAATCATCGGCTCGTAGCTCTCGCGGACCTTGCGAACGCCGGTGGCCAGCATCTGCATCACTCCGTAGACACCTGCTTCCGAGGGGCCGATCAGCCATGCTACCAGCCAAAGATCAATGCTGGACAAGCCTGCGGAAGCCCAATTGCCCAAGGCCAAAGGAACGGAATATTCCAACAACCTGCGTTCAGGAAAAAGACCGGCATCTGACCGGCTTATTGGGAAGAATTCCCTCATTCGCCAAAGAACGATCATTGCGCAAAGCCAGTTTGCCGCGAAAAGACCCCAGGCCAGTGAATGGGGAATTTTTATAAAATGCATCAGTATTGCGAAGACCGGCAGAAGCCCGATGGAAAGCGAATTGCCGTAAAATGCGTTATATTGCGGCTTGCGTATCCCGTCCATGCACCCGCAGGCGCAGTCGAGAGCCACCATCCCGGGAATGCTTGCAAGACAGACCAGAAGAAGTACCGGCGGAATCCTGCGCAGCTCTTCCGGCATCAGATCGTCGAAAAACAGGAATGCCGTTCCAAGCAATAGTGAACCTATGACGCCGGATACCACGGCAAACAGCACGGCATTCCAGACCGCCGCCTTTTGAGACTCTCCTTCTGCCTGACGGCGCGGAATCCACCAGGCTAGTCCACGCTTAAAGCCCAGGCTGAAAAGCTGCCTGCAAACCGATATAACGGAGCGAAGAGCAACGAATGCTCCGAAGATTGCATGCGGGAAAAAACGGGGAAGAAAAAGTACAAGCGGCGACAGAGCCGTTCGAAGGACCATTCCCGCCATATGGATAATGGATCCTTTTAATATATAGCGGGAATCGGACATATTTAACCGGCTTCCTGTTCGGGAGTTGCGTTGTCCCGCGATTCGTCACAAGGATTGCCGAATCCCTTTTCACGCATCACACGCTCGAAATCGGCTTTATCGGACATTGGAATGTTGTTCAAACAGGCGAAAGGCGTTCGGGAAGACGACACCTTCCTCCACAGTTTATCCCTGTTCGAGAAAAGAGCCGTGAAGTCATACATCTCGAATTTCGCGGATTCGGAAAAATATCCGGGGAGGCACAGACAGTCTCCGGGATTCCATTTCCGCTCAAGAGTGTAGGCCAGCGGGCTGTACCAGAAGAGACCCGGAATCACGAACCGGTGCAGTCTGTTATCGCTCAGCGAATCCGCAAATTCCTCTTCAATCCGGCGCGCGGTCCCGACGCGGTAGACATGGGTGAAATGCCTTGGCGCTATGATATCGTTCCAACCCAGGCGATACGGGCTGCTCTTCAACAACCTGTATGTATTTGATATGAGTTGGGTAAATGAATTTGCCAGCACGGGTGCATAGGTTGAAGGCAGAAACCGGGAGGCAAGGTGCATGAATCGGCGCGTAACCGCGGGATACGCGTATAAATTCAGGTTCACATTCCCGGCTTCGTCGCATGCGACAAAAGTGTTCTTGGGAACGGCGGCGAAATGCATGAAATCGTCATTGTTGTACAGGAATATTTCGGAAAGACCGTCAATGCGATGGAGAAAGGATTCTATCGTCACGGGATTGAAAGTTGGAAGATACCGAACGGGGATGATATCCCGATGGTCCACGATTCTCACTTTCCCGTTTTCAATAAAGGCGGCATCCACAGGCGGGAACTGGGAGTCCGTTACAATGAATATGCGACGGAGCCAGGGCATATATTTCATTGCGCTTCTAACGCTGAATCGGATCTCCCCCACATGTCTGAAGCGCGTATACGCTTCCTTGACTGTGGGTCTCGCTCCCCCGACAGTCGTCATGTATTTCCGCCGTTTTTCAGTATGCGCCGCATCCCCGTCCACATAGGTGTATACAAGATCTATGGGGATCTTTTTGCCCGGTGGATCATTCGCCATGTGTGCCGCCATATCTCATATTAATCGGGAGGGAACTGCGAACAATCCCGGGTTTTATCACGCTTGCCGTCCAAAAGGAGCCTGTAGGCGGTAACGTATTTATCTTTGACATCGCTGATTAAGAAGTGGCGCAGAGCCCGCTCTTTCATCCGCATGCCGATCTCCAGTCGCATATTTTTGTCCCTGATGAACCGCAGCAGAATGTCGGAAAGCGCTCGAATGTCGCCAGGTTCATGCAGAAATGCGCGGCCTGCCTCTCCGACGAGGATTTCGGTCCCTCCCACCCTTGTGCTTATGATCGGGAGGCCCGCAGCCATCGCTTCGAGCACAGAGTTGGAATTCCCTTCTTCATAGGAAGGCAAAACCAGAATATCTGCCGCCGCCAGCACACTCTGCACATCCTCTGCATATCCGCACAGTTTCACCGAGTCTGCCAGCGACTTGTGGGCGATGGTTTTTCGGATCCGGGATTCCATCGGGCCCCGGCCGAATAATTGCAATTCAACGGCGATCTCTTTATTAGCAGAAATCAGCAATTCCCAGGCGTCCAGGAGATCGAATATTCCCTTTTTGTGCGCCAGTCTGCCAAGAAAAATAACAGTCAGGCGTTCCTGCCGCCTCTCGATATTTCTGGAAAGGGCGGATTCAGCCGCAACTCCGTTTGTGATTCTGAAAATCCTCGATTCAGGATATCCGACCGACGTCATTGCCTGTACGCTGTTCTCGGACAAAGCCGCAATGGAATCTGCCGACGAGCGAAAGACCCTGCTGCGCATCGATCCAAACAGCATTTTACATGACTCGGAAAACCGGTAAACGCCGACATCGGGTATCTTTTGAAGGGTTTTTTTCCCCAGCAATCGCGCCGTTAAAAGGGCAATAATCCCGTCAATTCTGATCGTATGAACGTGGACAATATCGTACTCGTTTCTTCTGGAAAACATCAAAAACGGGATGAGCAGGTGGGAGATACTATCCAAAATCCTGAAAATTCCCGAACCAAAGGACAGCCGGATTACTTCGCATCCATTTTCCCGTGCTTTGGTTTTGTCCTCAGCACGGTAACGTCTTGCCGCAATTATTACGGTATACCCGTCTTCCGCCAGCGCCTTGGATAGCAGCTGGGACTGTTTTTCCAGGCCTCCCATGACAGGAGGAGGGAAGTGAGGAACAACCATTAATATCCGGATTGCGCTGCCGTTCTCTGTTTTTCGGGACATTGGCGGCCTTTCATTCCTGAGATTTGATGGCGGCCAGCAAATCCAGCCTGCGTACCCGCCGGACAGCCAGCAGATGTCCGGCCAAGGCGAAAAACCCCGTTGCGGCGACAGATATCAGACTGGCGCCGGGATAAAGAACAACCGGCCACAAAAATGTATCAGTACTCAGGGCGCGAAGATAATAGGAACCGATTTTGAACGACAGCGGCAATCCGATAGCGAGCCCGAGCGCAAATGCCAAAACCACATCATTCAGGAGCATTGCGGCGATATCGCCGCCGGTCCAACCGAGAACTCTCAGCGTGGCGATTTCCCTTCTTCGCTCGATGTATGCCATCAGCGAATTTTTATATACAATCGCTCCGCCTATGATCAGCGAAAATACCGTCATTATCAGGCTGAACCACGTTACTGCTTCGGTCAGCTTCGCCGCGTTCTGATATTGTTCCCGTTGGCTGAGAATGGCCGAAATTTTGGGAATCCCGACCAGTCGTGCTTCAATCGCCGGGAAAGCCGGTTCTTTCCCTCGGAGCATGACGGCGTTAACCAGGTTGCGGGCTCCCAGGAGGCTGGAAGCCTGCGTAATCGAGACGATGGAGTGCCCTCCGATGTTCATTTCCGATATGGCTTGGACGAGCAGAGTGCTTCTCTTTGCCGAACCATTGCCGTCTTTGATTTCAACAACGATCCTGTCGCCGGTGGAAAGCTTCAATTCATCGGCCGCCAGGCTGCTCAAGATCATTCCGTCCTGCGGGATTTTGAGAGCCCGGAGGTTCGAATCATAAACTTTTTGGAACGTCCCGGAAGGATCCAGGCCGACAATGACCTCATTCCTTGCCTCTGCATTCGCCCCGGTTGAATCGCTTCTGAAAAGTTTGACAGGGATTTCCAGCGAGCATTCCACCCCCGTGACTTCCGGCCAACCGCTCCAGTAAGCGACGGCTGCCCTTGGCACGGGAGATGAAAGCTTGACAAGGTAGTCGTAACGGTTTTCATCCAGAAAATGGCGTTTCAGCATGGCATCCCGCGAATCGGAAAGGCGAAGCGTGACCAGCAACATGCCGAGGCATATTATTATTCCGAGAGTCACCGATACGAAGCGCCCCGGATTCCTGGAGATGGATCGGAGCGACATTTTCCATCGGCCCGATAAGGCATCCCAGAAGGGGAGCAGCCTTTCGATCAAGGTTTTTTTCTGGGGCGGCGGCAAATCGATCCGGAAGGCGGCTGCGGGATCGACTCGGGCAATCTCATATAAAGAAAAAATTCCGGCCGAGAGCGGCACGGCCATGCTAATAAAAACGGTTCTAAGCATTATGGGCAGGTTTATGCTCCATCGATCGATGGGAATGTCGATTGCCCGGGTGAACAAGGTCGACAGGAGGGCTTTCAGGCCGCATCCGCCGAGAATTCCGGCGGCAGCTCCCAGAAAACCGACGATAAGCGGAGGTATGGTATAGATCAGGATAATGCTGAGGGAATCGTGTCCAAGCGCCTTCAGGATTCCGATCTGACGCCTTTCTCCCCTGATCATTCGGCGAATCAGCAGAGCCTGCATCAGCAGGGCCGCGGCGAATATCCAGGGCGGCAGCAGCGTTACAGCCAATTGGAGAGTCGTGATCTGGCTTTTAATGTAGCGATGACTCGGATGATCCTTCTGCGGATTGTCTCCTCTGAGCCCATATTTGCGCAGAATGCCGGCGATTCTGTCTGTTGCTTCAACCGCGGCACTGCCAGGAATCGTGCGCACCAGAAACTGATTCACTTCTCCGGGCGAGCCGAAGATGCTCTGAGCCGTTGTCGTATCGGTCAGAATGATCCCCAGAGCGCCCCAGCCGGGGAACTCGAGAGAGCTTTTTTTCTTGTGTAGAAATTCGGGGCTGGTGCATATACCGACAATCTTCAGCGTGGTGCTGCA
>JAEAME010002554.1_pt1 | contig 10428 bp, 9 predicted proteins | sample 8958731 | NCBI WGS metagenome assembly JAEAME01 (sample SAMN16933194, study PRJNA681113) | bioreactor sludge metagenome | isolation source: anerobic bioreactor sludge (Control) | place: India:Bengaluru | collected 2018-10-24
TTACCCTCGGTCAGGCTGCTATTATACTTATATTGATTATTAGGTAAATAAACTTTAATCTTAAAGTAATTGATGTTATGGGATAACGTATTTAATTTGAGAAGTGGTTATGTACGATAAAGCTGAAATCAGGGTAAGGGCAGGAAATGGCGGCAGCGGCGCCGTGACCTTCAGAAGGGAGAAATTTGTGCCCTTCGGTGGTCCGGACGGCGGCAGCGGCGGCCAGGGGGGTAATGTTGTTTTATTGGCCGACCAGCAGACTGCCAGCCTGAGATTATTCAAACGTAACCAGTTGTACCGGGCAGGCGACGGCGGCGACGGCAAGGGGCAAAAGAAAAAAGGCAAACAGGGTGATGACCTGGTATTGAGGGTTCCCATCGGTACCATCGTCTGGCAGGAAAATGTGACCAGCGGCCGCACTATTTACGGGGACCTCACGGAAAACGGTCAGGAATTGATCATTGCCCGGGGTGGGCGTGGGGGGTGGGGCAACATTCACTTTGCGACTTCTACGAACCAGACCCCGCGTATCGCACAGAAAGGTGATCATGGGGAAGAGCATCAGTATACCCTGGAGCTGCGCTTGATTGCCGATGTCGGTATCATCGGTTTTCCTAACGTCGGTAAGTCTTCACTGCTTGCCCGGTCTTCGCAGGCCAAGCCCAAGGTCGCCGATTATCCCTTCACCACGTTGGAACCCATCCTGGGCATGGTAGACGTCGGTAATCACAGCTTTGTCCTGGCGGAGATTCCCGGCTTGATCGAAGGAGCCCATGCCGGCCGGGGACTAGGTGCGGAATTCCTCCAGCATGCCCTCCGGACCAAGGTCCTTATCCACCTGGTCGACGGTACCAGTCCGTCTCCTGCGGATGATATTGCCCGGGTGAATACGGAGCTGCGGTTGTTCGACGGCGGCCTGGCGGGCAAGCCGCAGATCATCGCCGTCAATAAAATGGACTTGCCCGAAGTTCAGGAAAAGGTGAAAGAAATCCGCAGCCTGTTCAGCCAGGCAGGCTTGCCGGTTTATTTTATATCGGCAGCTACAGGCGACGGGGTGCCGGAGTTGATGGATGCTGCTTATAGCCTGCTGAAGCAGGTAGAATCCCTGGAAAAAGAAGAGTCGGACATTACGGAGAAAGTATTCCATCCCACCCCCAGGCAAAGCAAAGAAGTATACCAGGAAGGAGATGTCTTCATTATCAATTCACTCGAGATAGAACGAATCGTAGCCCGGGTTGATTTGTCGGATCCTGAAGTGATGCGGCAGCTGCGCGGCCAGCTGGAAAAGACGGGTCTCACCCGTGCTCTCATCAAAGCCGGCATCCAGGGGGGGAATAAGGTGCGCTGCGGAGAGGTCGAATGGCTGTGGTAAAAGTGGGGGTGATGGGTGGTACCTTCGATCCGGTACATAACGGCCATCTTGCCATTGCTGCGGAAGCACGCCTGAAACTTGATTTGCAGGAAGTCGTCTTTGTGCCTGCCGGCCGGCCCTGGTTAAAATCCGGCATGGTTATTTCCCCCGCTGTGGACCGGCTGGAGATGGTGCGTTTGGCCATCGAACCATATCCATACTTCAAATTGTCCGGTATTGAAGTGGAAAGAGAGGGGCCCAGCTATACGGTGGATACTATCCGGCAGTTGAAGAGGGAGTTGGGAAAAAACAGCCGGCTTTTCTTCTTGATCGGCTGGGACTGCCTCGATCAGTTGCCGCAATGGTACAAGATAAAACAGCTTATCAGGTTATGTGATCTGGTGGCATTGCCGCGTCCCGGTTATGCGGTGCCTGATCTTCAGAGTCTGGATAAACAAGTCCCTGGAATCTCCGGGAGGATTATTCTGTTGAATTCGCCCCATATCGATATCTCTGCCACCGGAATCCGGGAACGGGTGGCCGGGGGGGTGCCTTTCGCCAGTTTCGTACCTGCGGCGGTGGCACACTACATATTGCATAAGGGCTTGTATCGGCATCGGTGAGCCTTTAGAAAATTTGCCACAAACGGGTTGTCGCTGTGGCATGGATAAGACAATAATTTCACATCATAATGAGCCTGTGGTATAATGTGTTGATGTATTCAATTCTGCTCAGATTCACCGGGCATGAAAATGACAGCATCTCTTTTCGATTATCTTCCACAACATATTTTTATAAAAGGATGACCGCGCGATATGAATGACGGGCAACCCGTATCGAAAAGTAATGACTATAACGCTCAAGACATCCAGGTCCTCGGAGGGCTGGAAGCGGTCCGCCGGCGGCCCGGTATGTATATCGGCAGTACCGACCAGCATGGCCTGCAGCACCTCGTTTATGAAATCGTTTATAACAGCGTTGACGAAGCAATGGCCGGTTTTTGTACCACCATCACGGTTACTTTGCTGCATGATAACTATATCAAGGTCGAAGACAACGGCAGCGGTATCCCCGTGGATACCCACCCCGTTACCGGAAAATCAGCTCTGGAAACGGTCTTAACCACGCTCCACGCCGGGGCCAAGTTCGGAGGTAAGCATTACCAGGTCAGCGGCGGTCTGCATGGTGTCGGTGCGTCCGCGGTTAATGCCCTATCCGTCTGGCTGCGGGCGGAAGTCAAGCGTAACGGCAAGATTTACCGCCAGGAATTTAAACGCGGGGTCCCCCAATCCGGTTTACAGATCGTTGGCGATGCCCGCGATATGAATGATACCGGTACCACGATAACCTTCCTCGCCGATCAGGATATCTTCGGTGATTCCCGTTATGATAGTGATGCGCTGTTGCAGCGGCTGCGTGAGGTCGCTTACCTGAATAAAAGCCTGGAAATCATCCTGCGTGATGAAACTAAAGATACAACCTATACCTTTTTCTTCGAGGGTGGCGTGGTTAGTTTTGTCCGGCATCTTAACCGGAACCGTGTCGTCCAACACCGTATGCCGATATATGTCGCCAAATCCGTTGGCGCGGTAACCGTTGAAGCAGCACTTCAGTATAACGACGGTTTTTCCGAATCCATCCATGCCTTCGCCAACTGCGTTAATACTCCTGACGGCGGCACGCATTTAACCGGTTTTCGTACCGCCCTGACCCGGGTCTTGAACAATTATGCCCAGAAGAATAAGCTGCTGAAAGAAGAAGACCCTAATCTTTCCGGTGATGACGTTCGCGAAGGCTTAACTGCCATCATCAGCGTCCGCCTGCCGGAACCCCAGTTCGAGGGTCAAACCAAGGCCAAACTCGGTAACCCGGAGATGAAGGGAATTGTTGAAACGGTCGTTGATGAAGGGCTGTCGCTTTATTTTGAAGAGCATCCGGATGACTTGAAGCGGGTTGTCGAGAAGAGCCTGCTGGCTGCCCGTGCCCGGGAAGCCGCCCGGAAGGCCAGGGACCTGATCATCAAGAAAAACAGCCTGTTGTCCGGCACCTTGCCCGGAAAACTGGCAGATTGTTCCGACCGCAACCCCGCTAATTGTGAGATTTATCTGGTCGAAGGTGATTCCGCTGGTGGTTCCGCCAAGCAAGGCCGGGACCGGGCTTTCCAGGCGATTTTGCCCCTGCGTGGTAAAATCCTTAATGTCGAAAAGGCTCCCTCCGACAAGATGCTGTCCCATGAAGAAATCAGGGCGATTATAACAGCCCTGGGCACCGGTATTGATGTGGATTTCGATATTACCAAGCTGCGCTATCATACCGTAGTGTTGATGACTGATGCGGATGTCGATGGTGCCCATATCCGTACCCTGCTGCTGACTTTCTTCTTCCGTCACATGGTGGAACTGATCAACCAGGGCCATCTGTTTATTGCCCAACCGCCGCTTTACCGGGCAGTCAAGGGAAAAACGGAGAGATGGTTGTACAGTGAAAAAGAGTTGTCCAGCCTGGCCTTCGATGATTTAGACGTGCATACTACCGATTCCTCCATCAAGTTGTCCGGCGCTGAACTGGCCGATATGTTAAACCAACTGAATGAAATCGAAGAAGGCATGAAAGCCCTGATGCAAAAAGGGTTCCCGCGCGAGATCATCCATATACTGCTGCAAAACGATACCATGCACCGGCTGAAATACCCGACCGCTCAGGAGATGGCTGGTGTTAGTGCCTGGTTCGACAAACTACCGGGAGTCACCGGGGAAAGTCATTTGGATGAAGCCAAACAGGAATACTGGCTGGAAATCAATACTGCAGATCGGAAACTGAGAGTAGACCGTATCTTATTCGAGGATCCGGTGATCTCAAAATGCTTCCGTATTTTCCCCCTCGTCCGGCACCTTGATGACAAGAAACGATATGTTGTCCTGAAGAACAAGAAAGAAATCGGCAAAGACCTGATGTGGGATGAGCTGGCTGCGGTGCTCCGGAAAGCCTCGGATAATACCGGCCTTTCGGTGCAGCGTTATAAGGGCCTTGGGGAAATGAGTGCTGAACAACTCTGGGCGACCACGATGGACCCGGAAACCCGCACCATGCTGGAAGTGACCGTCGAGGATGCTGCCCGGGCCGACCAGTTATTCAATATGTTGATGGGGGAAGAGGTTCCGCCGCGCAAGGCTTATATCCAGGCTCATGCTAAGAGCGTGAAAAATCTGGATATCTAACCGTATCTTTTCAACCGGGAGGCTCCTTTTCCCCGGGTTTGACACCGCCCGCTTCAGCGCGATAATATGTCAACTAGCCGTGAAAGATTTCCTGTAAATGTAAGACGCGAGGAAAGCTATGCGCTTAGGACCCTGGGAGATTGGCCTTATCGTGGTCATCATTCTGATTGTGTTCGGTGTCGGTAAGCTGCCTCAAGTCGGCAGTGCCATCGGCAAGGGTATCCGCAGCTTTAAAAAAGCACAATCAGGTGAGGACGAGGATACTGAAGAAAAATCTCAACAGGATACCGGAGATAAGGCCAAGAAAGGCAGCTAGGTAACCTGGTATCCCTCTGTGAAGCCTGTTCGAATGCTACTTGATGCTGGGTATCAGGCTTTGAAGTTAGCTAATTTCGTGAAGTCGAGCGTGGCAAAATAGTCGGCTGCGGATTCTGCCCGGCGTATCTGCATGACTTCCCCATTCCCGCGTAGCAGCAGTTCAGCGGAACGTAATTTTCCGTTATAATTAAACCCCATGGCGTGGCCGTGGGCTCCGGTATCGTGGATCACAACCAGGTCGCCGATTTCCACTTCCGGCAATATACGGTCGATGGCAAACCGGTCGATCGTTTCACAAAGGGAACCGGTCACGTCATACTTATGATCACAGGGCAGGTTTTCTTTGCCCACCACGGAGATATGGTGATAAGCCCCATACATGGCCGGCCGCATCAGGTTGGCCATACAGGCATCAAGGCCGATGTGCTTTTTGTAGATGTCCTTGATATGTAAAACCCGGGCTACCAGGTAACCGTACGGGCCGGTTATCATTCGCCCGCATTCCATGAACAGTCCCAGGGGGTCCAACCCAGCTGGTATGATGATTTTCCGGTACTCTTCTTTTATACCGTCGCTGATTGCCTGCAGGTCGACCGCTTTATTTTCCGGCTTATAAGGGATACCGATCCCGCCGCTGATATTCACGAATTCCATGCGCAGGCCAAGCCGTTTTTTAACTTCGGCTGCCAGTTCGTACATCATGCGGGCGGTATCGACGAAATACTGGGGGTTGAGTTCATTGGACGCGATGAAGGTATGCAGGCCGAACCGTTGCCCCCCTTTTTTATGCAGCAAAGCCAGGCCTTCATATACCTGTTCTCTTGTGAAGCCGTATTTCGCTTCCTCGGGTTTGCCCATGATGAAACTGCCTTCTCGGAACTTACCCGGGTTGTACCTTATCGAGATCAGTTCCGGGATCCCGGCGTGTTTTTCCAGGAAAGCGATGTGGCTGATATCGTCCAGATTTATCGTGGCCCTGAGTTCCCTGGCCTTGATGAATTCACCCGCCGGCGTATCATTGGAGGAGAACATGATGTCTTCCCCGGTGATGCCGGCTTTCTCGGCCAGGAGCAATTCCGGCAATGAGCTGCAATCGGCACCAAACCCTTCTTCCCGTAGAATTTTCAGTATAAAGGGATTCGGGGTTGCCTTGACAGCAAAGTATTCCTTGAAGCCCTTGTTCCAGGAGAACACCCGGTTCAGGCAGCGGGCATTCGCCCGGATCGCTTTTTCGTCATATATATGGAAAGGCGTCGGCTCCTGTTTAATGATGTATTCCAGTTGTTGGCGGGTGAATGGGTGTGTTTTTACCGTCATCCATTTGTCCCTTCGTTTTCCATACGTAGTCCGAAAACAGGCATCGCTTTCCCGTTGACATAAACGGTCCGTCCCTCCACCGCCACGCTTCCCCCGGCGATCAACCGCACCCCGAAGGGAAAGATTTCCCAGTCGCCGCTGATTTTCAAGGCTCCCTGGATGGCTTCCCCGATCGTTTTCATGACGGCCTTTTCATCTTCGCCGGCCTTGGCCATGAACTCATCGAAACCGGTCCCCATAAACCGTTTTATTTTCGCCAGCCCGGCTGATAATCCAGCCGTTCCCTTAGTTTCCGCTTCGGCGAGGGTTTTGCTGATGCTCAGCGGCCGGGACTGTACCAGCACCGGCCCCTCGTCCATGCTTTTATCCACCAGGAATAGAGTTGAGCGGACGCTTTCATCCCCGGCCAGGATCGCTTTGGCCGAGGCGATCCATCCCAACCCGGCATAACCCCGGGTCGTGTCTCCCGGGTGTACGTTCAGGATTTTCATGTGGTAGCGGTCCACCAGCCAGTCGGTTGTCAGTTGATCGTAGCCAGCCAGGCAGACCAGGTCGGGCGGCTGACCCAGCCGCGCCTCGATCATTTGGGACACTTCCCGGTCATATATTTCTCTTTCCGGGCAGTTGCGGGGCACCTTACCCGGCCCGTATTTGCGGCGTACTTCTCTCAGATACGGGACATGACTGAGTACCACTAGCTCATGTTTATTTTGTTTGGCCAGAGCGGCACCCCCGCATCCCGGACGGTTGGTGAATACCAGGTAATCATGTTGGGGGTTTTTCCCGGCAATCTGCGCATAATTCGTGCCCGAACCGGAAACGAAGCACACGATTTTCATCATGGGTCCGTAACGTACCGGATCGTAAAGCAACTGTTTCATGGTTTCTCCCTAGGAAAACCAGTTTTCGATATGCCAGTTGTTCAGCGGCGGGGCGACAATGATGAAGGTAGCGATGTGTACCAGGAAAAATAATACTACGAAGGCGATGGCTGCCCATTGTAACTTACCTTTACGCCACCATTTGGCCGGTCGGGCAGGTAGTTCCGGGGTAGTACTAGCCAACGGTACTGCCGTAATAAGCACCGGTTCTCCTGGTGGGTTAATGGTTGTGGTATCCGATATCATGACCTCTCCGGATGGAATGGCCGTAAGATCTTGACCTGGTGCTGCCGGATTACCTGCCGGTTCCACGGGAACTGCGGCTGCAGTATCTGGTATGATTACCCGGGCGGCTTTAGGCACCCTCTTCTTCTGCCAGTATCTGATGAGCTGGTCCAGCCCCATCCCCAACCCGAAGCATATCGACGGGACTACTGGTAGGAAATAGAAAATGAAGCTGATGCGGTTGGTGATCAGGCTCATCGGTATCCAGGGCAGATAGGTGCCAGCAAACATAGCGATGCCGAAGAGGGCGGCTTTATCCTTTAAGATGGCTTTTACTGTCATATAGATGACCGTGGGTACGGTTAGCGCCCAGACGCTGAAACTGACCAGCCCGATGAAGTGCGGCCCGTACCAGTACGGCATGATTTCCAGGTTGAAGATCCATTCCCACGGCCGGCTCATCGATACGTGGGCTGCCGTCACGAAGGTCAGGCTGGCGGTGGCATTCAATCCGTTCCATAACTCCGAGATGAAGTCGGTCATCCGCAGATAGATGGCGGCATCGAAAGCTGCCAGCAGCAGGAAAAAAGAGATGCCCGCAATGGCCAGGGAAGCCCCGAAGACTACCTTCTTATCACCGCGGCCGAGCAGCCAGTGGATGATGATGGCGAATACTGTAAAAACCCCGGTATATTTGGCCAATGCCGCCAGGGCAACGGCCACCCCGGATAAAGGATAACTGCGCCGGGCATACAGCCAGAAAGCCAGCAGGGAGAGCGATACGGTGAAAATATCGAGCATGGCGATACCGGCGTGCACAAAATACAGGTTCTCCGTGGCCAATATAAAGGTCCCCAGCGCGGCTGTCCGCCGTGAAAGGTTGAAGCTCCGGCACATCAGGTAAAAGAAGACGATGCCCATCGTCCCGAAGAACACTGACGGCATGCGCCACCCCCACGGATTATCCCCGAAGATGTAGATGCCGGTTACCATCATCAGTTTTGCCAGGGGCGGGTGTTCCCCCCGGTTGGTGTAATGGCTGTTGATAATGGTACGGGCATCCGGGACGTAATGCGCTTCATCAAAAAGCGGTTCCGCCGGAATGGCGATACTCATCAGATGCAGTATCAGCGTTGCCAGGATGATCAGGCACAGCCAGGAATACTCCCACCGGAAGAAACGCTTGATGGTCTTCTTGATTATTTCCATGTCCACCACATGTTCAACAAGTAGTTCCAGAGCGTGGCGATTATTATGCCGATGCCGTTGGCAACAATATCGTTCCAGCCGATAACGGAGTGGAACAGCCATAATGAAGCAGCCTGGATGCCGTAGCCGGCCAGGCTGATGATATTGAACTTAATAAACTTGGTCAATAAGCTTGAAGCCCGGTTGGCTTTCCGGTCGGCAAAGGTAAAAAAGTTGTTTAACAGGAAATTGGATATTACGGAAGCTTCAAAAGCGATCGCCTGGGCTGTGTATATATTCATGTGCAGCAGCCGGGTCAGGAGCGAATAAATACCCAGGTTTACTAGAACCCCGCTGCCCCCGACCACTGCGAACTTGATGAAACGGACCAGTTCGCCGCTCCGTTTCATCAGGCTGTAGAGGTGTTTCAGGTAATCGATCTGGGTTTTTGCTTTCAGCTTGCTCTCGCCCTTTTCCCGGACTTTGAACATGTAAGGGACTTCGCTTACTTTGTTGAACTTGCCCTCGATGAGGATCTCCAGGAGGATCTTGTAGCCGGTGGGCTGGAGTTTAGCTCCCTGGACTACGCTGCGCCGGAGCATAAAGAAACCGGCCATGGGGTCCTGGATGCCGCGGGTCCGCGGGAGAAACAGGTGGGAGAGGAAGATCGCCCCTTTGGAAATGATGCGCCGGGTCAGGCTCCATCCTTCGCAGCCGCCGCCTTTCACGTAGCGGCTTCCGATAACCAGATCCGCCCCCGCATCGATGGCTTTGATCAGGTCGGTAACCACCTCGGGAGGATGCTGCAGGTCGGCGTCGATGACCCCCAGGATGTCGCTCGTGGTAACATTAAATCCGTGCACGACTGCCGAACCCAGCCCCCGTTCCGTGGTGCGGACGATTACCTTTATCGGGTATTTTACCGCTAATGCCCGGGCAGCTTCGGCGGTGCCGTCTTTACTGTTGTCGTCGATGAAGACGATCTCGTATTTGCGGCCGGCCAGGGCTCTGCCCAGCCTTTCTACAAGAGCCGTCACATTGTCGCGCTCGTTATAGGTTGGTACCAGTATGGAAATGGTTGAATCAGACAATACTTCTCACCAGTCCTTTACCGGGAATTATATTGTAGCATAACGTTGGCCGCAGCGTTTGGTTAGCTGGCGCAGCCTCTTTTTTCGGTTTGTTGCTGTTCACCCTTTGCTCAACCTGGTTGAGGTGGCGTCTTGTCATCGGACTTTAGCTTGCGGGTTGACGTCCGTTAATTAACCTCTCAAATGGGAGGTCATGGCTAAAAGAGGTATTGCAAAGAAAAAACCTTTGGGATATTATAGTGCGCAGTCAAACTTAGGAGGTCATCCAATATGGTTTCCCAGGACAAGACACTGCAATGTGTCGATTGTGGCGTCCAGTTTACCTTTAGCGCGGCAGAGCAGGAATTTTTCCGCTCCAAGGGCTATACAAATGAGCCCAAGCGCTGCCCGGCATGCCGTGGTCAACGTCGTGCTCAGCGGAATAATCAGGACGGCGGCGGTATGCAGCCGCGGCGTCAGATGTACTCCGCTGTATGTGCCGAATGCGGTAAGGAAACTGAAGTGCCTTTCCAGCCACGTAACGACAGGCCTGTATATTGCAGTGATTGTTACGCGAAGGTCAGACAGCAACAAGGTAGATAGTTGTGTGTGCGCTCGCTTTTCCCGCTTGACGGGATAAAGCGGATATCGGCTTTCTGAGGGCTGGTCCAATACCCAGGGGACTTTCCGGATCAGCCCCTCGAACTAAAACCCTTTCCGGGCGATACCGCTAAGTTTGGCGCGCCACTTATACAGTCGATTTGCCGTATATCAAGGGAAGCGTTCTTTAGCGACCGCTTCAGGTCGAAAAGTTGCTGCTTTACTGGTTGAGGTTCATTTTCAGTGTGCGGTCAGTTGAC
>JAEAME010002555.1_pt1 | contig 10424 bp, 9 predicted proteins | sample 8958731 | NCBI WGS metagenome assembly JAEAME01 (sample SAMN16933194, study PRJNA681113) | bioreactor sludge metagenome | isolation source: anerobic bioreactor sludge (Control) | place: India:Bengaluru | collected 2018-10-24
TGTGTTTTGGTAATTGGGAGTTCCTTAGGGTTTGGCGTTTTGAATTTTGAGTTTCCGTTGACAGGCAGGATGCCCGTGATACCAGGGATTAATGAAATTACGTTGCATATACAGTGCCGAGGTTGCCCGAAACTGGAAGATATACCCATTCCTACGAAAGTGTCGACCTGCAGTCGTTCAACACGCTGTTGGTCGATAACGATCGAAAGAATCCAGAGCCATGCACAAAATAACACGTCCGAACTCCGCCAACACGGTGTTGGCGATCAGGTCGGGAGAGGTTACTTTTTCGACAACCTCGGCTGGGGTGAGGAATTTGTGCTTGGAATTTTAGGTTTAGTTACTCGAGTTTTATTCTCCGGTTTGTTTTCAATCATAAATCATTTTTCATAAATCATAATTAACCGGATATTTAAGTCGTCGTACCGGAGATAACGTCCCATCCCTCCCACGCCTTTCTTGCCGCATCGTACGGCGCTGTTTCTACCCGCGTCTCCAGGTCCAGTATCATCGTTTGCCGTTCCTTTCCGTAAACCGGCCATGGTCCTATCAACGCACATGAAGGATCGCCGGTACGGGCAAAAGCGGTACAGGAGTCCTGTATCTTGTAAGATAGCTGATGGACTTCAGAGGTGTCGCCGGTGAAATCGGCATTGGGGACACCGAAGAGCAGGGGGTTGTCCAGTCCGTGGGTCGCCCCCATCACGCCCTCCATTGCCGGTGAGGGATAAGTGAACAGGTAGTTGAATACCGGTACCCCCTGGTCCCGTTGTGCTTCTACCAACCGGAGTGTCGGGATGCGGAACATCATGTCGGTCTGGATGCTGCCAAAGATCTCTTCCGGTGCGGCTTTTTTACCGCGGTTAATCAGTTCAGCCTTATAAGTGGCGAGCAGCCCGGCCGCCATTTCCCCGGATACCAGCTTGCGTAGGCGGTCGGCCAGCACGGTTTCCTCGATGTTACGCAGCGAGAAATCCAGCCTGGCTGTGGATAAAAACTCATCCCGCATACTGCCGGCCAGTACCGGGATGTTTTTCGCTGCCCCTTTACGGATGGCAGCCAGGGGATGCTCCGGCAGTACCATTCCGTCGATCACCGGTTGAAATGCCAGGCCTCCGGCGGTTGTTGGCTTGGCATTCATCTGCTGCTGGGCCTCCAGGATCTGTTGTGTCGTTAATCTATACAGGCCGTCGATGTCGTATGGTTTGCTGCCGGTGATTTTTATAAACTGCTCTGCCGTGCGTACCGCTTTCTCCAGTGGGGAAGTCATGAAGGCCCCGCTGCGGTTCATCGCTTTTTGAAATTTGCCGCGTGCTGCCGGTAGCGCCAGTAACGTGCCTACGCTCATACCGCCGGCTGAAAAGCCGAAGATCGTGATGTTGTCCGGGTTGCCCCCGAAAGCGGCGATATTTTCTTTCACCCAGTCCAGAGCTGCTGCCTGGTCCAGCAATCCTTCGTTGCCCGTAGCCGGGATGCGGTTGGCAGTGATCTCCTTGAGATTCAGGAAACCCACCGCCCCCATCCGGTAGTTGATGGAAACCAGTACGATGTCCCCCCGCCGCGCCAGGTGTCCCCCTTCCATGAAGTCCTCACTGCCGGCTCCCATGATGAAACCGCCGCCGTGGATCCAGAACATCACCGCCCGCTTCGCATTATCCAGCCCCGGCGTCCAGATATTCAGGAACAGGCAGTCTTCACTCTGAGGTTGACTGGAGAAGTCGGGTCCCATCCCGGAGCCGCGGGGCATCGTGCTCTGTGGGGCAATCGCTCCATATTCATTTGCCGGACGTATTCCTGCCCATGGTTTGGGGGGTTGGGCCGGTAGCCAGCGGAAAGCCCCGGTCGGTGGTAAGGCATACGGGATGCCTTTAAAGGTATAAATACCGTCTTCATATATTCCTTCCAGCTTTCCGTAGCTGGTCGTTGCTATAGCTTGACTATTCATGGGCCACCTCCGTACCACTCCCCGGCTAACCGGGTTTTCTCCACATTCCTCAACTGATCGCACTCGATTACAGCAGTATCAGATGGATGAAATTCTGCATGGATATTAGCCCATCTCCTTTTCATAGTCAAAATATTATCGTCTCGTTTCATTTGCGCTGTATCGGAGACCGGCGTATAATCCGGCTATCCTTATCGCCATCCGGCCTTTCTTTTTAATAACATGTGTGTTTTTACCGCTGTTTCAGGAGGACGGAAAATCAGCTGCGTTCGAACTTGGGGATACCCCTATTCCATAAAACTTACATTTTTTAAAGGGAGGTTTGCTCGTGAGTAATTGGCATGACTATCTAAAAGAAAAGGGCCATGCTCCGGATTGGCCGTATCCCGTTCTTTATGACAAGGAACAGGAAATCGAAGCCGATGTCCTTGTCGTCGGCGGCGGCATCGCCGGTTGTTGGGCAGCGATCAGTGCCGCCCGGCAGGGTTTGCGCGTTGCCCTGGTCGAAAAGGGCGATACCGTGCGCAGCGGCGCCGGCGGCCCGGGCTGCGATCACTGGTGCAATGCCCCGGCTAATCCCTTGTCCAATGTTGACCCTGATGAATGGGCGGAACACATGGCGGACCGTCCGTACTGCAACGGCGTCGGCCTCCAGATCCAGTGCCGTGAAGACTGGGATACCCTCCAGGAAATGGAATTGATGGGTGGTAAGATCCGTGATACCAAAGACGAATATGAGGGGGCCGAAGGCCGGGACGATAAGTCGAAATTAATGATTTCCCCCCGCTATACCAGGGTACACAGTTACGTCCCGGACATGATCAAGCCCACGACCTTCAAGAGCAACCCGGAACAGAAACTGAATAACGTCGTCATCCGGGTGTGGGGCAGTACTTTCAAACCGGCTTTGAAAAAGGAATGCAAGCGGCTCGGTGTCCAGATTTACGACCGTATTATGGGCACCAGCTTGCTAACCGAGAACGGCCTCCCGGGCGCCCGGGTCGTGGGTGCTACCGGCGTCAATAACCGTACTGGAGAATTCCTTATTTTTAAGGCAAAATCGACCGTTCTTTCCGCCTCCGGCGGCGGTTCGATCTGGCTGCTCAGCACGGAACTCGGCGGCTATTCTAATATGATGTCCCGCACTATCACCGGCGACGGTACCGTCATGGCCTGGCGGGCTGGCGCAGAGTTGACCACCATGGAACGTACCGGCGTTATCGGTATCGCTACCGGCCTCAAGCATAAGTGGTATTCCGGCGCCGGGGATGCCAGTTATGAAAACGTGCCTATCGTTGATGCCAAAGGCAAGCGTGTCCCCTATCCCATCCAGGGTTGGGAGGATGCCGGGGCCATGATGCCCAGTATGGAAGTGATGGAAAAGATAAGGCAGGGTGTGCTCAAGGGTGAGTATAAATTACCTTTCTACGGTGATTTCCCGGCTATGTCCGACGTCGAACGCCGGGCTACCTGGAAATTGATGCTGGGTGAAGAGTCCACCACGAAGATCATTATGGATACTTTCAACCAGGCGGGTTACGATGAAAGCCGGGACCTCTTACAGGCATACCGCTTCATCGAGGGCAACAGCCTGGCGCAGTGGCGGGATGCCGGGGGTGGCGGGGGTATCGTCGTCGACTGGAACTTGAAAACTACCCTTGATGGTTTGTATGCCGCCGGTACCCAGATGTTCTCGCCCGAAGATCACAGCTATGCCGCGGCGACCGGCCGTTATGCCGGTCGTAAGGCGGCGGCTTATGCTATGGGAGTGGCTGCCGGTAAAGTTTCGCGGGAACAGATCGACCGTGAAAAAACCCGTGTTTACGCCCCGGTGCAACGCCGCGGCGGCCTGGAATGGAAAGAACTGCATGCCGGGGTTGCCCGTGTTATGCAGTATTACGTTAGTGAATTCAAGGACGAAAACCTGTTGAATATCGGTTTGCAGTCTTTAAACCGCATCGAGAATGAGTTTGTCCCTCAGCTTTATGCCATGGATCCGCATAAGCTGATGCGCAGCCTGGAAGATACCAGCCTGTTGACTTATGCGCAAATCATTGTAAATGCGATGCTTGCCCGTAAAGCCAGCAGTATGCCTTTGAACTTCCAGCGCATCGACTTCCCGGCTGTAGACCCGCCGGAATGGAACCATTTCATCACGGTTAAACTGGACAACGGCAAGGTAAAGGCCGGTAAACTGCCCATGCGTTATTTCGGCAACATGAGAGAGCAGTATGAAGCCCATAATAAAGACTACACCGGCGTCTACCGGGGTAAATAAGATAAGACGGTGAAAGGAGATTGTTATGCCTAAAGAAAAGATCATCGCCATGCCGAATGTCACTACCCCCAATCAGCCGGTGCTTTTCACGGAAAAATGCAACGGCTGCAACCACTGCGTTGAGGTCTGCCAGGTCGATGTCTACATCCCATACCCCGAGAAGGGTAAGCCGCCCATCATCCTGCATCCTGAAGAGTGCTGGTACTGCGGCTGCTGTGCCAACGATTGCCCGCGCCAGGCGATCAAGTTCAACTGGCCGCTGGAGCTGCGGGGTTACTGGAAGAATAAACAGACCGGCGAGGTGCACCAGGTCTAGGTTTTTCCCCACCTGAGTTTTTATGGGGGGGGGCGCCTCCGTAACCCCCCCCACCCCCATGGTTTTGGTAGCGGCCGGTAAGCTAATCTGGTATATTGGAGATATGGGTAAGACATTAGCTGAAAAGATCCTCAGTAGTAAATCAGGTACTGAAGTAAAGGCTGGCGGCCTGGCTGTGGTACAGGTCGACCTGGCTTTTGTCCAGGACAGTACCGGTCCACTCACCCTGCGCCAGTTTGCCGAGCTCGGAATTACCGTTCCCCACCATCCTGAGCGGACGATCCTGTTTATCGACCATTCCGCTCCCAGCCCGGCTAAGGAACTGTCCAATGACCACCTTTTTCTGCGCCGGTTTGCTAAGGAAAAAGGTGTCGTTTTAAGTGATATCGGTGAAGGTGTCTGCCACCAGCGGGTAGCGGAGTCTTATGCCAGCCCGGGTGAAGTCGTAGTCGGCGCTGATTCGCATACGGTCACTGCCGGTGCCCTCGGTGCTTTCGGTACCGGCATGGGTTCCACTGATATCGCGGTGGCGATGGCCCTGGGCAAGACCTGGTTCCGCGTTCCCGAGACTATCCGTGTCCATGTCTACGGCCGTTTCCCGGCTGGTGTCTATGGTAAAGACCTGATCCTGCACTTGATCGGGCTTATCGGTGCCGATGGTGCTACATATAAAGCCATGGAATTTAGCGGTGATGCCGTGGCAGATATGGCTATAAATGATCGTCTGACCATTGCCAATATGGCCGTGGAAGCCGGCGCTAAGGTGGGTCTTTTCCCTTCGGACAAGGTTACTAAAGCTTACCTCGAACATCAGGGGCGCGGCCACTTATATACTCCGCTGCAGCCCGACCCGGATGCGGATTATGAGCGGACGATCGATATCGATGCCGCAAAATTGGAACCGACCATATCGCAGCCGCATACGGTGGACAATACCGCCCTAGCTCGGGCACTGAAAGATGTACATGTCGACCAGGTTTTCCTGGGTACCTGTACCAACGGCCGCCTGGAAGATTTCAAGATTGCCGCCGGAATTCTTCAAGGCCGTAAACGGCACCCGGGGACACGTCTGGTCGTTGCTCCGGCTTCGCCGCAGATTTATCTGGATATGATAACCGCCGGTTATATGGCAATAATGATCGCCGCCGGCGCTACGGTGGTACCGCCCGGTTGCGCTGCCTGCCTGGGGGTACATCAGGGCGTCTTGGGTGACGGCGAGGTTTGCCTCTCTACGGCCAACCGCAACTTTAAAGGCCGCATGGGCAATCCCAATGCCTTTGTATATTTAGGCAGCCCGGCTGCCGCTGCGGCAACCGCTATCACCGGGCAAATTACTGACCCGCGGGAATTCTTGAGGAGTTAAATAGGGGCAGAGCCCTTTTGAAGAATCACCTTCCTCTTCTTCCCGGGAGAAGGGGCCAAGGGATGAGGTAGATAAATGTTAACCGGAAAAGTGCATAAGTTTGGCGACGATATCTCTACCGACCTGATTATCCCCGGCCGGTATGTCTCTTTACGCAGCAATCTGCCGGAGCTGGCGAAGCATGTCCTGGAAGACGCCGATCCGTCTTTTGCAGGACGGGTACAGCAGGGCGACTTCGTAGTCGGCGGTAACAACTTCGGCCTTGGTTCCAGCCGCGAACATGCTCCCATCGTCATCAAGATGGCCGGCGTCAGCGCCGTCCTGGCCAAATCATTTGCCCGCATCTTCTTCCGTAATGCCGTCAATATCGGCCTACCGGTATTGGTCTGTGATACGGACAAGATTGATAATGGCGATACCCTGGAAATTAACCTTGCTCAAGGTATCATCCGTGACCTGACCAACGGTGTTAACCTGACCTTCAGTCCCATCCCCGATATCATGCTGCGCATCCTTAATGAAGGGGGACTGGTGTCCTATATCCAGAACCACAAAGACCTGGTAATAGACACTTAGGAGGCAGCCATGAAAAACACGTGGAAACCCACGGTAGCAGCCGTTCTTATGCTGGCCGCCAGCATCCCCTACTGCGTCGCTTCTACCCGGTGGTTTCAGGAACCAGGCTTTTTCCCCGAGACCATGGGCGGCGGCCCGATTTGGCCGTGGCTCGGCCTGATATTATTGTTTCCCTTTGCTCTGCCCTTGATTGCTGGAGCCGTCTGTGCCCTGGTAAGGCGGGCCTGGGTCCTGGCTTTAATCGGTGCTTTGACTCCCCTGGCTTTTAGTGTCCTGCTGTCACCCTGGGGATGGGTTCGCATCGGTCCGGAGTTTATCGTCCGGCACCAGCAGGACACCGTTCGAAACACTGTAACCGTACTTGTTTTCGCCTTTATTATCGTTGCGGCGGTGCTGCTGTACCTGTCGCGGAAAGAGTTTAGCGGCAGGTCATCCTCTGCCGAGCATCTTTTTGGCCCGCCAAAAAAATATAAAGATCTGGTTAATTGACGGATATTGTGAGGTTCTCATGAAGTATAACGTTACCCTTATCCCTGGTGATGGCGTCGGCCCGGAAGTGATTACTGCCGCCCGCTGTTGTTTGGAGGCCACCGGTGTTTCCTTCAACTGGGAGACGATCAATGCCGGTGAAACGGCACTGCAAACCGAGGGTAGCTTACTGCCGGACCGTTTGCTGGCTTCTATCAAGCGGAATAAAGTTGCCCTGAAAGGCCCGACGACAACCCCGGTGGGCACCGGTTTCCGCAGCGTGAACGTGGCTTTACGCAAGTCGCTTGACCTGTATGCCTGCCTGCGGCCCTGCCGCTACTACCAGGGCGTGCCTGCTCATTACCAGGGCGTTGATATCGTCGTCGTCCGTGAGAACACCGAGGACTTATATACCGGTATTGAATTTGAGCGCGGCTCTACTGCTGCGGGTGAACTTTTATCCTTTATCCGCAAAAATACCGGCCAGGAAGTCTCTGACGATTCCGGGTTGGCGGTGAAAACGATCTCCGAGGCTAACAGCCGCCGAATTGTGAAGTATGCGTTTGACTATGCCCGGTCACACCGGCGTAAAAAGGTTACCGCGGTACATAAAGCCAATATCCTGAAGTTCACCGACGGCTTTTTCCTGGAGATTGCCCGCGCTGTGGCTAAAAGTTACCCTGATATCGAGTTCGAAGACCGTATTATCGACGACCTTTGTGCCCAACTGGTGCAGCGCCCGCACCAGTTCGATGTCCTGGTACTGCCAAACCTCTATGGCGATATCATTTCCGACCTGTGTGCCGGGTTAGTGGGGGGACTGGGTGTAGCTCCGGGGGCGAATCTGGGTGAGGGTCTGGCTGTTTTCGAACCCACCCACGGCAGCGCCCCCAAATATGCCGGGCAGAATAAGGTCAACCCACTGGCGGCGGTCCTCTCCGGGATAATGATGCTGCGTTATTTGAAAGAAAACCAGGCCGCCGATAATCTGGAACAGGCCGTCAGCGGTGTGCTTGCTGAAGGCAAGGCAGTGACCTATGACTTGAAACCGAACCGGAACGACCCGACCGCGGCCGGTACCTCAGAAATGGCGGATGCCATTATTGCCCGTATGAAATAAAAAAGGGAGGTGAATTTAGAATTCACCTCCCTTCGCGAAGTTCTTTATGCCAGTGGAATCAGCGTCAGCAGGTCGCGGGCGATATCCGGGTATTTCACGATAAACATCAGTTCCTCTTCCACCAGCGGTTTCTGGGCTTCGACATTAGCGAACCGTACCAATTCCAGTATGTTCTCAGGGTCGCTGTGTTCTGAGAGGTCGACTTCCAATTTACCCATGATATGACGGAAGCCGGAAATCCCACTGTATTCCCCGGAGCATATTTCCCGCCCGGTTTCTACCATTTCAGGGTCGCCCCGCCCCAGTTCTTTAAAATCATATAACTCGTAGTTCTGCGGGTCCTTGAGGACACCGTCGGCATGGATCCCCGAAGCATGGGCAAAGGCATTCGCGCCAACCCCCGGCTGATTGATGGGGATGGGTACCTTGAAGGCATAACTGGCGTAGTTGCACAGTTTCCACGACTTGTCCAGGTGGATTGGCATTCCCAGTTCGTATTTTCCCGCCAGTCCTTTAGACTTAAGTAAAGCCAGGACAACCGCCAGCAGGTCTGCGTTGCCGGCGCGTTCCCCGATGCCGTTAACGGTGGTGTTGATATAGGCGTCCTGGCCGCCGTCGACCACGCCCATAGCCCCAGCGATGGAATTAGCCACAGCCATACCGAGGTCGCCATGACAATGCAGTTCGATCGGCATCTTCAATTCTTCAGCCAGGGTCTTGGAGGTATCATGGATGGTAAACGGATTGTCGTAACCCAGGGTATCGCAGTAACGAAAACGGTCGGCCCCGGCTCCTTTCCCGGACTGGCCAAAACGTACCAGGAATTCAATATCGGTCCGCGAGGCATCTTCGGCATTGATGCCGATGCTGCGGGCACCATTTTTATGCGCAGCTTCAATGGCCTTTTTCGCTGTCTCCAATACGGCTTGCTCGTTGGCGATACCGCGGAATTTGCCGTATATCATCTGCCTGGAGGTGGATATCGAAAGGTTAACGTCCTTTAGGTCCGGTACTGTTTCGAAAGCCCGGTTGACATCATCGGCAGTTGCCCGTAACCATCCTCCTAGCCTGATCGGCGTGAGTACGCCCATATCCTGTAACTTAAGGTTGGCTTTCAGGTAGTTCGATTCATGCCGCGTCGTAGGAAAACCGAACTCACTCTGGAATACCCCGAGGTCGTTGAGATAGATATTGATCATAGTCTTGGCCAGCTTGGACAGGCCGAGTTTGGCGGTCTGCACACCGTCACGGTTGGTGACGTCTACAAGATATATTTTAGCCATCGTATTACCCTTCCTTAGGTCTAATATATAAGTGCCGTCCGGCGGGTGTCAACTAACGTAAAGAATTTATCATGTGTCATCGTTTGTTTCTGTGACCGGCATCACATTCTTGCCGGATGCAGCAGCTTGACGGGCAGCCGGGTGATTGCTATCATCAACCTGCAAGCTGGCAAAAGAGAGGCAACCAATGAATTATCTGGACAAACTGGCCGGAGCGGTCCACCGGAATCAAAGTTACGTCTGTGTTGGACTTGACCCGGATCCGGCATTGATGCCAGAAGGCATCAATGTGCTTGATTTCAACAAGGCGATTATTCAAGCTACGGCTGATTTAGTTTGTGTTTATAAACCGAATCTTGCCTTTTATGAGGCGTTCGGGATCGAGGGCTTGACCGCACTCAGAGAAACCATCAAATACATCCCGTCTCATATTCCGGTAATTGCTGATGCCAAGCGCAGTGATATCGGCAACACCGCTAAAGCTTATGCCCGGGCTATTTTCGACTATTATGGTTGCGATGCCTGTACGGTCAATGCCGCCCTGGGTTTTGATTCGGTGGAACCATTTCTCCAGTATCAGGAAAAAGGTATCTATATATTATGCCGTACTTCGAATAAAGGCGCGGCCGATTTCCAGTCCTTGAAAGTGATCACCGAAAAAGGCACGAAACTGTTTTACGAGGTGGTCGCGGCAAAAGCCAATAGTTGGAATACGTATGGCAATATCGGCCTGGTCGTGGGCGCAACCTATCCCGAAGAGTTAACGGCAGTCCGTAAGACCTACCCGGAGATGCCGTTCCTGGTTCCCGGGGTGGGGGCCCAGGGGGGCGACCTGGTATCTACCGTACGCAATGGGCTGGATATCAACCGGAAATGCACCGTGATCAATTCTTCCCGCCAGATCCTGTATGCTTCCCGCGGCCAGGACTTCGCCGAAGCTGCCCGCAAGGCTGCTCAAACGATGCGCGCACAGATCAATGCGGTATTGGCAGAAAAGTAACCTGTTTTTATGTATTTACCTTCATACTTGTCCAAAATAACTTTTAAGGGATAAGGCAAAAAAGAGACTCCATGA
>JAEAME010002556.1_pt1 | contig 10423 bp, 6 predicted proteins | sample 8958731 | NCBI WGS metagenome assembly JAEAME01 (sample SAMN16933194, study PRJNA681113) | bioreactor sludge metagenome | isolation source: anerobic bioreactor sludge (Control) | place: India:Bengaluru | collected 2018-10-24
GATTATGCTCATTTCCAGCACCGGAGATACAGTAGCCCAGTATCGATATTCGCTGAATAATCAGCCTGGCTATTCAGATGAAAAAAGAAATTTATTGGGCGTTGATTCACCAGAAAACTGGGCAAATAGCAAAATGCTGAATGGCACTCCCGGCTTTGAAAACAGCATTAAACAGTATAATTATGATCTAAACTTAGAATTGATGGGAGTCCCCGGCTAGGCGCTTCCCGGACAGGCGATCACTTTAGTCGCCTCCGTTACCAACATCGGTATTCAAGATGCATCAAAATTCAAAATCACTTTCTTTGAAGATCTCAATTCAGATTCAGTTCTGACAACCGATGAACAAATCGGTCTCCCCAGCCTGATTTCTGATTTGCTGAAGACTGGAGAAAATCTTTCGATTCGTACTGTTATTGATTCGCTATTCAGCGGTCCGCATTTCTGTTATGCTAAAGCTGATTTTTTTTTCGATCAGGATACTTCAAATAATTTGTCGGTGACCACAGTGAAAGTTGCTTTTCGAACGGGACAAATTATTATCAACGAATTTATGAATCGACCAGCCCCGGCAGAGGCAGAATGGTTTGAATTGTACAATAAAACCGAGCATCCAATTAATTTGCAATACTGGCAATTTTCAGACGCGAATGCCGATGAAAAAATTGTCATCGCCGATTCATCGCTGATTATCGCTGGCAAAGCATTTCTTATTCTTTCACAGGATAGCACAATATTACATGGCTTCCCCTCGATACCCTGCCAATTGATCCTCCCGGCTGGAGAATTTCCAACCTTAAACAATAATGATGATAAAATCATTCTTTATGATCCAATTGGAACAGTTATTGATCAGGTAAATTATAAAGCCTCATGGGGAAGCGAATCGGGCGTCTCTTTGGAGCGAAAACGAGATGATCAGGATTCGAATGACCCATCAAATTGGGCTTTGTCTCAAAGCGCGGAGGGTGGGACGCCAGGTTTAAATAATAGCATTTCGCTAAAAGATTTTGATCTTGAGCTATCACAAATATGCTTCGTACCAGCCAATCCTTTCCCGGGCGAAGAAATATCGATCTGCTGTACCATAACGAATGTGGGACGTTTCGCCCTCTCAAATTTTCAATTATCCAGTTTTATCGACTTAAATCAGGATGACCTGCTTCAAAATGACGAGTTTATCGGAGAGCCGTTCAAAGTTGCTGAATTGATCGAGCCGGGGAAGGCTGCGATTGTGAATATCCCTTATCAGTCGCTGCAGTCTGGCATCTATTTATTTGGCGCAACAGTGAACTCAGCTCAAGACGAAAATATTTTGAATGATTCCTATTCCACATACTTGAGCATCGGATTTGACAAAAGATCCCTGATCATCAATGAGATCATGTATTCGCCAATATCCGGTCAGGCGGAATGGATAGAGTTATTTAATTCTCGAAATACAGCTTTAGATGCTCAACTGTGGTCGATGTCTGACGCTGATAGTAATCAAAGCATGGTCATTTCAAAAAATCGTTTTGAAGTGGCGCCACAAACTTTTTTGGTTCTTGCCGCTGATTCCTCAATAGCGAACGATTTTGATCTGAATAACAGCCCGTTGCTGGTGATAAAAAAATGGCCCAGCTTAAATAATGACTGGGATCAGGTTTTCATTTTTGACGCCAATAAAAATGTGATTGATGAAGTATCTTACAAAAGTAGCTGGGGTCGTAATGACGGTTTTTCGCTGGAAAGAATTAATCCAAATTTAGCATCGAACGATAGCAGCAACTGGAGCTCCTGTGTTTTGTTGAGGCCGGGCGGAACGCCGGGTCGGACAAATAGCATCTATGTTGAAATTCTGCCGGACGAAGCTGCGCTGAGCATTGCCCCAGATCCGTTTTCGCCGGATGGAGATGGAAGAGATGATGTCACGATTATCACTTATCAGCTCCCGTTCAATCTTTCCCAAATTCATATCAAAATATTCGACATTCGTGGCCGGCAGGTTCGGTTTCTCGTCAACAATCAGCCATCGGGAACGACTAACTCGATTATCTGGGATGGCCGCGATGATCAGGGAAATTTTTGTCGTGTGGGGATTTATATTGTTTATTTGGAAGCGATTCATTATCAAAAAGGCGTGGTCAAATCTTTGAAAAAAAGTGTGGTGCTGGCAAAACAGTTGTGAAATTAATTTCCTCCCAATCTCTCTTGAATAATTCTCTCGAACCTCGGACGATAAATCAAATCATAAGCTTCCTCTTTGTCGGGGAACAATTGAAGCACTCGCTTTTTGGTGGCTCGTATTAATTCGATCGCTTCTGGTATGGTCAAATTGCCCTGGCGCAAAATCGCCGCGGTTAGATCGACAATGGTTTTTAACAGCCGCATGTTGCGCTGTTCTGTTTCCAATTCTTGAGGATCAATCATCTTTGCTCCGTTAATTTCGATAATAACTCCCGCACCTGCTTGATGTGACTCCCAGCCCAGTAAATTTTATCGCACTTCTCACAATAATAAAATTCCTGGCTCGAATCGAAAACAAATTTTGGTACCCGACCTTCCACTAAATTTTTTGATATGGACTTAATAACCTCGTTGCAAAGCGTGCAGCGAGTAAATAAGTTTTCCTCTGTATTCAATTGAAAATGGTTGATCACCTGTTTCACCTGGTTTCGCACAGCTTGTTCTGTAATAAAGAGGCAAAATTGGGGATTCATTCGTCCCGCCAAATCTGAATCCCGCGTTAGCAGAATCCGCTTCTCCTGATGGGCTTTGAAAAATAGCTCATCATCGGTAAAATGAGCGTCATAAATTGTATCATAGCCCAGGATTCTCAGCCATCGGGCTAAGCGCCCCAGCATGACATCAACGATGAATTTCATAGGCTTTCCTTTATCCAATCACGCCGAAGGCGGATGCGCCTCTGGCGCATTACCAAATTACCCCTGGACTCGAATTGAGTCTAATTCCCTCACCTCCCAATCCCACATCCGAATCCCTATTTCATCAAACCGCTGTTTCGCTTTGTTCAACCAAATCCGTGCGTTTGCTTTATCCCCGCTGGCAAAATGAAACTGCGCCTGAATCAACAGCAGTTCTGGATCACGGCGATGGTACCCTGTTTCGTTCACCAATTCCACTGCCTTTTCCAGATGAATTTTCAACCGCTTGACCATATCCTCCCGATTTTGTGTAACCTGCCTGCCATCCTCAATCACCAGATAACTGCCCACTAGAGACTGCCGACTGATGTCTGCCGACTGCTGACTGGCGACTGTCAACTGACGACTGACCACCCTTGCTGCTCCCAGATGATAATCCGTTAACCACAACCGCATCTCCCCCCGCTCGGCGATGTCGTGCGCTTCTTCCAGATCCTCCCAGGCGCTGGGGTAATTTCCTTGCAGGCGATACAGCTCCGCCCGTGCGAATAAACCACGTGGCAAATGATCTTGTGTACCAGCTTTCCGCAACCCATCGATTGCCTGGTCCAGGTAGTCCGCTGCTGGTTGAAAGATGACCGTCACCTCGGAGGTGACGGTCATCTGTTCTACGGCCTGCAGCAAATACGCCCGCCCTAAAGAAAGATGGTCTAATGACTTTCCCAGAAGCCAATATTCATCCCCCATAAAATCTAATGTCCCTTTCGCTCGTTTTAGCACCTCCTCGACCTGCCCTTGGCTGAGCAATAAATCGCAATATCGAAATCCTTGAAATGAATAGAGGTAGTTATAACCTCCTCTGGCTTTTTCTATTTTTTCTGCTTCAATAAATATTGCTTCTGCTTCTAAAAAATTTGACTGTTGATGAAGTGCATCTGCAAAAGTTGTACGTTGATATAATTTTTGAAACTCATCCCCACTCTTATCCGCAAATTCCACACTCTGTCTGCCAAAGGCGACGGCCTGCGCCACATCCCCTAACGTCAGATAGAGTTCGCTCAGGTTGCCAGCGGCACTAGCAGCATTTGTCCAATCTTTATTTTTTGCCTGCATTTCCAATCCTGCTTGCATCGGCTGGGCAGCTTCCCGCAAACGACCTAAGGCACGTAAAGCAAAACCAGTTTTATTTAATAACCATGCTTGATCAGCTTCTGTAATATTTAAAGTAATTTTTTGCCAGGGTATTTCATAAAAATTCGATAAAGTTGACAAATTTGATCCGAAAGCACCTAACTTATGTTCACAATATTGTTCATTACCTCTTCCTATTCGATTAAAATAGATATTATCTAAAACTTCTTGATGATGTCTGCTTCGACACCCATGCGCAACCGCCATAAACAGCGGCTCCATTTCTTCCAGGGTATCGGGTAATTCTTTTTCAGGTAGGTTTTTAAAATATTTATACAGGCGGCTATGCGCTTCTTGCCAGGGGTTTTGGCCATTGGCGTTTCGCTGTTGGCTGCTGGCTTTTAGCTTGTCGCCAAAATGCTCACGGATCAGCGGGTGGCAGTCAATGGTATTGGGTCGGTGGTGGCTTTCAGAAGCAATCAGTTTTATGTCCCGCAATTTCTGCAATAACTTCAGCCATTGGCCTTCCGAAATTTTATTCAAGTGTTCGGTCAATCCTGAGATCGGCTCACCCTGAATCAACGCATCAATGGCGGCTTTATCGGCAGGTCGGTCGAACAGTCCCAGAATGTGCAGCAGCTCCAGCTCAGCGCCCTTGCCAAAATGAGCCGCAAAGGCTTCGATCACACGACGGGGATGTTTGCCTTTTTCAGGGGGAATTTTCAGGTCAGGGATGTCGTTCGCTTTTTCGGCGGGATGGCCTGGGATCAGGTGCAGGTATTCGGCCAGCAGGTTAATCGCCAAAGCGTGATTGCCAAAGGTAAAGGTCACGGCTTCCAACTCCGCATCGGTGCCCCGAATGCCTCTCACCCGCAACAATGCCCGTCCCGCTTCATCGGAAATCTGCTCCAGATTGACCTGGCGGGCAGTGGACGGAAAGCGGCGGAGGTCAGGGATTTCCTCTCGGGTAGTAATGATGCACAAGCCGTTGTTGTTTTTGGCAAGCTCGGTCACCAGCACGGACAGGGCAGGGTCTTTGATCTTGCCCTGTTCCACATCGAGGTAGGATTGCAGCGGTTCCAGTCCATCGAGAATCAGTAGGGTTTTCTCCTGGCGGATCAGGTGCGCCAGCCGTTTGCCCTTGTCCCAGGGCGAGCCTGCTTCGGGACTAACGTCGCCAAACCATATCAGCGCCTCTTTGATAAACAGATCGGCCGAGGTCACCCGTTCGCCCGTTCCCTGGCTGTAAAACGACCAGGCAAAGACACGTTTGGCGCCACGGTAGTTGTCCCAGCGCATTTTTTCCAGCCATTTATTTACCAGCGTAGATTTTCCAGTTCCGCCATACGCCACAAAGGCGATCACATTGAGTGTTCTAGATTCCCAGGCTTCATTGAGCAGCGCCAATTCCTTCTGCCGACCGAATAGCTCGTAGCCTGTTTGAGGCAGGCGGATCGTATCCACTTTATCTGGCGGCGAATAGATTGGCTTTGCTTCTTTCTCTCCTGCTAAATCTTTTTTGATTTGCGCCTTCAGTCTCGCAAGCTGAGATTCCCACTCTTTTTCATCTCGAAAGTCAGCATACGTGAACATTTTTAATCGTTTCGGCAATTGGCAATCGTGTAGCATGATCGGAAGGATTTTCTTTCGCACTCCAATGGGATCTTCGGTCTGGAGCAGGATGGCTTCGAACTGACAAAATTCGCTCTCGACATAATCGGCCGAGCATACCAGGATAGTTTTATCACAGGTTTCCACTGCCCGTTCCATATTCACGAGGCTCGGCTGGCCGATGTCAAAATCCCGATAATCGATATGGGTTTGAAAACCATTATTTTCAAATCGTGGCAGGAACCAATCTTTGACCCAATCTTTGTCGTTGTGGCTGTAGCTGATAAAAACCGTGGATTTGCTCATGGATTATTCCCCTTCTTTTCCAGAGTTCCCATAAATAAATCTATGGGCTATTTTCATTTGGTCCCGAAGGGACATTCGAGATTAGCCCAATAATTTATTATTGGGTAAGTAAGATTAGATGAAAACCAACAAGAGTCCCGCCAGGGACGATTGAATAGACCTGTTTTGAAAAGATAATTTAATAATCAACCTGAATTTCTAAAATGAAAATATTAATTCATTTGGAATTTCAATAATTATTTTGGAGTGCATCCCGACATGTCGGGATGCACTGAATTGACACAGTCAATTCACTCCATATTTTTAGGATCAATATAATTCACGAAGATTTAAATGTCAAGGGGAAAAATTGGAAGTCGCAAAAAAGTTAAAACAGGATTCCTAAACTTGACAGGTTTAGGAATCCTGATTGAAATTTACTCCGAATAATATTTCACCATCAAGTATGGCACCAAATTCCCTTCCTCGACCACCACTTTTGATTCTTTCTTACCAATGGCAAAATTAACTTTAGTTGATTGGTATTCCATGCTCGGCCAATAAGCGACCTCGATCTTGACGACATATTCGCCCGCCTTCACCTGCTTGCCCTGGTAATCCTTCAAATCCCAGACGTAGATGTGATGTCCCGCATCGATGCTGGCGCCAGTGACGGCGTCGGTATCTCGAAAGTTGGAAGCCTTTGCCCAGTCAGATAGATTAACCTGTTTTTCCTTGGCATGTCCGCTGAATCCAGACACGTAAACGGTCTTGACGAAATTGCCGTTTTTATCTTCGATCCAGATGGCCGATTGCGGCGCCAACTCATCCCGAAAACCCAGCACGAATTCGATCTCCAGAAACGGACGTTGATATTTTTGCGGATCAAAATGCTGGATAGCGGGGCTCATGCTTGCAAAAGCCAGATTGGACGCCTCAGTGTTTTTATAATCAGTAATCACTTTGATCCACTGTGTGGTTGCCTTTTTTTGATAACCATAGCCCAGCCAGTACAACGCCTCGGCTTTAATGTCTTTCGGCGCATCGCTTTTTACTACCCAGTTCAAATCTTCCATTGCCTGATCCAGCTTGCCCACGAAAAACGGCATCATCACACCGATACTGCCCCGCCTCATTCGTAGTTCGGGATCATTGGGAGCGATGGCAACGGCTTTTTCAGCCAGATTTGTAATCTCGAAGGCGAGCTTGGAGCGGAAATCCGTATCTTTATAAATCCGCGCATCATAGCCTTGACCCGCCAGCTCTGCTGTAGTATTAATAAGCAGTTTATAAGCTTCGACATTGGTCGAATCCAGCTTGATGGCTTTTCTCAAAACCTGATCGGCTTTTTCATAATCTTTTGTGTCATAATATGCCTTGCCCAATTTCACCAGCACTGCGGGATCATCAGGAGATTGGTCGGCTTTTTGTTTGAGCGCCTGGGCATCGCTGGCTGAATACTTTGGCTGAGTGGTAGGCTCTGGAGCTTTCGGCTGCGTCAGGCTGGCGATATTTTTTTCGGCATTTTTGGAGAGATCAGAATTGGGTGACAGTTCAATGACCTTTTTCCAGGCAGCAATTGCTTTTTGATTATCCTCTTTCTTTTGATAGCCTTGAGCTAAAAAATTCCATGCACTTGGAATGACCGCCGATGTAAATTTGTCAGGCGTTTTTTCATGAAGGTTGATCAGCAATTCCAGATCCTGAATTCCTTCATCCAGCCTGCCCATGAAGGGTGGGACATTAATGCCCATCAGCCCCCGATGAAAGCGAGGGATGGGATTGTTGGCATCGAGAGCGACCGCTTTGTTCAACATGTCATAACTAATCTGGACGAATTGGCCGGCTTCCATATAGTTCTGCGTTCTTCCCGCCTGTGTTCCACGATATAGTCCCAAATAAGAATAAGCGGTTGAATTGTCAGGATATTTTTGAATCGCTTCTTCCATGACTTTTGCTGCCTGCTCCAGGTCGCCAGCCTGGTTGAAATTTTCAGCCATTTTGATGAATTCATCAAGCGTCTGGCTGAAACTGGTCTGATAGCTAAACAGAAGCAGAAGCGCAAAGATACTTGCTAAGAGTCTTTTCATGACTTCCTCCATTTGTTTTATTAATAGTTTTGTTGTTATTATTTTGCTGAAAATCGGCTGGAATTTTATCCACCCATTTGGTCTCAAATTATTCAGCATCCGTTTATTCAACTGCATTACCAATTTCTAAGGTGTCCGAATAAATGACTTTTGTCCGATAGATTACAGTTGCCAGGTCTGAAGTAACCTCGATAGGAATCGGTATGATTGGATAAGTTCCAGTGATTTTGCGAATAATTCTGGCGTCAGAATCAATGACAAATTGGGCAGCAATCCGCAAAGTCTCTGGCGGATCGGCAAACCAGGAAAATGTGATATGATCTTCATCATCTTCAAATGCTAACGCCGAAGTGGCATTACTAATTTCCAGGGTATCGACTTTAATGCTCAAGTCTGCTCGATACCAGGGCTGGCTGCTAGTCATTATCCAATCGATTTTCACTGTATCCTTTTCTCCACTTGTAATCATTTCCGTTCCATCGATACTGATCCAATCCGCAGAGAAATTTTGCGGTAATTCGGCGATGTGAATGTTTCCGTCCATATGTTCTTGTAACGAGTCGGGGATGATTTTCATTTGATGAAAATATTCATTTCCAGCTATATCTAATTTGCTGTCCTTTTTAGAGATATCATATTCAGCCTTAACTTGAATCATGGGTCGCCATAATTCGTTGTAAGAAGGCAGAGCAAAAAGATAGCCGCCAAAACCCACAATAATCAATAAAAGAAGGATGCCGATGGCAGGCTTTTTCAAATATTTAAAAGCAGTCTTCACAGGTTCAACTTGAATCACTAAATAAGAAAAAGCATAGATGAATGGCAGATAACAAATTATTAAAAGAATTGTTAGCAGCACCGCATAAAGAAACGCTTTGCCAAAATTGTCGATGTTCATGCCAACATGCGAGGAAGTTCTCGCGATGAAAGTGAAGACTTCCGAGAACATTAATCGGAGTATGGGCAGCGGAGCAAGGAAGATGAGAACCGTTTTGATCCAGCCGGTCCGAGTAAGAATTGCCAGGCTAAAGAGCGTCAAAGCTACACCCCAATAGAGCGCCAGCCGCATGTTCACAAATAAAAATGGGACTAAAAAAATTGTCAATATGATTAACGCCCTCTTAGCATACACATGAGGGTCGGGACTGAATCGCCATTTTCGGGTAATCTGGAGGATGCTCCATAGGCCGGCAATTGCCCAGATTGCAGCGTACCAGAGATATTCGGAGACATGGGTCAGCCAGGGGTATCTTAATGATTTAATGAGTTGTAACAGTGCTTCGCCCAATTGGGCAAAACAAGCAATGACAATAACAAACAAAAATAATTTTAAACCCACCAATCGAACTCGCTGCGATTTGTCGATTTTTAAACGATGGTTTCGGCTATAAGTGAACGACCAAATTCCAAGCGCTAAGGCGATCCCATTTAAACTAATTAAAAGCCATTCAGGAATAAAAATCAATTGACCGAGTGGCCGCCACAACAGATAATGATTTCGTTCTGAAGATGATTCGGGAATCCCTTGTATTTGATATTTGGAAATCAATTTGTCCACGAACCGTCCATACTTATCCAGCATGGATCTGTCGATAAATTCAATCCTATCCTGTGGCGTGTGAATTGGGAAGTTATTAATTCCATTGGTAAAGCAGATCGCCGGAATTCCTTTTTCGAGAAAAGGCTCATGATCCGAGCCAGCGCCCTGTTCGCCCAAATTATTGAGAGTTGAAAAATGAGTCGGGTATTGTAGTCGGTTGATGCCAAGTGATTCATCAAATGCAAAGGCGTCCTTCACCAGCCATTGCGGAGCCTGAATCGAGTCGGCCTCGAAAAGTGTCACAATGCTATCATCGCTACCTGCCATATCCAGAGCAAACATCAAGGCGATCTTGTCGAGATCAGGATATTGATCAACAAAATGTTTCGAACCACAGAGTCCCTGTTCCTCTCCGCCGAATACAAGAAAAATCATAGTGTAATGTCGTGTTCGCTGGCTCCAGATTCGTGCTAGCTCAATCACACTTGCCGTACCAGAAGCATTATCGTTTGCCCCAGGGATTTCCCGTCCAGCAGAATCAACATGGCTGCCGATTACTATCGCAGAATCTGTTTTGCCCTGAAATGTTCCCACTGCAATACCGCTACTGGTGTTAATGGCTTCGGTTTTCTCGAATTTCATCACATAAGCAGAATCAGCGCCATAATTTTTTAATTTTTCCATCACCCACTCTAATGCCATCCGCTCGTTTTGTGATCCCATCGGTCTGGGTCCTATCGTAACGCTTAAATATTGGATATTCTCATAAGCGCTGTCGGCGTTGAATACACTGTTTTGAGGAAATAAAAAGGTTGGAATCATCAATAGAAATAAAAAAAATGAGAATCTTGGAATAGCCATTTTATCAATTCCTTTGCCTGATGTTGTTGTTTGAAAAA
>JAEAME010002557.1_pt1 | contig 10421 bp, 10 predicted proteins | sample 8958731 | NCBI WGS metagenome assembly JAEAME01 (sample SAMN16933194, study PRJNA681113) | bioreactor sludge metagenome | isolation source: anerobic bioreactor sludge (Control) | place: India:Bengaluru | collected 2018-10-24
TCCGGGCTCCGTGAAGCACTCCCGGCGCGCCCGCGCCGATGGAGGCCGCGTGGGCCATGGTCTCGATGCCCCGACCTCCTGCCTCGACGCCGTAGAGGCGGGTGCCGGTGTGCTCTACGAAGGCGTGGAAGATGCCCATGGCGTTGGAGCCCCCCCCGACGCAGGCGACCACCGCATCGGGCAGACGGCCCTCCGCCTCAAGGCACTGCGCCAAGGTCTCCTGGCCTACGACGGACTGCAGATCGCGCACCAAGGTGGGGTAGGGGTGAGGGCCCACAACGGAGCCGATCACGTAGTGAGTCGTGTCCACGTTGGTGACCCAGTCGCGGAAGGCCTCGTTGATGGCGTGCTTTAGGGTGCGCGAGCCCGATTCGACGGGGATCACGCGACTTCCCAGGAGCTCCATCCGATAGACATTGAGCGCCTGCCGCCGCACGTCCTCAGCCCCCATGTAGACCTCGCACGGCAGGTCGAGGAGCGCGCACGCGGTCGCCGTGGCCACCCCGTGCTGACCCGCGCCCGTCTCGGCGATGATGCGGGTCTTGCCCATGCGTTTGGCGAGCAGTACCTGGCCAAGGGCGTTGTTGAGCTTGTGGGAGCCGGTGTGGCACAGGTCCTCGCGCTTCAGGTAGACACGGCAGCCCAGGTCCGCAGACATGGAGCGGGCGAGGAACAGGGGCGTCGGCCGGCCCACGAAGTGCTTCCGAAGGTCATCCATCTCCGCCTGGAAAGCCTCGTCGGCGCGGCATCGCCAGTAGGCGTCCTCGAGTGCGGCGAGGGCTGCCATGACCGTCTCGGGAACGTACTGGCCTCCGTACTCACCGAAGACCCCAGGCAGATGATGGGCTTGCTGAACCTCCATGGTCTCCTCCTCGGGTGGGTTCGCGCGGCGGCGCGCCCCGATTATGCACCACGGGCCGGCCGAAGGCTACCGAGGCGGAGGCGCTCCCTCGCCGCTTGCTCCGCCGACCTCCCTGCACTATAGTACTCGCAGCGCGCCATGCGTGCGGACCCGGCCCACTCGGCCACCTCAACAGCCAGGGAGAGCGCTTGATCACGCAGCAACCTCCAGTCCAGCAGGACCTAGGCTCGTGCGACGAGCTGCCAATGGCTGCGCCTGCCGAGAACGTTGTGGTGCCCACCCCGCCGGGCGCGGCCGTCGGTCATTGCGCGCGCCGCGTGAGCCCCGTCGAGGCGACGGACACCGTGAGGAAGGCCGCGAATGTGCTCCGACTGACCGCCGTGCCCGTGGTTCCCGTGGTGCGGGACGGCCGCATCGTCGGCCTCATGAGCCAGTCGCAGCTCTCCCTCAACAACGGGACCTCGCTGGACGCCCGCGTCGAGGATGTCATGCTCCCGCCACCGCCACCCCTCACGTCATCGATGGACGCCGGCCTCGGGCTCGCCGCGATGGAGGAGCTCGGGCTGGATGTCGCTCCCGTGGTCTCCGGATCGGGCCAGCTCGCCGGTGTCGTCACCCGGGCCGACCTTGTGGCCCTCTCCTCGCGCTCTATCCTCCCCACGCGCTGCGGCGGCATGGCCACGCCCCTCGGGGTGTATCTGACCACTGGGACGGTGCGAGCGGGGGCTGGCGACCTGGGCCTTTTCCTCGCGGGGGCCCTTATGGGTCTCTATGCCTTCCTGAGCCTCACGGTGATCTTCGCCGCGATCTGGCTGATCGATGAGCGGTGGAGCGTGGGGCTGACCTCGGCCTTCGGCACCGTCCCGGCGACGGGAGAGGCCGTGGCCTACGCCCCCTTGGCGCTCATCGCGTGGATGGGGCTCTACGCACTTCTGTTCCGGAGCAGCCCACTCGCGGGGTACCATGCGGCCGAGCACATGACGGTCAACGCCATGGAGGCGGGCGATGACATCACCCCTGAACAGGTGGCCCGCCACGGACGCGTGCACCCTCGGTGTGGCACCAACCTGGTCGTCGTAGTCGCGACCTTCGCCATAGTGGGCGAGCTGTGGGACATCAGCGGCGTCTGGCTGGGGATCCTGGCCCTCGTTATTGCCCTCGGGCGGTACACCCTGGGAGGGCTCACCCAGCGCTACATTACTACCCGGCCACCCAGCCCCTCCGAGCTCGCGAGCGGCGTCCGCGCCGGTCGGGAGCTCATCGAGCGCCACCAGGACGCTATCGGCAAGCCGAGCAACCTGCTGTCGCGCATCTGGTGCATGGGCTTGCTCCAGGCAATGGCGGGGCTGTTCGCCGCGTCGTGGGCCATCACGGGCCTCGCCTCCCTGCTTGGCTTTGGCCAGCTCGTGGCACTTATCGCCTGATCGCGGGAAGGCGGGAGCAACTGGTGGCTGAACGCCCACCCGCGGAGTTCGCCAGTGAGCCCGATGCCTTCGAGCGGCCTTTCAAGAAGACGCTGGTCGACGTATACGACCACCTGGCTCTCGGTGTTGCGTCCAACGTGACAACCCTCATCATCCTCTCGGGAGCCCTCTCCCTGGGGTTCCTCTTCGGCGAGGGCCCCAGTTGGGCCCCCCTAGCGGCGAGCGTCGTGAGCGCACTCGTCGTCACTCCGGCCCTTGCCTGGGGACTGGCCCGCCTTGCCCTCGCCATGGCCCGCCACGAGGATCCGTCCTATTGGATGCTGTTCGCGGGGTTCGGCCGCCCCTACCCACGCGCCGTTGCTTACCTCGCCCTCGGCATCGCGGGGGCCGCCATGGCTGGCTTCATGGCGTGGTTCTGGGGCCATGCGCCCGTGTGGGGGAGCCCTCTGGAGGTGGGAGTGGGCGCGATGTGGCTGGGCCTGGGCGTGCTGGGCGCCTGCGCTCATCTCCTGGGCTGGCCCGTCCTCGTCCTCAGTGAGGGCAAGCCCCTCTACACGTCGCGGCTGATGCTCGCCCTCCTGGCCGTGTCGCCGGCCTCCGCCTTCGGGTACCTCGCGGGGACACTCGCCGTGGCGCTTGTCGTGGCGCTCCCCATCCTCGTGCAGTGGCAGGGCCTCGGCGCCGGAGCGTGCGTGATGTTCACGGTCTTCGTGGCAGCCTTCCTTGTGGCGATGGCGAGCGCGAACATCGCTCTTCGGCTCATCGACGTGCTCGCGGAGCGGAAGGAGGCCGGCGAACCCGATGAGAACACCCTCCCGACCGAGGAGGACTGCATAGATGGCTGATGTCGCGGCACTTGGAATCCTCGTGGCCGACGTGCTTGGTCGGCCCGTAGATGGCTACCCCGAGCGCGGAAAACTCCAGACGGTGGACGAAATGACCCTCCACATCGGAGGGTGCGCGGCGAATACCGGCGTGGGCCTCGCCCGAATGGGCGTCGATACCGCCGTGCTGGGCAAAGTGGGGCAGGACGGGTTCGGTGACTACGTCATCCACGTGTTGGAGGAGGCCGGAATCGATACTCGCGGCATCGCCCGCGACGACGTCAAGAACACCTCCGGCACGATGGTGATGGTCGGCTCAGACAGCGAGCGCACCTTCATCCACTACATCGGCGCGAACGGCCGGATCACGCCTGAGAGCCTGAACACGGAGATCATCCACAGCGCCCGCTTCCTCCACGTGGCCGGCTCCTTCCTTATGCCCGGCTTCGATGGAGAGCCGGCGGCCCGGGTGCTTCGCGAGGCGCGGGCGGCCGGTGTCACCACGTGCTGCGACACGGCCTGGGATGCCTCGGGCAAGTGGCTCGCGACGATCGAGCCCATGCTGCCCCACATCGACTACTTCCTGCCGAGCTTAGAGGAAGCCCGGGAGATCACGGGTCTCACCGAGCCGGCAGACGTGGCGCGCAACCTCATGGATCGCGGCGTGGGATGCGTGGTCCTGAAAGCGGGTTCCGAGGGGTGCTACGTCTGGCAGGGCGACACGACGGCCCACGCCCCTATCATGCCCGTGGAGCCTGTCGACGCGAACGGCGCGGGCGACGCCTTCTGCGCCGGCTTCATCTGCGGCCTCACGCGCGGCTGGGACCTCGAGAAGTCGGCCCTGATGGGCAGCGCGTGCGGAGCCCTCTGCGTTACGGCGCTGGGGACCACCGCGGGGCTGCGGGGCTTCGAGGAGACCGTGGCTTTCGCCAGATCCAAGGGTGTCGACCTGAGCGACTGATGCGGTGCGATCGCGTAGGACGGGGCCAGACTTTGGGGCGCGAGAAGCCGATCATTGGGCTGTCCCTCGAGACGTCTGCACCGGACCAGCGGGGCATGAGCGTGAGTGGCGCCCGCTACGTCGCGGCACTGACGGACGCGGGGGGCGACGTTCGCGTGCTACCTCCCGCGCCACCCTCCGATGCGATGGCCCTCGTCAGCGAGATCGACGGCCTGTGCCTGAGCGGCGGCGGGGACATGAACGCCTCCCACTTCGGCGAGGCCCCCTCACCGCTGGCGGGCGGCATTGACGGCGCCCGCGATGAGCGGGAGTTGGCACTCATGGAGGCGGCACGAGGGCGCGGGATACCCATCTTCGGGATCTGCCGAGGTTGTCAGGTGGTCAACGTAGGCTACGGCGGCAGCCTCTACCAGGATTTGGCGACGGAGGCGCCCTTCCCGGCACGCAAGCACAACCACAAGGCTGATGATGCCGACCGGTTCCACCCTGTCCGCCTCGACGCCAGCCACCGCCTGTCTCGCGCCGCTGGCGCGGCGCAGGGCGGGGTGGCAACCCCCCCCCCCCCCCCCGGGGGGCGGGGGGGGGGGGGGCGGCGCGGGGGGTGTTCACCCCCCCCCCCCCCCCGGGGGGGGCGCGGCTGGGGGAGGGGCTGAAGGTGATCGCATGGGCGGACGACGGGGTGGTGGAAGCCATCGCCCATGTGGAAGAACCTACATTGGGGGTGCAGTGGCACCCCGAACGGCTGGACCCGTCGGACCGTTGGGCTATAGACCTCTTCATCGACATGTGCGAGGCGATCAGGGCGCGCTAGGAACCGCAATGCTACCCGGCCGCACCCGCGGACGCGGGACCCGAGAAGACAACGGAGTTAGCCATGTCGAGCACGCCCCCACGTCAGCGAACCGATGAGGCCCTGCGGAGCCTCGTTACTTCGGCGATGGACCGACTGACGCTAAGCTACCGGGCCATCCTGCTCATCTTCCGGCTCCTTATCGGGGTCCTGTTCCTGCTCTGGGCCCCGAGCGCCCACATGCGCGGCGAGCTGGCCGGTTCCCTGGACGCTTGGCCGGCCCAGGCGCTGCTCGTCGTCTTCTACGTTCTCTACTGTACGCTCCTCTTCGCCCTGGCGGGCCGGCACCATGCGGCGCAGGCCATCGGCTCCTTCATCGACGTGGCGATGCTGACGACCCTCGTCTGGGCCTCGGGAGGCTCGGACTCGCCCCTGACCGGCCTCTACCTGGCCCTGACGGCCCTAACGACCTTCCACTACGGGCTCGCCATCGGCATGGGCCACGGGGCTCTGAGTGGCGTGTTGTGGGCGCTCTGCTATGTCGGCGACTCCACGGGCGTGCCGGTCGTCGAGATGGCCTACGCGGCCGTCAGTCCCCTTATCATCGCCTTCCTCTGCGGTATGCTCCGAAGCCTGCGGGTGCCCGGCATCCTCGGGGCCGAGAGAACGGGCATCGTGCCGGGCCGCATGGACGAGTGGCTCGCGGCCCATACCCTCGCCTTAGCCGGTTCGCCGGCCCTGTGCGATCCTGCGGCACGGTTCCTGGCGGAGCGCGGGGCGCAGGCTTGGGACGAGGCGGGCGTGAAGGCCGTGGCCGTGTTCGGCGTCGACGACCCTGACGCGGAGGTGTTCACCCTCCGGTGGGCCTACCGTTCGCCCGATCTAGCCCTCGAGGTGGGGAGGCTCACCATGAATCGCGACTGCGCCAGAAGCCTGGTCTCGGGCACCCAGTTCGTTGATCCCGGCTCTGAGGTGGGCTGCGCCGCCACTGCCTTCTTCACGGGATGGGGGAGGGGGCAACTCGCGGTGATCGCCGCCGGTCCCGAGGGCAAACCGTGTATCCTAGCCGTAGCCGCCAGCGCGCGTTCCAGCTTCGCTCCAGGCGAGGCCGCGATCCTTATCGGCGCCGGGGGGCGCATCGCCGAGGCGGACAACACCACCTAGAAGCGAGGAACGACGATGTCCTACAGGTTAGCCACCATCCCGGGCGACGGAATCGGACCAGAGGTCACCCGGGAAGCCATGAAGTGCCTGGATGTAGCGCTGGCCCGGGTCGGCCTCAGGGTCGATCGGCGCGAGTACGGCCTCGGTAAGGACCACTACCTCCGCACCGGCGAGGCCATCTCTGACAGCATCCTCGAGGAGCTGCGCGGGTTCGACTCGATCTTCCTCGGCGCCGTGGGGCATCCGGACGTCAAGCCGGGCATCCTGGAGAAGGGCTTGCTCCTGCGGCTGCGGTTCGAGTTCGACCAGTACATCAACCTCCGACCCGTGAAGCTCTACCCCGGCGTGGTCACCCCGCTGCGGGACAAGCGACCCGAGGACATCGACTTCGTCGTGGTGAGAGAGAACACCGAGTGCCTCTACACCGGCGTCGGCGGCATCCTGAAGCAAGGCACCCCTGATGAGGTCGCCCAGCAGACGGCCATCTACACGCGGAAGGGCACGGAGCGCTGCGTCCGCTGGGCCTTCGAGTTGGCGCGCAGCCGGCCAGAGAAGCGGCTGGCCCTGGTCGATAAGGCGAACGTTCTCACCTACGGCCATGACCTCTGGCGCCGAGTGTTCGAGGAAGTGGGCCGGGAGTACCCCGACGTGGCTCGCGACGCCTACTATGTCGACGCCTGCTGCATGCTGATGGTGGAGGCGCCTGAGAAGCTGGACACCGTCGTCACCTGCAACATGTTCGGCGACATCATCACCGATCTCGGGGCGAGCGTGCAGGGCGGCATCGGCATCGCCGCCTCGGGGAACATCAATCCCGAGGGCGTCTCCATGTTCGAGCCCGTCCACGGCTCGGCTCCGCCCTTCGCGGGGAAGAACGTCGTGAATCCGCTCGCGGCGATCCTGGCCGCGGCCATGATGGCGCGTTACATGGGATCCGCCGACGAGTCTCGAGCCGAGGCCCAGAGCCGCGAGGAGGCGGCCAAGCTGATTGAGACGGCCGTGGAGTCGGTGCTAGGAGCAGGCCGGATCCCCGATCTGTCCGTCAACTCCGGGCTAGGCACGGACCAGATCGGCGACATGATAGCCGAAGCGATCACCGAGGCGAGCCTCTAGCTTGGCCTGCGAGGGAGAGGACGGGCCGTGGGCGCGACCGACGCGCTACACGGCCCTGGCGGGCCGACCGGCTCCGCCGTGGTTGCCCTGGAGGTCCGCCACCCAGCTCGCGAGGCACTCATCGGTTGAGAGGATCTTAACGAGAAGCCGAGCGGCTGTGCGCTTGTGGTCAGGCAGGTTGCCGAGGAGGGCGGCGTCACGGCGATTGAGCCGCTCGCACTGCGCTACGCGGCCCACCAGCGTGACTCGGCGGCAGAACTCGCTGTGCGGCCGGAGCGGTCGCGAGAGCTCGATGGTAACCAGGGTGCGCGGCGCCAGCGGCTCAGCCGACAGCACGATGGCCTCGTTGGTCGACAGCTCCGTGACCAGCGCCGGGAAACCAGGCGACGTCGAGCCACCGAGGCCCAACGCGCCATGGCGTGCGATCTTCGCAGGGATGGGATGGGGACCGATCGCCCCCCCCAGGGTGATCTGAGACGCATGCATAATCGAACGACCTACCGCTCTGGTAGCGCAGCTTCAGGTCGCACACCTGTCAGCCGTTCTTCTGGCGGGCCCGTGGCAAACGACTCGTCGCCCGCTCATCACACATCATCATGCCACACTTGGCGCGGCGGGTCCAGGAGATGCGCCGGGCGACACGCACACCGCGCCGCTACTCAATGGCTGCGGGACCGCGTCTGTTGGTGGAGTCCTCGGGAGTCCTCGCGGGCATGAACGCCTTCAGGATGTCGATGGGCACGGGGAAGATCGTCGTCGAGTTCTGCTCCGCCGCCACCTCGGTGAGGGTCTGGAGGAAGCGAAGCTGGATCGCCACATCGTTGCCGGAAATGATACGTGCCGCCGCAGCCAGGTTCTCCGCCGCTGCGCGCTCACCATCGGCGTGGATGATCTTGGCGCGCTTCTCCCGCTCGGCCTCGGCCTGGCGAGCGATGGCGCGCTGCATGGACTCGGGCAGGGAGACGTCCTTGACCTCCACCATCATGACCTCCACGCCCCAGGAGTCTGTCTCCTCGTCGATGATGGTCTGGAGCGCCGCATTGATCTCCTCGCGCTCGGAGAGCAGCTGGTCCAGGTGGTGTTTGCCGACCACGCTTCGGAGCGTCGTCTGGCTGATCTGGGACGTCGCCTGGTAGTAGTTGCGGATCCGCAGCACGGCGTCGACGGGCTCCACGACTCGGAAGAACACCACGGCATCCACTCTCACCGGCACGTTGTCCATCGTGATGGCTTCCTGCTTGGGAACGTCGAGGGCTACGATCCGCAGATCCACGGGGAGCATCCGGTCGATGCCAGGGAGGATGAACCGCAGCCCCGGCTCGTATAGGCCGGCATAGCGGCCAAAGCGCAGCACGATGCCACGCTCCCATTGCTTGACGATGCGTATGCCTCCCAGCAGGTAGAGAATCACGAAGCCGAAGAAGCCTGCCAGGGCAGCGAGGACTGGGTTCATCGGGGCGCGCCTCCTTCTCCGAGACCGAGCATTCGAGCCTTGAGACACCCACATTCCCCATCGGCCCTGGTGTGGCCTGCTAAGCTCGCTTGGCCGTGGTGATGAGGCCCCGGCGCGTTGCCGATGTTGCCGCCGCGTTCCGCTCGAAAAAGGCTCTGACGGAACGCCCCTCCAGACCCGCAAACCGTTGGGGCCCAAGCCTTTGAGGCTGCACGGGAGGGGTCTATATGTACAATGTTCCGTTGTTCCGTAAAGTACCATATATACGTTAGGGTACCCCCCTGCCTCTCCGAGAGAGCAACTACAACAATAAGGGGGTATTGTTTCCCGGCGGAACACCGGAACAACGGAACATGGGCCCTCAGCGAGCGAGCGGCAGGGGCGTCACGCCAGCGGGCGCAGCGCCCAGCGCGGCGCGAGGCAGAACCCAGAGAGCGGCCACACTGCCTACCCCCCCTTCCCTAGCCGTGCGGCGCCAACGCGGATACACTGAGGCGAGCGGTACAGCCAAAGGAGGGCTTCCTGATGAGGAGTCGCGAGATGCGTTCGTACTGGGCCCTGGCGCTCTGCCTAGCCATGGTCGCGGGGTCCGTGTTCGTGCTATCGAGTTGCAGCAAGCCGCAGGAGGAGCCGCCGGCGATATCGGCTCCTGTCACGCCGCCGCCCGCACCCGCTGCCGAGGAGTCGGAAGCCGCGGAGAGCGGCGCGGTTGACGCCGAGAGCGCGGCCGTGGAGGAAGAGAGCGAGAGTGCGGCGACCAGCGAGCAGGAGGCGGTTGTCGAGGTCTCCTACGGCGAGGAGATCGAGATCGCCGACTACGTGGTGGAGGGCAAGACGACCATCGTCGACTTCTTCAGCGAGTTCTGCCCGCCGTGTGTGGAGCTCGCCCCGGCACTCCACGAGCTGGCCGAGTCGAGCGAAGACATCAACCTGGTCGTGGTCAATATCAACCGCCCGGACGTAGAGGGCATCGACTGGGAGTCGCCTGTCGCGCGGCAGTTCGAGCTGTCGAGCATCCCGCATCTCCAGGTATACGGGCCGGATGGCACCCTGGAGGCCGAGGGTGACGCCGCTCGGGCCAAGGTCGAGGAACTGCTCCCGTAGCGCTCGCGCGTGTCGTGATCGGGGCGGCGCCGCCTCCCGCCCCGACGCGCTACATCCGGATGTCCGGGATCGGGTCATCTTCGGGTCGGTACACATAGGGCGTCACGAAGAGGTACACGTTCTCGACCATCACGGTGCGGCGCACCTCGGGGATCATCCCGGGTGGGATGGGTCCCCCCCGCCACTGGTTATCCACTCGCATGCGCCTCAGACCGCCGATGGCGATGGTCTGGCCGTTGTGGGCTCGGACTACCGCGCCATGCTCCAGGGTCTCGATGATGGGGAAGCCGGTGCCCCCGGGGGGACCTGTGGTGCCCACCTGGCGGGAGAACCGCGGCGATAGGTACATGGTGACGCTGTCGTCCGCGTTGACTCGCGGCAGCACAAGCAGGCTCGTCTCCAGGTTCGAGTAGATGACATCGTACGTTGTCACGATGTTCCCGAACCGGTCGTAGCCGCGCACCGGGATGAAGCTCGGCTCAACGTTGCGGACTCCGATGAACGCGGGCAACCCAGACTCGGTCATGATGCTTACCGTCTGGTCCTCGTAGCCCCGGCTCTCCTGGTGGAACAGGTTGAGCGCCATCCCTATATCGCCCATCGTGAAGCTGAGGTTGGCGCCGGCGCCGAGGCTCCCCACCTGGCCGCCCGCCTGCATGGACGGACCGAAGGCGACCCACTGCAGCCCGTTGCCGCGGTCGAAGATCCCTGGCGTCGAGATCGCCT
>JAEAME010002559.1_pt1 | contig 10417 bp, 9 predicted proteins | sample 8958731 | NCBI WGS metagenome assembly JAEAME01 (sample SAMN16933194, study PRJNA681113) | bioreactor sludge metagenome | isolation source: anerobic bioreactor sludge (Control) | place: India:Bengaluru | collected 2018-10-24
CTTTTCCGTTTTTCGCTATGTCAAGAATAGCCTTTCCATTTTCTTCCTCAAGCGACTGACTTGAAACTAACTGAATTTTTTTACCAATTGAGTTTTCAAAGCGTTCTCTATTAAAGTCTGGCATGCGGCTAGTGTAGGTTTCCATGAATACAGCATCTGCTGATTTTGCTTCCTCCAAACCCCCGAGCGTGATTCCTTTGTCATCATTTAATCCTAAGCCAACAAAGACAAGTTGCTTCAAATATTAGCCCTCGTAAGACATAGTTCAGTTCTAACTTAAACATTATTTCTCTTTAATGTTAAATCTAAGTTGATTGTTCTAATTTTTCTATTAGCCATATTTGACTAAACCTTTATATCATCAACGTTCAACTTGAAACCTAATTAGTTGAAACTAAACCATTACTCGTTTGAGGGATAAAATTGGCAGGGATGGCTTAATGCGTTGCATTCTAATTGTTGGTGATGGAATGGCTGATAGGCCACTTGCTGAACTAAGTTTTAAAACACCTTTAGAAGTAGCGAAGCCTGTAAACATGCATAAGTTAGCTACTTATGGCGTGTCAGGTTTACTTGATCCAATTGCACCCGGTATTGCTCCTGGAAGTGATGCCGCAAATTTGTCGCTTTTAGGTTACGATCCATGGATAATTTGTAGTGGTAGAGGACCTTTTGAAGCTGCAGGTGCAGGACTTGCTTTTAAGAAAAATGATTTAGCTTTCAGATGTAATTTTGGTACCGTAAATGAAAATTTTTGTTTATTAGATGAACGTGCAGGGCGAATTGGTGAAGAAGCGCGTCTTCTTGGTAAGGTTGTTCAACAAGTCAAGTTAAAGAAGAATTCTGATGTTGACGTTTTCTTTAAGCAGGCTATAGGTTTCAAGGGGGCTCTGGTACTGAGGGGTGAAAAACTTTCCCCAAAAGTAACGTTATCTTTGCCCAAAAATGGTTGTCACGTAGGTGCAATTAGACCTTTGGATGGTTCATACGAAGCTAAGCATACTGCTGAGGTCCTAAATGAGTTTAGCCAGTTGACATATGATGTTTTAAAGTTGCATCCAATTAATGTTCAACGTAGCTTAAGCGGAAAACTGCCTGCAAACATTGTTCTCCCGTGGAGCGGCAGCAAAATACCTGAAATGAAATCTTTCGCCTCTAAATATGGTTTAAAAGGTGCATGTATCGCTGCTGCTAGTCTAATCAAAGGTATAGGTAAGCTTAGCGGCATGTTTGTTCCAGATGTAGTGGGTGCAACTGGCGATTTAGAAACAGATACAATTGCTAAAGCTGATGCTGCTATTGAAACTTTGAAAACCTCCGATTTCGCTTTTATTCATGTTGAAGCTCCTGATGAGGCAAGTCATGACGGAGATTACATGGGCAAGATTCGAATTATCCAGAAGATTGATGCCATGGTTGGTAGACTACTTGAAAAAGTTGACTTGAATGAAACCTGTATCGCTCTGGCCTCTGACCATGCAACTTCATGCAAAAGTCGAGCGCATACTGGAGATGCAGTACCTGTTTGTTTTGCTGGTGCAGATGTTGTTAAAGATGATATTTCTAGCTATAGTGAACGTTGTGCCTATAAAGGTGGATTAAACCGTATCAGCGGCAAAGATGTAATGCCTTTAATGTTAAACTACATTGGTATTTCAAAAAAATTACCGGATGAGCAATAATGAAGCCAATATCTAGCCTAATAAGAGATAATGTGAAAAACTTGAAGCCTTGCGTTCACGGTGGCGAAGTTTTAGATGCCGCTTTTAAAAGCGGATTTAGAAGTGAGGAAATTATTGATTTCAGTTCTAGTGTAAACCCGTTAGGTACTTCAAAAAAAGCTTTAGAAGCAATCAAGGATGGATTTGGGCAAATCGCTGCTTACCCAGATTCCAACTCAAATGAACTGCGAGAAGCCATAGCTAAACATTACAAAATTGAAAAAAGTAACATTATCATGGGTAATGGTTCAACTGAACTCATGTATCTGTTTGCTGAATCTTTTCTTAAAAAAGGCGAGTTCGCTGTTATGCCTGCTCCAACATTCGGCGAATATGAAAGTGCTGTAAGAAAAACTGGTGAAGAGGTCAGATTCATCAAGTTAGACAGCAATTTCCAAATTGATATAGACAACTTCATCAAAGGTATGGCTGGAGCAAAAATTGTTTTCCTCTGCAACCCCAACAATCCAACAAGTCTATTAATTCCCACGGAGCAGCTAACAAAAATTCTTGATGCAGCATTAGTGCAAGATAGTCTTGTTTTTCTGGATGAAGACTTCCTTGAATTTGTTGAGAATGAACAAGAATTATCCATGATAAGCAAAATCAGTAAATATCCAAACTTGTTTATTTTACGTTCTTTTACCAAACTTTTTGGTTTAACAGGTTTACGTGTAGGTTATGGAATTGCCAGCAAAGAAATTATAGATGTTCTTTTATGTGCCAAAATCCCTTGGAACCTTAATTGTCTTGGACAGTTAGCTGCTGTTGTAGCATTAAAAGACGAAGAGCATCTTCAACGAACTTGTAAACTAATTAGTGAAGAAAAAGTGTACCTTCAAGAAGGTTTAAGCAAAATTAAAGGTTTCAAGATTTATCCACCTGACGCAAACTTCTTCTTTATAGATATCAGACAAACAGGATTAACGTCACATCAATTAACACAACAGCTTCTTTCACAAGGTATTTTGATTCGTGACTGCAGCTCATTTAAGGGTCTTGACCAGTTCTATATCCGTATAGCCGTCAAGTTACATAATGAAAATATTCGGTTACTTGAAGCATTGAGTAAAGTAATTTAAAGAACAATGCTGAATGAGTAAAGCAATAGCATATGTTCCAGCTTGACTTTAGCCTATTCACGGACGCTATATTCATCTTTTTACTAGCTTTTCTTATCGACATTATTCTAGGAGAATACCCAGATCGCATTCATCCCACTGTTGGCATCGGAAAAGTCATCAGTTATCTAAAACCTAAACTTAAAAACAAAAATCCAAAAGTTGAGAAGGCAAACGGTGTTTTCCTCCTAATTTTTGTTGCTTTACTTGCGTCTTTACCAGTTTTCTTAGGATTATGGCTTTTGAGGGCATGGTTTGGTTCAATACCTTACGTTATAATTGGCGCGATCCTTTTCAAATCCACTTTTGCAATAAGATGCATGCGGAAATATACTGTTCCCATTGCTAAGGCTTTAAAAGAAAATAGTTTAGATGGAGCACGTAAATTCTTACCCTTTATTGTTCGAAGAGATCCTAACACCTTAAACGAACGCCAAATCATTTCAGCTGCTGTTGAATCAATAGCTGAAAGCACTACTGATGGTATAACGGCGCCATTTTTCTTCTTTGCTTTTTTTGGGGTGCCCGGTGCCTTTGTTTACCGTGTAATTAACACACTGGATTCAATGGTTGGTTACAAAAATGAGGAATTAAAAAACATCGGTTGGTTTAGCGCTAAAATGGATACTATAGTTAACTGGGTTCCGGCGCGGTTAACAGCGTTACTTATGGTTGTTGCATCTGCGCTTCTGAGAGAGGATGCAAAAGAATCTTGGAGAATATTGAAGCGGGATAAAAATAAGACGTCAAGCCCTAACGCTGGTTGGACTATTTCGGCTATGGCTGGTGCCTTGAATACTCAGCTCGCTAAGCCAGACTTTTATGCTCTGGGTGATGAGCATGAAATCGATCCTGAGGACATTTTTAAGGCGTTGCGTATAATGCTGTTGACTGCTGTTCTCTTTGGCTTTGTTATTGGTGTTCCCATTTTAGCCTTTAGAATCTATGTTACAGGTGTATTTTGGGCTCTGATATGTGGCTAAATAGAAGTCTGCTTTATATTATTCAACCTAATATTAACTTTAGTCAACTTAAGAATTTATAAGTCTAAGTTGGATAATGAATGGTAATTTACTTACACATGAGAGGATGAGGATCGGGTAAAAATTGAAGAGCAAAATAATCATAATCATCGCTGTTATAGCAATATTATTGTCTGCATCAATTATCTACGCTTTCTATTACAGTCAAACAAATAATCCACAAGAAGAAGGAGTAATAAAAATAGTTGATTCAGAAGGATACGAAACGTCGCTTGATGCAGTTCCCCAGAAAATCATTTCTTTAGCTCCAAGTGTTACACCAATATTGTATGAGATAGGTGTTGGAGACAAAGTTATCGGTGTGACTTCATATGATGATGCACCATATAATTTTACTGCATGGTTTGAAGCTGGTAACATGACTTGTGCTGGTGGCTACTCAACACCAAATTTAGAGGCAATTGCTTCATTAAATCCTGATTTGATTTTTTCAACCAACATCAATGACCCATATATTCCAAACATACGTGACCTAGGTTACAAAGTAATAGTTGTTGGTCCAAATAGTGTAGACGGTGTTTTTCAAACAATTGATTTAATTGGAAAAGCAACAGGCGCAGAAAATAACGCTGCCGCCTTTGTTGATTCTTTAAGCGACAAAATTGACCGTGTTGAACAAAAAATAGCTGAGGCTAACATAGCCGAAAAGCCAACTGTTTATTATGAAGTATGGTGCGACTCCTCAGGTTTAATGACTGCTGGAGGTAGTTCTTGGATTAGTGATGTTATTTCTAAGGCAGGTGGAATCAACTTATTTGCTAATGAAACACAAGAGTACCCGAATACAAGTTCAGAAGTTATTATTGAACTGAATCCTGATGTTATGCTGTTTCCAACAAGTATGGGTAGTGATCCCTCGTATGGTACAATAGAAGAAGTCAAAGCTAGGGGCGGATGGAGTGTTATTAATGCAGTGAAGAACAATCGCATTTACGTCTTAGATGAAGATATTCTTAATGAACCAGGCGTTAGAATTGCAGATCAGGTTGAAATAATCGCAAGCTGTTTATTCCCACAGCTTTTTAACTCCTAGACTTAATCTTCAATAAAGTGAAATAATAGTGACGGCCCAAATTGAGACGACCTATTCAAAGCGTTCGAGTAAATGGAAATTTGCTATTATTATTCTTATTTTGTCTTTATTTCTTGCTGTGGTTATTTCGTTAAATATTGGATATGCTCCCAAACCATTTCCTGAAATATTGGCTGTTTTAGCAAATCAGTTACCTGGTCTAAACAGTCTTGTAGATCCCAGTTCATTTACTGAATCTACGCAGGCAATTATAATTGATGTTCGTCTTCCAAGAATTTTATCTGCTGTCGTGATTGGCGCTGCCTTAGCTGCTTCGGGTGTACTTTTTCAGGGGGTTTTCAAAAATCCAATGGCTGATCCTTATGTTTTAGGTGTTTCAGCTGGTGCTTCGTTAGGTGCAGGTATTGGAATATTGTATGGTGCTGGTTTTAGTTTTTTGGGTTTTCCTATTGTTCCTACGGCTGCTTTCATTTCTGCATTGGCCACTGTATTTCTTGTTTATAACATTTCAAAAATTGGTTCTAGGGTCCCAGAAATGACATTGTTATTATCAGGTGTAGCCGTAACTATCCTTTTATCTGCGGTCTTTCAGATTATGCAAATTTTGGCTCCTAGCACAAAACTTCACTCACTTGTTTACTGGCTTATTGGTGGTATCACTAATATTGGTTGGACTGATTGGTGGTCAATACTTCCCTTTGTTTTGGTAGGTATATTTTTGTCGTATTTCTTTGCTCGTGATCTAAATATGATTGCTTTAGGTGAAGATACTGCTCAGCATTTAGGTGTTAATACTGAAAGGAGTAAGAAGATATTATTAACTTTGGGTTCCATGATGACTGCTGCTGCGGTATCTATAAGTGGGTTAATTGGTTTTGTAGGTTTGATGATTCCACATATAACTAGACTGATCATAGGACCTGACCATAGAATCCTTCTTCCTGCGTCTGCAATTGTAGGTGCTATTTTCCTAGTTGCTTGTGACTCCCTCGCTAGAGTTATTACGGGAGCCGCAGAGTTACCTGTAGGTGCAATAACAGCTCTTGCTGGTGGGCCATTCTTTATTTTCCTATTAAGGAGGAAAAAGTTGAGCTATCGGATGTAGAGTGAAAATAATGGTTACTTTAAATGTGAATGGTGTTGAATGCCGCTACGGCTCTGTTAAAATACTATCAGATGTTAATTTCGATGTTAAACAGGGCGATTTCTTAGGAATTCTTGGGCCAAACGGTTCTGGAAAAACCACTCTCTTAAAAAGTATCAGTCGAGTACTTGCCCCTTTTGGCGGTTCCATCCTATTAAATAAGAAAGATATTTACTCTTTGAAGCCGATTGAAGTTGCCAAGCAATTGGCTGTTGTACCTCAGGAGAACACTGTCGGTTTTGATTTTTCAGTGTTGGATGTTGTTTTAATGGGTCGTAATCCGCATTTGGGTCGTTTTCAGATGGAGACTTCCAAAGATGTTGAAATCGCCCGTAAAGCTATGGAACTCACTAATACTTGGTCATTAGCCAAGAGATCTATCCATGAGCTAAGTGGTGGAGAACGACAACGAGTAATAATTGCAAGGGCATTAGCTCAAGAACCAAAAATATTACTTTTAGATGAACCCATGACTCACTTGGACATAATTAATCAGCTTGAAATCATGGATTTGGTTAAGAGCCTGTGTGTTAAGAATGGTCTTATGGTTTTAGCAGTTATTCATGACCTGAATATGGCTGCACGTTACTGCAATACAGCTTTATTATTAAAGGCAGGAAAAGTTTTTGCAGTTGGTGCAGTCGAAAAGGTACTTACAAGCGACAACATACGAAACGTCTATACAGTTGATGCGATCGTAAAAAAGAATCTGGTCACAGACTCTCTCTATGTTATTCCTCTATCACCAAAAAAGCCCAAAGTTCTTGACAAGAAATGTGCAGTACATGTGATTTGCGGTGCCGGAACTGGTACATTAGTTATGAAAGCTCTTGTAGACGAAGGATACCGCGTAACCGCTGGAGTATTAAACATTGAAGATTCAGACTATGATACATGTACATTTCTAAAGATCCCCACGGTCACTGAAGCCCCATTTTCACCAATTACTGATCAAACTAATGCATCAAATATTGAAATGATAGAAAACTCAAGTATGGTTATCCTGACAGCGCCGCCTTTTGGTATGGGTAACTTGAGAAATATAGAGGCTGCAATACAGGCGCTTAACCGTGGAATTCCCGTTTATGTTGTTGATGAAATCCCTATTGAAAGTCGTGATTTTACAAACGGAAAAGCCACAAGGCTTATGATGGAATTAAAAAGGTTGGGTGCCAACTTCGTTAAGCGTCCGTTTGATCTTCCTCCATTGGTTAATCTTGCACAGAATTCAAATCACTCAAGTGTTCCACAATATAGTTTAGATCCAGAAAACGTCAATAAATAGCACTCTTTCAGTGTAATTGTGGATGATGAATTAAAAAGATGAGCAATGCTGTAACAGTGTTTAAAGAAAGAAAGTTGGCTCTTGAATTTAATGAAGCAACTGTAAAAGTGCTTTATCACAGATACAGCGGTGTTGATCTTAATAGTACAGTTGTTTTCTTTCATGAAAAGCGTCGTGTTTTGTCTACAATTGATGGGTTTAGAAATGTTGGTTGTGTCGCAAACGTGTTTATCCCTAAAAGCTTGGAAAACCATGTTATGACAATTGGGCAGTATGATACATTCATTAAGCATTTACCTGCAACATTAGGTTTAGCTAGCGATGATGTTACTTTCCTGAGTACTGGTGTTGATATGGATAAAGTTGCTTTCAGTGAAAGATCATATGATGATTTCCATGTTTGCTGTATCGCTACTGGTGGCGCATTAAATAATGCACTACGGACTGGTGTCGATGAAGGTAAATGGGTTGAAAAAGACATGGAATTCAAGTTGCAGTCAGGCACAATCAACCTTATCTTATTAACAAATGCTACTTTATCAGATGGTGCAATGGCTAGAGCAATAATTACAGCTACAGAAGCCAAAACTGCAGCTCTTCAAGATCTAAACTATATGAGTACTGCTACACCCAGTATTTCAGCAACTGGTACGGGAACAGATAGTATGGTTGTGGTTTCTGGTGTTAATCCTGATTTAATTATTAGGCACACGGGTGGTCATACAAAAATAGGTGAATTGATTGGTTTTACAGCAAAAAAAGCTGTAGAAGAAGCATTAAAGAAATTTGATGTTGTAAAGAATAATTCAGTTAAATAAAAAGAAAAAATGGTTGCAGCCGCTTTAAATTATTGTTGCGGTGCAGGTCTGCCGTCCACGTTGACATTGACTGTTTGCGAAATGTTTTGGTTCTTGTCTTTCTTCACGAACATCATTATTATCGTGAAAATTAGCCATGCGATGAATCCATAGATTACACCGTTGAAAACTGCAATTATCGCTGTTACGGCATCTACTTGTCCACCTACTAGGTAGCCTGAGGCTGCTTCTGTTCCAGGTAGAACCGCGTTATAAATTGCTTGTCCTGGTGGAATTGAAGTGTCGCCTAAAGTGATGACGACTGCAATTGCGAATACAATTAGGAATACTATTGCCCCTTTCATTCTCTTTCTTCCTTGTAATAATCCAATTTAGGTGTTCCAGATATAAGCTTTCTTTTAAACACGGAATATTTTATATTTTTCATTGAAGAAAAATTGTTTTTTTACCTTACCTTTTACTAATAAAAATTAGAAATAATATAAATAAAAAAATTAGAATTTTATGTTTATCGATTTTGAGAAGTAACCAAAAGGCATCTTAACCCTTTCAGGATAAGCTTTCTTTAGCAAATCAACGAATTGGCTGTTTTCATCCATTCTGTATTCATATTTGCCTGCTGTTGAATGTATTTCTACTTCCCATTCTTTACGACTGCCGTCCGCATCAAGATGTTTAATTTTTAATTTAATTTCTCTTATGGTGTTGTTGTTTATAGCAAAGTTACCTGGTGTCTCAGCGATTATTGCATCAGGTGACATCGTTAAATATCTTTTAGTGTAACCAAAAGACGCTTTAAGCTGGTCTGACCATTGACCCCAAAAACCTTTACCTTCAGCTTTAGCCTGCTCTTTAGCTTGCATCGCTGCATCTTTTACCATGTCACTAGTCATTTGTGCCACAATAAAGCGTTGATCAGTAACGACTCCCGTGAAAGTGTCATACCTACCAAAAGATTTTGGTTTCCGTAAAACTATCGCACCAATCACTTGCTCTGAACTGCTTCTCTGAGGAGCAGCTTGATACTGTGGATTATTTGAATATGGCGCTTGACTTGGTTGAGTATATGCTGGTGCAGGAACTGGTGCCGGTGGAGGCGCAGTGTAAACTGGTTGAGCTTGTTGTGGTGGAGCAACGTATACTGGTTGAGCAGGTTGAGGTTGATAGTTTACTGGAGTATTTTCTATTACTGTTTGTTTAGCTCCGCAGTTACGACAGAATCTTGCATCTGCGTTTAGTTGAGCCCCGCAATTTTCACAAAATGGCATAATCAATACCTTAAAAATATATTTTTTTACTTCGTTAATAAATTTACCTCCCTGTGGTATCTTATGAATGCTGAAGCCCTTCGAAAATATTGGTGTGTATCTGGGTTATTTCTAAAATTTTAAATTAATCCTATGCTACAAACTCATAAGTGAAGATTAGAATGAAGAAACTTTTCATTACAGTCTTCTGTTTAATCCTTATGTTAGGTATTTTGTTAGTGCCTGTTCTGCTTAAGCCAACAGACTCCTCTCAAAGCTTAACAAATGGAACACAACAAAACGATACGCAACCAACACCTACAATTACGCTTTCGCCAACCCGCAAAGAACCCAGCACCCCTCAACAATTACACCCCAACCAACAATCCAAACTACCTTACCAACCACACAATTGACAGCTGAAAATCTTAGAAACGCAATAGAAAACGCTACAACCTTTCTAAAAGGAACAAACGAATCCTATGCACTATTGCTTATGAATGTGGCTTACCGACGATTCGGAGTTGAAGCGTTTTCTGATTCACTACAACGATATGATGAGCTTTTAGCGTCGAACCCACAAAATTCGCCACTTCTCAGGATTTTTAGGCGTATTGCAGATTTTAATAATCATTTACAGGATGGCGACATGAATTCTGTGACTGCAGAAACTGATAAGGTTACAGTTCCAGCGCTTTATATTGATAGGTTTGACCTTTCTGATAATTATCCTGAATTGCTACATAATGCCGCCAGTGGCGGAGGTTACTTGCTTACGCATGCCTTGTTAGCTAGTATTTGGTTTAAGGAAAATGGACACGAATTAGGTGCAGAATTTACTTCTTCTTTGTACATTAATAGTGCTGCCTTGATCAGAGTTGACCAGACTGTTACTGATCTTGAAGTTGAAGCTGCATCTTTGCTTTGCATTGCTGATTCTGGTTCAATGGTTGATGACGTTTTTACTCAATATGTGCTTGATGCTCAAAGACCGGATGGTGGCTG
>JAEAME010002560.1_pt1 | contig 10415 bp, 7 predicted proteins | sample 8958731 | NCBI WGS metagenome assembly JAEAME01 (sample SAMN16933194, study PRJNA681113) | bioreactor sludge metagenome | isolation source: anerobic bioreactor sludge (Control) | place: India:Bengaluru | collected 2018-10-24
TACTCTCTTGTTTCGTGACAAGAGAGATACCAGAGAAACACGCCAAAGGGAACCGTGTGGTTCCCTCTGGACTACCCTCCTGCTGTCTATCGGGTTTGTTGCCAGTATGTTGCCGTTTAATATAATATCAAGGTGCCCGCCGTCGGTTTAATCATGCTCTTACACTGAACTGCATGTTTAGTCTGATACTATAAGCTTGCGGTAGGATAACGTTTATATCACCGGGCCTCTTAATTTATCGTAATGCGGGTGAATTGGAGAAATCAATTAATCCCCAATCCTGCGTGCTTCACGCCGGAGCGTAAAATTACGCGAAGGCCGGCTGTATAAACGCTTTAGTATAGGGCGTTATACAGCCGGTAAAGATTGAATTAAGTGTAAGTGATATAATTCCCGCCGGCGTACACGCTGACGAGCCGGTACACTACTGGCTTCTGAGAACCAAAAGGAGGAGTCCGGAGAGGAACCAATGGTTCCTCTCCGCGTATTTCTCTGGTACTCTCTTGAGACGCATCAAGAGAGTACAGAACGCATCTTCGAGAAATGGAATCCGAGGTTCGATAACACATCTCATAAACATCACACAGCTGCGCGCCAGCTGCTTGCAGCTGCGCTCCCACTGTTATGGGAGCCTATGATGACGCGGAGCTACCCTGTTAGGGGAGGTTATGGTTTAGGTAGGAAGATTTACGAAAAACCTCTCACCGCTGCGCGACAGCTGCTTGCAGCTGCGCTCCCGCTGTTAGGGGAGCCTATGACGCGGTGTTCCACTGTTAGGGGGGCTAGGTTTCGGGGGGACGAAGAACCTCTCACCGCTTCGCGGAGCTCCCCTGTTAGGGGAGCCTATGACGAACTGAGCCGCCGGGCTGCAATAATGCAGTCCGGCGGCATTTTTTATAATCACTTCAGTTAGTATACCTTATACGACTATCAAGTTTTCAACATACTAAAACTGTTTAAATTTTGTTTAGTTTCGCGTACGAGCCCATCAGTTTCTTGGTCCCTGCGGTATCAAAAGCGATCTCATAAAGTATATCGGCTCCCATTGTGCGAACCGACAGCACCTCGCCGTCGCCGAAAATGCGGTGCCGCACGCGGTCGCCTTCTTTAACATCACTGAACTCGGCCGGTTCCTGCTTTTTTACTACCGGGCGGTTGACAGTGAGGACATCCTCCTTGCGAGTTTTAACAGGCTTCTGCGAGTAGTATACACGTGACGCGGCCTTTTCGGGCTGATTTTCTTTTTCCTCGGAGCTGCCCCTGTCAAGGAACTGCTCAGGAAGCTCGCTGATGAATCTTGACGGCGGATTGCCGCCGCTGCGCCCCCAGAGCGTCCGCTCATGCGCGCAGAGAATGAACAGCTTTTCCTTCGCACGTGTGATGGCAACGTAGCAAAGGCGCCGCTCCTCTTCCATGTCATTCTCGTCATAGGAGTTGATTGTCTGCATGCCCGGGAAAATTCCGTCCTCCATGCCGGGAAGGAAAACCACCGGGAACTCCAGCCCCTTGGCGCTGTGTATCGTCATAAGTATTGCGGCGTCGGCCGTCTCGTCGTATTTGTCGACATCGGATACAAGAGCAACTTCCTCGAGGTACCCGGCCAGCGTTGCTTCTTCGTTGCTCTTCTGGTACTCGAGCGCGCCTGAAATAAGCTCGTCGATGTTCTCAAGCCGGTCGCGCTCAGCATCTCCGCCGGCAATGATCATGGCGCGGTATCCGCTCATATCGCTCACACGCCGGATAAGCTCGGCGACCGGTACAGTCTTTGAAATTTCTGTCAACTGGTTGATGAGGGTGGCAAACTGTGAGAGCGCCGCCGCCGAGCGTGAAAGCTCCTCGTACCTTGAGGCGTGTTCGATAACGTCGAACATGCCTATCCCACCGTCGCGGGCGATACGGGCAATCTCGTCGATGGTTTTGTCGCCGATCTTGCGCTTCGGCTCGTTGATTATCCGTTTAAGTCTTGACTCGTCGTTATGGTTTACGATTATGTTGAGGTAGGCGATTATGTCGCGGATTTCCTTGCGGTCGAAGAAGCGCAGCGAGCCAAGCGTACGGTAAGGGACGCCGGATTTCGCAAACGCTGACTCAAGAACCCGCGACTGCGCGTTTGTACGGTAAAGAACGGCAAAATCGCGGCATTTACGCTTTTTCATCCGAACGCTGCGGCTGATTGTGTCTACTATGAACCTTGCTTCAGTGTTCTCATTCTCAAGCTCGCGCACCGTTATAAGTTCGCCGTCCGGCTTCTCTGTCCAGAGCGACTTACCGCGCCGGCCGCGGTTCTTTGAAATAATTCCGTTTGCCGCGCCGAGGATGTTGCCGGCCGAGCGGTAATTCTGCTCGAGCTTTATGACCTCGGCATTCGAATAGTTCTTGTCGAAGCCGAGGATGTTGGCAATCGTCGCGCCGCGGAAACGATATATGCTCTGGTCGTCGTCTCCCACAACCATTATGTTTCTGTATCCGCCCGAGAGCAGCGCGGTGAGCGCGAACTGTGCCTCGTTCGTGTCCTGGAACTCGTCGACATTTACATAGAGGAAGCGCGACTGATACCGCTGTCTTACGTCAGCGTTGCCGTGAAGAAGTTTTACGGTTTTGAATATTATATCGTCGAAGTCAAGGGCGTTCGAGGCGGCAAGCGCCATCTGATATTCTTTATAAATACGGGCTATCTGCTTTTTACGGAAATCGTTCCCGGCCTCGCCGGCATATTCGTCGGGACCCTTTAGCTTGTCCTTCGAGCGGCTGATCTCATTCATCACGCCCTTAAGCGGCAGGGTTTTCTCGTCTATGTTCAAGCGCTTCATGGCGTCGGAGACCGCTTTTTTAGAGTCCTCGGTGTCATAGATTGAAAAATCCGGCCCGAGAGCTGCTTCCTTATAATAAACGCGCAGGATTTTCATGCAGATAGAGTGGAAGGTGCCCGCCCAGATCCCGCTTATATCCTCGCCGTTAAATTCGGCCTCAAGGCGGTTCTTTATCTCGTTAGCAGCCTTGTTCGTGAAGGTGATGGCCAGCACCCGATAAGGCGGGCAGGGCGACTCGATGAACTCGGGCAGTATGTCGGCGAGCTGCTCGCGCGGCATGTTTAATGCCGCTTCTTCAAGCTGCTTCACCCCTGTCTCGGTCAGGTCGTCGGGTGTTTTGTTACTCATATATGCGTTTCCGTACCTGATCAGATATGCAATACGGCGCACAAGAACCGTAGTCTTTCCGCTTCCGGCTCCGGCAAGAATCAGGAGCGGCCCGTTGACGGTGAAAACCGCCCGGCGCTGCTCTGGGTTCAGGTCGGAATAGTATTTATCGAATAGCTGCCTCTTTGCGGCAAGATATCTGCCCGCGAGATTGTTCATTTTATATTTAAGCCTTTCTTTATAAAAACGGCAGCGGTTACCATACCGGTACCCGGTATGGTTTCCCGCCGTATCAACATTTATCCGCATTATAATTATATCACGAATCTTCTTTATTTGCAACAGGAAAAGAGTCCCCGGAGGGACTCTTTTGATATTGGCTGTCCGTTCGTGCGGATAATTACTGGTTGTTCTGAGAATTCTGGCTGTCCTGGCTGTTCTGAGAATTCTGGCTATCCTGGCTGTTCTGAGAATTCTGGCTATCCTGGCTGTTCTGTGAATTCTGGCTGTCCTGGCTGTTCTGTGAATTCTGGCTATCCCGTGAACCCACATTGTTCTGGGAATTCTGGCAGTCCTGGTTGCCGGTTGTGGTTCCCTGGGAAGTGCCCCAGTTGTCCTGGGTTCCGGTTCTGTCCTGTCCCTGTGTGCCAAATCTGTCCTGGGTGCTATTCTCAGCCGATCCCTGACGGCGCTTATTCATCTTGTTCTGCATTTTTGTGTATCTCCTTCAAAGATAACAGCAATTTTTTAAGACAGCAAAATCATATCTGCCGGCAGCTTTATCGAGATACATTCCGGAAAATTATTTCCGGCAATGTCAAAATCGTACCACCGGCTGATAATGCCGCATTAATAATTATCTGCAGAAGGGCGGCTGATTATTCGTTAGCAGAAATTCATGAAAGCATGTATTTGTAGCTTATCTGCTCGTTTATTTCCATTAAATTTTTAATAAAACTATACGCAAACAAACCCGAAAGCAGAAATTGGACAAACCATAAAAAGTTGAATGTGCCTATATACAATTCCGACAGATCAAAAATGACTGCGGCAAGAGACGCGAAAACCATGGGCAGGGTGAGCTTCCGTATCAGCGAGATATGAAGAAGGCGCACCTTCTCGGCCGGGTTGTATGTGTCGTTCGTCGTCATTGAGAATCCGGTGTGATTAATTATAATATCCTTGGTGACCACAAAGAGCAGAACGGCGGCAAAGGCAATGAAGGCGGCGGCCACCGCGGCATTTATACCGCATACCATTATAAATGCGTTATATGTTTCTTCGTCACGCATGATCGCTTCGGGATAATAGTTCGTATTGAAGTAATACCCGGCGGCGTCTGCAGCCAGCGAGAGGATGCCGTAAATTCCTGAAACTGCGATTCCGATTTTCCAGCCTTTTACGTATTTTCTTATTAGTAAGAGGCCCGCGATAGCGCAGAGCGCCGACAGTATGTCTGGCAGAATATTTATGTTATCGATATAGAAGTCGAGCGTGAGCACCGCAGCTGCGCCGAAATATCCGAACGCGGTCCGCACCGCGCTCCGGGCTAAACGGTCGGTCTTTGTCAATACCTCGTTTTTATAAATTAAGCTGAGATTTTCAAGCAGTTTTTTGTCGCGGCGGAGCAGATTTACATAGCGGATCGCCGGGATTATCCAGATCAGCGCTGCGATAAGTGCAATAAGAACGCCGAATTCCCGGAAGAGATCCTTGAATAGATAAAGCTGTCCGGCTGCAGTTTCGTCATATGTCTGCTCGGTGAGGGCGGCAAACTCGGGCAGCGTACGGCAGACGGATTTTATGATGATGAAAGCCACTGTTATGTTCCTGACTTTTTCGGTGACCGTCTTCTCGTATCCGCTGCGGCTGCGTTTCCGTTTTTTTGCAGGTCTGAAGGCGGCTTCGCCCTCATGGCGGGACGACAGATAAAGGATACCGTCGTAAAGTTTTATCACCGCCGGGACAACCGTAACAATCTCAAGCACCGAGAAGATGAAAGTGAACATCAGCATCGACACCGACTGGTCGGTTGTCGGTATGAACCCGAACATTACGAAAATTAAAATAAATTTTACCAATGTCAGGTAAATCATCCTTCTGAAAAGCTCCCGGGCTTCGCTTACCCTGTCGTCGATACCGGCGATTTTCTTAATCGAGGCACAAAGGAGAATAAAGCCTAAAAAATCCGGAAGTATGTCAATTATGCCAATGTCGGGATTGAAAAAGAATATGATAGCTGCGATGATTCCGCCCCAGCCGACAATACGTCCGGTCTGCGAGCTTTTTTTATCTGTCATATGATCGCCTCCCGTTTATTTTTTGTTTTTTTTCTTTCCTTTTGGTTTCGACGTTTGCTTATTTACATAATAATCGGTTGTCTCTTTTTTTGCGTTCTCCATCCTACGGTCGGATTCCTCCCTTATTTTATCGATGAATCCGATTCCGGTTTTTTTCTTCGGCATATCCTCGTCGCCGGCGGGACAGATATACATATAACATGAAAATATAAGGACCAGGTTGAGGATTATCCAGACCAGCATAATAATCAGTGACAAGAGGCCGAAATATTTTATGAATGAAGTGTTCCCGGAAAGCGGCCCCATGCCGATGATTTCAAGGATAAAATAGATGCCTGTGGGTACCATGTTTCTTATTGACCAGCCGCTCTGTTTATTCAAACCGAGCCGGCGGGCAAGGACGGCAATTGAATACAGCAGGGTTAAGTTAAACGCAAATGATGCTATAAGTTCAACCCAGACGACAGCCGCACTGATTGATGATATAAATGCCGGGAGAACAATGTCAAGTTTAGCGGCGCCTTCCGATATAAAATCGGATATACTGGTCAGTATCAGTATAAACGAGAAGCAAAAGGGATATTTGAAACGCGGCTCGTAATCGCGCAGCCTAATAAGCGATGAGGCCATGAGGGCGTAACCAAGGAGCCGAAAGATAAAGCCGAAGCTGTTGAGAGAAAAGAGGAAGGTGAGGAGATAGCCGATAAATAACAGACCGAAGCCCATTTATACTTCATTGACCTTTCTTTGTAATAATATGCTTGTTGATTTAGTTTTTGATTTATTTATAGTATATGGATACGGGGGAGCGAAGATGCGGGGATGCGGAGTTACGTTTTGTACTCTCTTGATACGTGTCAAGAGAGTACCAGAGAAACACGCGGAGAGGAACCCATGGTTCCTCTCTGGACTCCTCCTTCTGGTGCTCAGAAGACATGAGTGTACCTGGTGGGCAGCGTGTGCGCCGGCGGGAATTATAACACTTACACTGAACTTCATGTTTAATGTGCTGAGGGGCGCTGAGATGTTTGGTGAAGCGTATGTCAGCGGGCCTCTTAATTTAAAGTTATGGCGGGGAAATTGGAGAAAGTAAAAGGTTAATTAGCTGTTGTTTCGGTTTGGTCGAGCAGTTTAACCCATTTTTGAAAAGTTCTTTGCCAGGCTTTCTTTCAAGAAAGCCGCGTATCCCCGTTCTCGGTTTTATTTGTTCTCTTCCCCGCTGTCCTGCACAGCGCCGCAGCATTTTTTGTATTTTTTGCCGCTGCCGCAGGGGCAGGGGTCGTTGGGGCCGGGTTTCTTGGCGCTGCGGATGGGGGTGGAGCTTTTCAGCTTTTTCTGAGGGATCCGGCCGCCCTCGAAGCCCTCGATGAGGGGCTTGGCGACCTGAACGCGTCTCACTACCTGTTTGTTTTCGTCGGCGGGGCGGATTGAGAGCATCATGCGCACCGTCCGCTCGCGGATATCAGAGACCATAGCGTCGAACATATCGGCGCCGAGAATGCGGTATTCGTTGACCGGGTCACGCTGGGCGTATGCCTGAAGTCCAACGTTGTCCTTAAGGTCTTCCATGGCGTCGATGTGTTCCATCCACATGCGGTCAACGTTCTGGAGAAGCACCGCGCGCTCGATCTCGCGGAGCTTGTCGGCACCGAAGAGGGTTTCCTTTTCCTTGTATAAACCCTCGGCGCGGGTGTTGAGCATTTCTGCGATTTCGTCTTTTTTGAGGCTCTTAAGCTCGTCGGGCTTATATTTAAAATCGTCCTCACGGCAGAGGAAGCCGAGGTACTGAGCTCGCAGCGCGTCGAAATTCCACTCGGCCGGGTTTTCGTTCTGTGTGGCGTTGTTAACAGAATCGGTGATGGTGGAGCGGATCATGCCGAGAATGGTCGGCGACAGGTCCTCGCCGTTGAGCACCGCCTGGCGCTGCTTATAAATTACATTGCGCTGCTGGTTCATAACGTCGTCGTAGGTTAGGACGTTCTTGCGGCGTTTGAAGTTGTTGTCTTCGATGCGCTTCTGGGCGGTCTCGATGGAGTTTGAAAGAATTCTTGCGTTGATCGGCGTGTCGTCCTCAAGGCCGAGTTTGTCGACAATACTTATAATTCGCTCGCTGCCGAACAGACGCATCAGATCGTCCTCAAGCGAGATATAGAAGCGCGACTCGCCGGGGTCACCCTGACGTCCCGCACGTCCGCGGAGCTGGTTGTCAATACGGCGGCTTTCGTGCCGTTCGGTGCCGAGGATGAAGAGTCCGCCGGCCTCAATAACCTTTTTTGCCTCAGGCTCAACCTGCGCTTTGTATTTTGCGTTAAGCTCGCGGAAGGTCTTGCGGGCTTCGATAAGTTCCTCGTCGTTCGTCTCGTTGCTGCCGGTGGAGTGACTTATCAGTTCCTCGTCAATACCGAGCTTGCGCATTTCTTCCTTGGCCATGAACTCGGGGTTGCCGCCGAGCATAATATCTGTTCCACGTCCGGCCATGTTGGTCGAGATGGTCACAGCGCCGAATTTTCCGGCCTGAGCCACTATCTCAGCTTCCTTGGCGTGATATTTTGCGTTCAGCACGGTGTGGGGTATACCATTCTTTTTGAGCCTTGCCGACAGGAGTTCGGACTTGTCAATCGAAATCGTGCCGACCAGCACCGGCTGCCCTTTTTCGTGGCACTCGATGACCTGTTTCACTATCGCGTCATACTTGCCTTTGACATTCTTGAAGACCATGTCGGGGTGGTCGATTCTGATCATTGGTTTGTTTGTAGGAACCGCGACCACGTCGAGCCCGTAGATTTCACGGAACTCGTTGTCTTCGGTGAGGGCTGTTCCGGTCATGCCCGAGAGCTTGCCGTACATTCTGAAATAGTTCTGGAATGTGATTGTGGCGAGCGTCTTGTTTTCTTTCTCGATTTTGACGTGTTCCTTGGCCTCAATCGCCTGATGCAGTCCGTCGGAAAAACGGCGTCCCGGCATAAGACGTCCGGTAAACGCGTCGACGATTATAACACCGTTTTCGTTGACAACATAGTCGACGTCGCGCTGCATAACGCCGTGGGCGCGGATAGCCTGGTTGACGTGATGAGCGATTGTCGAGTTTTCGGGGTCGGCGTAGTTGGAGAGGCCGAAGAAAGCCTCGGCTTTCCGCACACCGTTCTGGATAAGTATCGCGTTTCTTGCTTTTTCATCCACCACGTAGTCGGCGTTTATATCGTCGTAGCTCTCCTTGGTATCCATCTCCTTGATCACGTGCTTGCGGAGTGTGCATACGAACGCGTCGGCCCGGTCATAAATGTCGGTAGCTTCCTCGCCGGCGCCCGAGATGATGAGCGGTGTTCTCGCTTCGTCTATGAGAATTGAGTCGACCTCGTCGACGATGGCATAGGCATGTCCCCGCTGCACCATCCGCTCTTTATAGATCACCATGTTGTCGCGCAGGTAGTCGAAGCCGTATTCGTTGTTTGTGCCGTAGGTGATGTCGGCGGCATATGCGGCTTTCTTTTCGTCGGGCATCTGGCCGTGGACTACAAGCCCGGTTGTCATACCCATAAATTCGTAAACTCTTCCCGCCTCGTCGCGGCCGTATCTGGCCAGATAATCGTTTACCGTAACGACGTGCACGCCCTCGCCGGCCAGTGCATTTAGGTATGCCGCCAATATGGCGACATAGGTTTTACCCTCACCGGTCTTCATCTCGGCAATTCTGCCCTGATGCAATATTATTCCACCAAGTAACTGCACATAGAAGAGACGTTTGCCGAGCACACGGTCCGCAGCCTCGCGGACGGCGGCAAAGGCCTCGGGGAGAAGTGAGTCGAGTGTCTCCCCGGCCTTGAATCTGGCTTTGAACTTTTCGGTCATGCCGGTAAGCTCGGCGTTGCTCATCGCCTTGAACTGCGGCGCGAGACTTTCTATTTTATTTGCTGTTTTCCTTATCTTATTTATCTGTCGGTCGCTGTAAGTGCCGAATATTTTTGATCCGAGTCCCATCTGTTCCTCCAAGGGTTATTTATTAAATTAATTATACATCAACCAGCTTAATTTTTCCACATATTTTATTAATTTTGTTGATTAATATTTATAATGTATATCAATTTCCGGGTTTTTCTTGAAAATTGCGGCTGTTTCGTGTATAATGTTAAGGCGCCGCTCCCGGCGCAAACGGACCCGCAGGGGTCCGGGAAAGGCATTTTATCTGATGAACAGCATTAACATAGTTCTGCATGAGCCAGAGATACCCCAGAATACCGGCAACATCGCGCGCACCTGCGCGGCGGTCGGCGCGTCGCTGCATCTCATACGCCCGCTCGGATTCAGGATCGACGACGCGAAGCTGAAGCGCGCGGGACTTGATTACTGGTACGCCCTCGACATAACCTATTACGATGGCCTTGGGGATTTTTACACAAAGAATCCTGGGTCACAGATATATTATTTTTCAACAAAAGCGCCCAGGAAATACACCGATGTGACATACCCGGACCCGGTTTTCCTCATGTTCGGCAAGGAGACAGCGGGACTTCCCGAGGAGCTGCTGAGGGATAACCAAAAGAGTTGTGTCAGAATCCCGATGCGGGACGGCCTCCGTAGCCTTAATTTATCGAACTCGGCGGCGATAGCCGTTTATGAGGTGTTAAGGCAGAGGGATTTTGCAGGATTGAAAGAGGCAGGGGAACTGACAAAGTTTTCATGGAATGAATGATTCCCTTTCAATCATTAGATTAAATTACCTCTTTTGTTTACCTCAATTTCCCCGCCATCACTGACAATTAAGAGGCCCGCTGATATACGCTTCATCAATTAGCTCATCGCTGTCATACAAGCTACATGGTGAATTAAGTGTAAGAGTTATAATTCCCGCCGGCGCACACGCTGCCGAGCGGGTAAAAATATACCTTCTGAGCACCGGAAGGAGGAGTTCGGAGAGGAACCATGGGTTCCTCTCCGCGTGTTTCTCTGGACACTCTCTTGTCACGTGACAAGAGAGTGT
>JAEAME010002562.1_pt1 | contig 10414 bp, 8 predicted proteins | sample 8958731 | NCBI WGS metagenome assembly JAEAME01 (sample SAMN16933194, study PRJNA681113) | bioreactor sludge metagenome | isolation source: anerobic bioreactor sludge (Control) | place: India:Bengaluru | collected 2018-10-24
AGTAGCCCCGGACACAGGAATACCCAGAGAATCAGTGACTGTTCCCGAGATAATGTAAGACGGCACATTATCCTGAGACCATAAGGGGAAAAAAACAGATAAGTAGAAAAGCACTATTATTCCTTTTTTCATACAAAATTTTTTATGCAACATTACTGCTAAATTATTCTTTTTCAATAGAGTATATTTAAAACTATTCTGTTTATACATAAGAAAAAACACTCATAGGTTAATAAATATCAGGTTATTGGTTTGGCGATTAAGCTTTTCCATGGTGGAATTGCAAACTGATTTGAGAAAAAAAGTTAAGCTGCATTATTGATAGGTTTTTTCTTAGCATTATGCTGCTCCCAAAATTCATCAACGGATAAGTTGTTCAGTACATAGTTGGCTTTACGATTTATACTCTGTCCCGTTGTTAAAGATTTCAAGAAATTGACAGTTTGTTAACACGCATATTTGATCCCTCTATTAGAATGAAAAATCATTCCTTCGGTAAATGGCCTGTTTCTGCTAGCCCTCTGATAGCCAGAATGACGGAATGCTTTGTCATAATGTGTTCTTTCATTGTCCATGTTACACAAATTTAAACTTTTATGTTTAACTATTTGTCCCAGCTAAGTTAGTAACTCCATTACCTCCTTTTTCATTAGTTTGGACGTCAATAACTTCAAGGTGGTTTCATTCTAGAATACTTTCTTTTATTGATTCCCACAGAGAAAAATACTCCCCAACAATAAGGCCTTTACAAGTGTTATTTTCTCTAATACAAAAATCTGATTTATTATCGACTATGCTTATTTCATAACTATTTTCGATAGTACTATCATCGCGAATGGCTGTAATAACAAATAAAACTGAATCTTTATGGTTAATACTTACTCTAATAGTGTCACCAATATTATAGATATATTCAGAATCTTTTATTACTCCTAGGTAATGATCCTGATAAACAAAAACCTCAATAGTATAGTATTCTTGAATTTGAAATCTTACTAAAACCATCCATAGAAAAATCAAGAGTATCGGGACAATGAACGATATGCCATATTTAATATATTTTGAAATTGGAATTATAACGTTGCTATTTACCATTGCTTGAGTTTTCTAGTTGTGATTTCACTAGTGTCCCGTTAATATCGAGACGATTATTAATTAATAAACAAGGTCTTTTTTGATACTCAAGTTCTTTGTCAGTATTGATGATAGTCTTATCAAAAAAATCTCTAAGATAAAATCTTAATATTACATCATTAATACCCCATAATACCTATAGATCGCAGTAACGTAAATAGTATATTCTCCAGATTTAAAATTATCTATAGGAATATTAACGCTCGCGGCATTGGTGATGCCTGCATTTATTCTGGAAACGGATGCTCCTGCAGCATTTTTGATTTCAATGAAAGCCGTACCGGTGAAATTCAGGATGTGCACATAAACATACTGATTGTCGTATTCAGCGGTTACGGTCGCACCAATAAGAGATTTAGGCCTCAATGGATCAATCTTAATATCAATTTTCGCAGTACTTGTACTATCCTGGGCCAAAGCAGGGGCTGTTAACAGCAATAAGAGGATGAAAGCAAGAAACGATTTCATAATCAACTTTTTAACAATTTTATTAATTTAATCACGAAAAGTCAATAGCCCAAGAAAAAGTTTCGGCAAAATTAGGGTTAAACTAAACTAAATCAGCTAGATACATTTGAAAAGTTTCGCCCTCGCGGGTGAAAAACAGTTCATTTTCCAGCAATCATCCTATTGATTTTGGGGAACAAGACGAGCCAGACTATCATGAAGTTATACATCTCTGCATGAGAAGCAGTTGAATTGGTCAAATGAAGCACCAAGATGGTGAAAAATATTATCTGATACTGAACCGGACTTTAAGTAAAACAGAGAAGGGTCTGAGGGTGTAAGAATAGATATAGGCCGTGATATCGGAATAACTGGCCGTATTGAAATATTTCGTATTTAGCAAGTTACGTGCTTCAAGAGTATAATCGAACCGCTTAGTTTTATACCTTGTCTGGATATCCAGAAACAACATGTTCCGGTCTCCCGAAGAAATGGAGCTGTTAAAGGAATGTTCGGCCGACAAGTTGCAGGACCATTTTTTTGTTATGATGTACTTTAACGTGGCTTTCTGAGTAAGCATCCGTATGGGATCCAGCTGCTGAGAACTTTCTATTATCCGGCTACGGCTGTTATACCAGGTTCCAGAATACTCTGTTATGAGGGACTCGCCAATCCGAGACATTATCTCCAGGCCTGCGTTGTATGTCCTGTATGCCGTATTCATGAGGGTTCCCTGCCGGAGAATATCCCTATGCGAATAATTATAACCTCCTTTCAGCGTTACGGTAGTGGCAATGGCATCAAACCGTTTGCCAAAACTAGCATTCGTCCGAATCCCCCGGGCCGTATTGTCAAAAGCGTAGGCGGTAAGCCGTGAGAGTGATCCCAAATATTCGGTGCCATACAGAACATTGGAATGATTAATCCAGTACGAGGCTTCCATTGCCCCGAAAAGCGAAAGAATGGCATTGCCGTAGTTTAGCGTAACGGAGCAAGATGTGTAACGTGATTCGCTAATTATCCCGGAACGGTTTTGTACAGTACGGTAATCGGTCATGATATACCCTGTATACGTTTCATACAATCCTCCTGTGATATGGGAAGTCATGGCATTAGCGCTTATTTTCAGATTGTTTGAAAGTGTCGCGTTAATGTTCAGCCTGGGATCCAGATAAAACCGGCTCATTTGCTGTAAAACGGCGTTTCCCGGGAGATCCTTCAGGGTAAGATCCCTAAAATTCAAAGAGCCATGTAATCCCGCATCCCACTGGAATCTGCCAGAAGAACGGAATGTTATACCGGGCGAAAGGATCAGATCCAGCTTGTTCCATGAGATATGATTTTGAAGGGAATCCGGAACATTCGTACTTCCGGGATTTTCCTCCATCGGGCTTAGCCTGGCGGTCATTCGTTCCCGCTGCCAGTTGGCATTTCCCCAAAGAGAAAACGTCCAACCACGGACTGTTTTGTGCAGACTAACTGAATTGTTGGTAGAGAACCTTCGACTGTCAAGTTCCTGAAAAGAGCCTCCTGCCGCTGCAACATCTGGACCGAAGATCCCGGGATACATCAAGGGCGTAACTTTCAAAGAAGAAGGGGTCTCGGAAAAATCGGTGACGGACGAGCAAGAAAACCGCATGGAAGGGAGGGGTTTTACCAGGTTAAATACATTTCTGACCCTAATGCCAGATGGCACGGTATAATCTTGTTGAACCGTATCGGCAGCCTTCAGAATCTGCCCATGATCTATGTTCCGGCTTCCTTCCAGTGTCAGGTTATTTTTCAGGTACATTTTTTCTGTATTGGCCGTCAATTCAATCCCAAGATTCACCTGGTCGGTCTTCCGGGAGGCGCTGCTTATTTCCGGGATTACCAAGGGCGGAGAATCCTGCAAATAATAGGTGGTAACAGACGAGGCTTCGGATATCTGCCGATCATGTAGGTAGGATCCGTTGATATTCAACTGATAATCATTTTTCAAAACATTCAGTGTATTTACCGACACAGCATGTACATTATTATTCAAGTAGCGCTGCCGATCAATGGCAGGGGCTCCCGGGGCCAGTATGCCTAACAGGGACACAGTTGCATCCAGACCCCCATAGAGCGATTTTAGTTCACGGGAAACGTTTTCTCCCGTATTGTTGGTTTTGTAGGTATTCAAGGTCTGGAATTTCCGGCCGAAGAACATGGTGTTTAACTCCCCATTCCACATAGCAGGTTTGTACCCACCCCCTACTTGCACCACAGAATTGAATGTACCTTTGGCACTTTCCCTGAGTTTTAGGTTGATAGCTGGATCTGTCGAAAAATCAATATCTTTTAAAGCTTTTATGGGTTGGTGATTCTCCAGTATTTGTACCGTAGCAATATCCTTTGCCTGGATATTTCTGGTCCCAACACCATACCGGCCTTTTAGCAAATCAAGGCCTTCTACATAAAATCTGTTGATGGATTTGCCTAAATACCTGATCTCACCACTTTCCCGAACTTCAATACCGGGCATTTTTTTCAAGACATCACCTATGGAACGGTCAAGCGAATCAATAAAATTGGCAACATAATAATTAACGGTATCATTACGACGTGAAATGGGTGCCGCTTTTACAGTAACCTCTCGAATATTAAGCGCCTGCTCCTCGACCTGTAAATCCACGATCTGTGTCCTGTTTTCTATGATTTTCGTTTGGTCCTTAATATTGAACCCGGTTACCTTCAGCATCAGGCTATCAACTTTTGCATGACACGAGAGTTTATAACGGCCTTCTTCACCGGTTATAGTATAGGTATAAAATGACCTTCCGTCACGAGTTAACAACATCACATTGATATCCGGAACACCTTTACTGTTTTTACTGTCAGTAACTCTTCCACTAATAACTACCTGGCAACACATTTCCAGGGGCAGTAAGAATAATAAAAAGAAGATTAAGTACCTATTTTTCATTTTTTTCAAAAAAATACTCGATTAGACGCATATCTTTTGTCATAATTCTTCCCTCGCCCGTCATTTGCTGGATCAGGGGAAGGTTCATTTTGCGGGTGGTTGTCAGTCCTTCCGGGAAAATGACTTCCGCTATATATTGGTTTTCTTCGTCCGGGACAGCAGCAATATTATTGATATATCCATTGATCATGCCATACTCCATGTACGGATAACCGTCAAGCCGGATAATGACGGTCTGTCCTTTCTCTATGCTGCCAATACCGTTAATTGGGATGTAAAGCCGTCCGGTAATTTTTTCACTGTCTTCGGGAATTATACTGACCAGTCTTTCTCCGGCTTGGATCCACTGGTTACTGTGCCAGTAATTCACAAAGGAAACCCGTCCGCATGCGGGGGATATGAGCAAATATTGCTCTTTCCACGAAGTAATACTGTTTATTAGATCCTGCCGGCTTTGGCTGATGTGCTGTTCAAATCCGTTAATGGTATTTGCATATTCAATAGAAAGTTCTTCGGCCTGCTGTTGTGTCTGCATGCCGGACAATCTGGCCGTGGCCATATCCGCTTCATTGCCTATCAGAGTACTTTTCATTTCCAATAGTGCACGTAAAGAAGTTTCGTACTCAACCGGTGTGATCATTTTTCTTACATATAGCAACGAGTCCCGCTGAAAATTCCGGTATTGGAAAAGAAACACCGAGTCTTTGATTTGTTTTTGTTTTCCAAGCCAGTGGTAATAATCACGGTTATGATCCAGTTGTTGTTCAATAAGCCTTTTCTTCCCGCTCGTTACATCCGATTCCAGGTAATGCCGGTAATCCAGGCAATAAGTTTGAAATTCGCCAAAAACAGATTGAATTTCGCCCAGAACGTAATTTTCTTCCACCCACGGTTCTCGGATGAGTGCCAGGAAATCGGGTGGAACGGTATGGGCCAGATGGTTTTCAATACAGGTGATGTCCTTGTAATTGGCCGTACTGGCAAGCATGAGTATGATATCTCCTTTTTGTACGCAGCTGTCGTTGGCCACAAAGAAAGAATCTATATGGGCATCCCGTCGTGCTATAAGATCTACAGGCGGATTAAACGACGATATAACAATCCGGGCTTTGATGATCCGGGGATATTTTATAAAATAAGATCCGGCCAATATCCCGGCAAACAGGATGAATACCAGCGTAATACCCCATCGGATAATCCACCGGGGCAGAGTCCCGATAATCTCGGAAGCTTCTTCACTGAAATAGTTATCTGTATCAGGCATTGTTTAGTTCTCCAATTCTAGTTGGTTTTTAACCAGATTATAGTAATTACCTTTTTTTTGCACCAATTCCGTATGGGTTCCTTCCTCCACAATAGAACCGTTTGAAAGGACCACAATATGATCCGCATTTTTTACGGTACTCAACCGATGTGCTACAATGACGACCGTTTTTCCCACAAAAAAGCGCCGGAGGTTTTCCATAATGCATTTCTCGTTATTGGCGTCAAGCGAGTTGGTAGCCTCGTCGAATATCAGGTAAGGGGCATTTTTATAGGCTGCCCGTGCAATCAGCAGCCGCTGTTTTTGTCCGGTACTCAGCCCCTGACCTTCTACGCCAATCTGTGTCCGGTATCCCAGGGGGAGCGATTCAATATAATCCCGGATATTGGCAATTTCCGCCGCCTGTAACATTCTTTCCCGGTCCGGCTCGGTATCCGAAACACCAATGTTATTAGCAATACTGTCCGAGAAAATAAAACCCTCCTGCATCACAACCCCGCAATGCTTCCTCCAAATGCTGTCACTATAAGTAGCCAGACGCCTGCCTCCGAGTAAGACCTCTCCTTCCGAAGGAGGATAAAAGCCAAGGATCAGTTTCAACAATGTAGTTTTGCCGCTGCCGCTTGTTCCTACGATGGCCGTAATTTTATGTGCAGGAATCATAAGGCTGATATTATTCAGTACTTTTTCGGACCTGGGACCACCGTATTGAAAGGTAACGTTTTTAAATGTTATATCGGCTTCTACAGGTATATCGGGATTTTTTCCGGAGCCCTCGGGTTCTTCGTCTTCCCGTTCGTGGATCTCATTCAGGCGTTCGAGACTTATTTTGGCATCCTGCGTAGCCTGAACAAAAGAAATAAACTGCGACAAAGGGGCGTTCAACTGGCCAATAATATACTGCATGGCCATCATCATCCCAAGGGTCATGCCTCCGTCAATGACCGCACCGGCTGCCAGAAACGAGATCACAATATTTTTTGTCTGGTCTATAAACGTACCTCCCACTTCCTGCGTCTGACCCAGCTTCAGACTGCCTATGCTTACCTTATACAAACGGGCTTGTATCCTCTCCCAATCCCAGCGTTTCTGCTGTTCACAGTTGTTCAGCTTTATCTCCTGCATACCGCCAATCAGCTGGATCAGGGTACTTTGATTGGCCGAGGCTTCCTGAAAGCGCATATAGTCCAGTTTCCGCCGTCGTTTCATGAACAACAGGATCCAGACGATATACAACAAGCTTCCCAGTATAAAGACTCCCAGTATGTAAAGATTATAGCCTGCCATTACGATACTGTATACAATTAACGATACAGCAGCCATCGTTATACTGAGTACCGTGCCGATCAGAAACGTCTGGATGCGATTGTAATCTCCTATGCGTTGCATGATGTCACCCACTCTTTTGGAATCGAAAAACGAGATGGGCAGCCGCATGAGTTTTCCTAAGAATCCTGAGATCAGCGAAATGCTTACTCTTGTGGTCATGTGGAGCATAAGCCAGCTACGGATCAGGTTGTTGGCCATCTGCCCAAAAACGAGCATCACCTGCGCAATAAGAAACATCAGTACAATATGAATATTCCCCGATCCTATACCCGTGTCGACTACCGATTGGGTAATAAAGGGCAATATCAGGCTTATGATACTGCCGGTGAGTATGGCTATCCCTAATTGAACCAGGTAGCTGCGGTAAGGACGCAGATACCTGAAAAGCGTCCCGAATCCGAAAGATCTTTCCTGTCCGGGGTGCCCGTCTGTTTTCAAATGGGGCGTAGGTTCCAGCAACAATGCGATACCCATGCTGCCCTCCGGCTGGTCGGAACGGGTAAGCCAGGCTTTCATAAAACCCGTGCGTTCGTATTTCAGCAAACCCGCAGCCGGGTCGGCCACATGAAATACCGGATTATCTTTCTTGCGTTTTCCTATTTTATATAAAACCACAAAATGGTTCTGATTCCAATGAATGATGCAGGGCAGGGGAACTTCTTCACAAAGCTGGACGGGGGTAATCTTTACGCCGATGGTCCTGAAGCCTATTTTTTCCGCCGCATCGCTGATTCCCAGTAAGGAGACCCCGCTCCTGGAAGTATGGCACCAATCCCTTAACCGGGAGGCGGGACAATCGCATCCGTAATATTTCGCTACCATGCGCAGACAGGTTGCACCGCAGTCGCGGGAATCCAGTTGCTTATAAAACGGGAAAGGATTCATGACGCAAATTGCTTAATATCTGATAATTACTCCAGTTCCGGGACAGGAATATAGGGTAATACCAATTGCCCGGGGGCCATTTTCATAAATTTACCTGTTTTATTATTTCGGACGTGCATTCCAGATCCGTGCTGAACGTGAAGACCAGCGGGATCCTTCCATCTTTTTTCCTGTAATCTAAGCAGTTTCGTACGTGTTGTTTCAATAATCTTATTGAAACGAGGATTCATGACATAGACTTTTTTATTTTGCTCACGGGAAATGTTTTGTGCTTCCCAGACGAACAAATCTGCCTCATCCCGGGCTTTGAGGATCAACCCCGGCAGTCCGTTGAATTTCCAGGGCCCATGGGAAATTGGAATTCCCGGGGTAAACCAGGCTGTATAACTGCGCCCCCTAAAACGGGTAGAAGCTCTAAAACACGTATATCCCAGGATGGAACAGGTGTCTTCTGTCAGTTTCCACTCCATGGAGGGAACCGGTTCTTCATAGAAGTAATCTACATTCACAAGACCGGTATAAACGCCAATGGAATCTTTGTGCGGATAGTTCCAGTAGATGTCTTCGTATAATTCCCGCTCATTGGCAGCAAAAGATTTTCGCGGGTTTACGGCAACTTTGGCCTGAAACATAATGGAATCAATAAGGGCTGCATTTTTGCTGTAATAGTGAACTATAGTTGTTCCTATTTCGAGTACCTGTTTGTCGAACAGTCGGACTTTCCCGGTTGTGTCTTTGGCATAATGGTACGTATAGGTTATGCTATACAAACAAGAATCAATGGAAATCTGATCCTGCGGTTTTCTGGAGTTGACATCTCTGCTCTGACAATAACAGGGTTGACAGAATAATACAATAAACAAAAGTGAAATAAAAATTTTCATAATGAAAAAATTAAACAGAGGATATTTAATCATTTAAATATCCTCTGTTAATGTTCAGATTAGCCTGGGATGACAATCTCTTCCAAAACTACATAAGGCTCATTTTCACAGCCAGGTGAATGTAAGCCACCTGCAAAATTTGCCGCCCCATTATCATCTGTTGAGGATCCGCCTTGTCCGGCATAACAACACCCACAACCACAAACGGTTCCGCCAATGACATGTTTCATCTCTTTTTCATTAAGGCTACTGTATTCAAGGTTGTTTAATTTTAATGATTTCATAGCAATAAGAAATTAAAGAAGCCTACTCGTCAGCTTTTCGGCATCCGCTCCGGGTGATTTATACAGACCGGGCTCTGCATCACGATTACCTGTTATCGGGTCCTGTGAGAATGAAGTATTATCATTATGCCTGTCTTCTTTTTTAGTATGTTTATATACAGATGTGATTTTATTCCAGTTCCAAAGGGGGGATGTAAGGTTTACGGAATGAAAGTCGCATTTCTTCAGTAAAAGGAACTTTTTTCCCGGTTTTTCGATCAAGTGCAAAAGGTGCTATAATTTGTCCGTGCTGTTCGGCCAAACCAATAGGATCATCCCAGATCTTTCGTTGTATTTTCTGTAACTGCGCCCGGCTGATGTTTTCTTTTCGGATGACAGGCGTTCCCGAAAGCCCCTGCTTTCTTGTGTCATAGATAAAAATAGCATTTTTCTTTCGGCTGATCCCGGTGGCACTCCACAGAAAGAGTCCTTTGCTATCTTTTGCCTTGAGGATAACTCCCGGAAGGCCATGCAATTTCCAGGGCCCAGTCTGAACAGGAATCTCGAGAGTGAACCAAACTTCGTAGGAACGGCCCCTGAAACAGGCGGTTGCTTTATAGCATTGGTGGGAAAGGATTGTATCCGATTCATTCAGGTTCAATCGCCAGTCAATATCAGGAACAGGTTCATTGTAGATATATTCTGTGTTGATAATGGTTGTCCAGACGGTAAGTTGACCTTTCTCCGGGTAATTGAAATAAAAATTTTCATAATGATCTTTCTCATTTGTTGCCATCCAGTTGCGTGGGTTTAATCCTTCTCGTGATTTACTAATTCTAGCCCTATACATGGTGGAATCTGTTTTGTCGGCTAAAAGACTGAAATAATGGATAAAATGTGAACCAATATCCAATCGCTGCCGGTCTGTATAACGTATATCGGAAAGGGTATCGATGGCGAACGTGAAATCATAGGTGACGGACAGGAAGCTTGAATCTATGGTCGTCTTCTTTGTGACGTCACGGCATTGTGGATTCTGAGCAGAACAATTTATTACCAATAAAGTCAAGCAAAGAAATTCAAGTAATCGTTTCATATGGCTCTGTTTTCATATTATAATAATTCAAGCAATGATATTGTATTCTTATAAGGATATTGGCAGATCTGTAGCTATAATAATTTCGAAAAATTCAATTTTCCCATTATTTAAGTAGAACACGGTGACAATTTTTCTGGTTGTATTATTTTTTATAGATTATGT
>JAEAME010002563.1_pt1 | contig 10407 bp, 14 predicted proteins | sample 8958731 | NCBI WGS metagenome assembly JAEAME01 (sample SAMN16933194, study PRJNA681113) | bioreactor sludge metagenome | isolation source: anerobic bioreactor sludge (Control) | place: India:Bengaluru | collected 2018-10-24
TAACGCTTGTTGCTAAATAATACTGCTCGCTTACTTCGGATAGCTAAAATACGCTAAAAAATGAGGAGTATGAGAAAATGAAAAGTAAAAATCTTGCAATACTTTCCCTTTTAGCAACCCTCTTGTTAAGCAGTACCTTTGTTTCTTTTGTAGCTGCAGACGACGAAGAACCAAACTTGATTGCTACACTAGATGAACCTATAACTGATCCTCCTGATTCAAGTGATGATTCAACAATTTCTGACGATGATGTAATACTCTATACCACCGAAGATGAAAACAGTACGCGTCTAGCTGATGATACTCAGGCTCCAACGGCAGAAGATGCATCCAAAGCAGCTGAAGGTAACCTTATTGCTACACATACAGGCGCAGGCTCCGACAACACACTGCTATTTGCTGCGATTGCAGCCATTTTTGCATTAACGATTGGTGGAGCAATAGGTGTAGTTTACTATTGTAAGCAAACAGCAAAAGGTAAAAATTGATTTACTCTCTTTTTCTTTTTTTAATAATTATCCTTAAAAAACTCACCTTACTCTTAATCTAAAAAAATAATGTTTATTCACTTAGTAAAGTGATTATTTTCTTAGGATTAAAAACTACAAACTTGGCGTTACGCATGTATCGTCCAATCTTTGGTATAAGCCCCGCGGCGTCGGTGCCTAATTTGCAGGTGATAACGTGATCAAAAAGCCCCAAGGCTTCGGTGCCGATGGTGTCTCTTGCAAGTCTTGTACGCTCAAGCGTTTTAGTAACATCGTCGCTTGTTGTGCCAAGAATGATTAATCTGTCTAGAAGTGAATCTTTCCAATTGTTGAGTTTTTCAACTTGCGTTAAAGATAGTTCGGAACTTATTTTTTCTGTGTCTGTGGCTGGAGTGTTGATTTTGACTGTTAACGGCATATCTGTGCTAAACCCGTAGAGTTCAGCTATTTTCTTTAACGGTATTTTCTTTCCCATAAACAGCTGGTTTTGTAATGTAGTTAGTGGTATCGTTGCGTTGATTGTTTTAGGTTCAAAAATGCCTACATCAACTGTTAAGGCTTCTGGATTATCCATTTTTTGGATGTATCCTTTAAGTTCTGAGCCTGCTTGAACGTTTTCTGCTTTGGTTGGGCAGGTTCCAATGTGTTTATTGATGTAGCTTTTAGCTACGCCTTCGTCTTCGCCTGAAACTTCCACTTGCACCCACTTGTTTATGGGGTTACCTACTACGGTGGCGTTTACGTCTAAGTCTTGAAAAGCGGTTTGAAGGTTGCTGGCGATTTGTTTTAGTTGACCCTGATTAAATGCTTTAGTTAGTAATGTTAAAGTAGTCACGTTTTATGCCTCAAGTAAACTTGTTATTTCAAGATCGAGTTTTCTTACTCTCTCAGCTGCATCCTCCATGTTTTCTTCACGCAGCTGCTGAATAGTGACTTGGACTGGAATTTGTTTGTTGCTGTCAATGCATTTGTCAGCGTAACAGACAACTTTTTCTTCCAATGTTTGAGGAATATAGTTATCCTTAGGCCACCCCAGCCATTTTGCTTCCTCATCTATTATTCCTGCCCCAACATGCTTCTTGATTATTGAAATAATTTGTTCTGGCAAGCCTTCTTGTTTTGCAAGGGTTGCTCCAACAATTGAGTGGTCAACCTTATGGGTTTTTGAGCGGCCTAAATCGTGCAGAAGTGCGCCAGCTTCAACAAGTTGCAGATCAATTTGATGGTTTTTTGCTTTAAGCTGATTTGCTATTTGTATTGCTAAATCTGCTACAGCCTTGCAGTGTTCAATAACTCTTTGTGAACAATTATGTTTAAGGAGAATCTCGATGGCTTGCTCCCGGCTGGGAAGCTGTTTATTCACCGAGTTCCTTCCTTAGAATCTCAACTTTTTCTGAGAGTTTAACAATCATTTTTTCATTACCAAAATGCGATAGAGGCCTTCCACATACGTTGCAGTGGAATACAACTTCTACTGCTTCCTCAAAAGGTATTCTTTTGCATCCTGGGCTGTCACAGAAGTAAAAGTCGTGGTTTTTCTCGTATTCAAGCCTAACGTTGAGTTTTTCTAGGACTCTTCGTTTTTGGCTTAAGATGAATCCTTCTAACTGGTCTGGTTGAAGTTTCCAGTGGAAAATGAACCAGCCTGTTTTGGGGTCACGTGTTCTACGAAGGCTGACTAGGGAGTGATCGTAGAGTTTGTAGAGGATTTTGCGGACGCTGTTTAGACGGATTCCTGTTTTGTTGGCTATTTCATCGTCCGTTATTTCTTCTACGCCTTTTAAATGTTCAATCAATCTGACGGCTTCTTCCTCACCAAGGGCGGAAGCCACTTTCATCAATGTTGCATCATCAATTGTTGATAACATACTCTAAATTCCCTTATAATACCTATAATAATGCTATATTGTTAGATAAAACTCTTCGCACCGTACTTTACTGTTTTTCTTCATTAACTTTGATTTTTTTGCCCCGTTGCTGTGGGATAATTTGTACTTTGCCTTTTTCGAATTCAACAATTAATTCTTTGCCTTCAAAAAAGCGATCTAGAAATATTGCTAATGCTGAACATTCACTGTGAGGCTGGTTACCTACAGCTATGTTGAAGTCGGAGACTTCGTTTGAGTAGAATTCTCCTGGAACCTTTTGACTTCCAACCAGCAGAAGCAGGTCTTTTTCTGTTGCTTTTATTCGCTTTATTACATCGCTGTTTTGAATGTTTTCACCGTATGCTGTAAGGTGTACAACAATGCCGCCTTTGGCTTTCCAGTCGCGGACAACGTTTCGCCAGGAAGTGCCCATTTCAAAAGTGAAGTCTCCACCCCAATGCATAGTGATATTTTTTACTGTTTTTTCAATCGATTTGTCTTCTATATCTGAAAGTATGAATCCTGAAGCGCATAACGCTCTTGCTGTTAGGGCGACATGTGTAGTTAGTCGGGAGTCACGGTGAATTCTGTGCCCCCACCTTAGCACTACAATTTTTTGTTTAGGCTGGGTGGATTGCTTGTTCAAATTTTCCATTTAGTTTTTCCACTTTTCTTCTAATATGTTCAGTAATTTGAGGATTCGCTTCAAATTCCACTTGCACTTTATCTGCTAAGAACTCTTCTTTTTTTACCTCAGCTTTCTGATGAACCCACGAAATAAACGTCATTGTTTCATTGTTTATTGGTGTCCAGAATTTGGCTTTAACATAATTTTCTAGTGTCTTAACAATTTGACTTTTCAATTCGTCAAGGTTAGTGTGCTTCTTTGCTGAAACCATTATTGGATTTTTAACGTATGTTTTAACTGCTTCCAGTTTTTGTTTTCTTTCTTCCTCTTTTACAAGGTCAATTTTGTTTAGCACTGTTATCATTGGGATGCCTTCTGCGCCAAGCCGGTTGATGGTGTCATGGCAGACATGATTTTTTTTCTCAATTAATTCTAAGGATTCGCTGAAATCAACTACTAGAATAATTAGGTCTGAATAGATCGTTTCTTCCAAGGTTGAATGGAATGCTTCTATTAATGAAATTGGCAAGCGGTCTATGAAGCCAACGGTGTCTGTTAAGAGGAATTTTCGGTTAGAAAATTCTACCATTCGTGTTGTTGTGGAGAGTGTTGTAAAGAGTGCTTTGTCAACTCTAGCGCCTGCTTCTGTTAATGCATTAAAAAGTGTGCTTTTACCTGCACTTGTGTATCCTGCAAGAGAGATTCCTAAGAAACCAAGTTCTGCTCTTCTTTCACGTTGAAGCACACGTTTTGTTCTGATATTGGCTAGTTTCTTTAGGATTGTTTGGACTTGCATTTTAATTGCGTCTCGGTAAACATCTGCTTCGTAGACTCCTAATCCCATAAAACCAGGTTGTTCACTGCCTTTGGATAAACGAACCTTTTCTTTTGCGTGTCTTAGTTCGTTTTGAAGAGTGGCAAGTTGGATTTGCAGTTGAGCTTCAATTGTCGTTGCTCGTCTTGTAAAGATTTCTAAAATAAGTTGGAAGCGGTCTATTACTTCAACTTTAGTTGCTTTGGCTAAATTGTAGTTTTGTAGTGTTCGTAGGGAGTTGTCAAAAATTATTTTGTTTGCACTTGTTTCTTTAACTAAGTTGGTGAGTTCTTCTACTTTTCCTGCGCCAATTTGGTATCTTGCGTCTGGTCGGCGTGTCTGCTCCATCGAGCCAACTATTGTGTAACCGGCTGATTGAGCTAGGCTTTTTAGTTCATCCAGAGTTGATTTTTCCCGGTTTAGGCGTCTTTGAACTATAACTGCTTTCGTTCTTTGGGTTCCTCCGCGTCGTCCTTAAATTCGATTAGGTCCCCCAAAGTCATCTCTTGATTTTTTGCTGAAATCTTCGCTGTCTCTTGAGGTTTCTCTTCAGCTATAGGTACAAGTAATGTGATTTTTAGGGTGCGTTCAAGTTTTGAAGCTAAAAGATTGTTTGGCTCCATCTTTCCTAATTCAATATGCTTCAAAACAGAGGCTCTCTCATTAATTTTTAATCCTAAATCTTCGTGGGAAAGGCCTATTTTTTCTCTTGCTGACCTAATTTTCGCTGGGTAACCTTCCACTAGTTCTTTTGTAATTTCAACTTTGGCGACAAGCGGCTTTTTCTTTTGAACCATGGATACTGGCTTTTTTGTTTTGCTTGCCGCAGCTGCTGTTGCCGCTGCATACGGTGATTTAGGCGCAGCTGGTTCATTATAAATTATTTTACCATGCTTTGAACATTCAACACATACTGTTAGTTTTGCGCCTTCAATTATTGCCCTGATTGGGTCACTGTGAATTTTGCGTCCGCAGACTTCACATCTCAAGAACATTCACCTTTTTATTGTCTTTATTTAGAATGATAAGTTTATACTTATCGAATTAAAAAGTGGTTTAATACGGAGTAATTCTAGTTGGAGAATCCACTTGGCAAGGTTAGAAGCTTAGCTGATTACCAGTTTGGTAAAAATGTAGGCGTTAAACTGTTTCCTGATAATGTAACCTTTGAATATTCTAGAAAAACTAAACGGATTAGGTTCATTAACCTTGATGGTGAACGTTTAGCGACGTTGCGGCCAACTGATGGTTTACTGTCGCTTAGCATTAAGGCAGCACAGTTTATTGCAGAAAACTTGTCTCAAGATGCTAAATGTTTTGTGACAATAAAGAATGATGTTTCAAAGTATATTGCTGAAGGCGGAGACGTGTTTGCGGTTCACGTGATTTCGGTTGATGATGATGTGGGTGCTAAAGATGAGGTAATTGTTCTTGACGAGGATAGACATGTCTTGGCTGTGGGTAGAACAGTGCTTTCAGCTCAAGAAATCAGAGCTTTCAAAACAGGTGTTGCAGTAAAGGTTAGACATGGATCAAACAGTAAAGATTAAACTTCCTGTTTTGTTTAGTCAAAGAATCCTTACTATTTTTAGTCAAACAATCTTTACGAGAAGCCTTTTATTAAAAATAATGCGTCCTCATAACTATGTACAAGCTAGTCAAAAACCTTGCAGTATTAACTCTGATAATCCTGACGACGTCAAGTATCATATTAGGTGCACCTGTAACTGCCGTGAGCAATCCTTCTACTCCAGAATTTTCTTTAGAATACATTGACAAATCCTATTATGTTCCGCCAACCTACACGGTTAATCCCTACACTGGTAAAAACGAATCAAATGGGTATGGCGAAATTGTAGATTATCAAACAGTGGAGATTCTGATCAGAAATCAACCCTTTACATCTTATCTTGATTCTGACGGTAACAGTATTCGTTTATTCTATTGTCTACGGCATAAAGGGCATTATTCAAATGTCACTGATTGGGCATATCATCCTAATAGTCAAAGTTATCATTACTACTTTGCCTCAAATAGTGATTATACTAACATCACATTAGTGAATTCTCAATTTGGTAACGCTGGTGAAGGTACCACAGTAGATTTTCAAGTGCAAGCGCTGATAGGGTATGAAGAAGAAATAATTCGCCACACATACATGGGTGACGATCATTCTTTTAATTTTATAGGCGAAAAAAGCGAGTGGAGCAGTACTCAAACTGTAATGGTGCCCTACAGTCATAGCATAGAAACTCAGGAACCGCCAAGTACAACTGATGAACTACCGAGTTTAGAGCTCTTAAAAATTTTAGACTGGGAAAAAATAGCAATTATTTTTCTAACAATCATAGTTGCTATTTTAACCTTTGCTGTTGTCGTTCTTTTCCGAAAAATACGAAAAATAGCACCATAGCTTTTTCTGAATTATTAAACTTCAATCGGCGCGCAGTAATAGTCTGGTTAGGTTAAAGAATAAGTTAAGTATATGAAGTTCAAATGTAAAATAAACAGTGTGAAACCTTATGCATAGACGTATGAATCCTCGTGAACAGAAACGTATGATGCAACGCATGGGCATGAACATGGATTCTGTTCCAGACGTTAATCAAGTCATAATCCGGACTCCCACTAAAGATATCGTTATCGATCAACCTGAAGTTGCGATTCTACAGGTTCAGGGACAAAAAATGTATCAAGTTATTGGAGGCCAAGTTAGTGAGCAAGCGCCATCACAATATGGAGCTGCAACAGCTGCAAAACCAGCATTTTCCGATGAGGACGTGCAGTTAGTGGCTGACCAGACGGGTAAAAGTTTGGAGAAAGCTAAAGAAGCCCTTGAAGAATGTGGCGGCGATTTAGCTAAAGCTATTTTGTTGCTTCAATCCTAATTTTATTTTCTAAATTTTTTACCTATATTTTAGTTTTTTAGAGATACTGCTTATGTTGCTATTTTAAAATTTTGCAGTAGACTAAACTAATATAAAGATTCTTTTACTTTATAATTGTGGATTGATTGATATGACAGTTGTAAAAATTATTGAATTGATAGGCACATCACCTGTCAACTGGGAAGAAGCAACTAAGAACGCTTTAGCAGAAGCTGCAAAGACAATTAAAAACATAAAATCGATTTATGTTAAAAGCTGTAAAGCAAAAATTAAAGAAAACAAGATTGTTGAATACCGCGCGATCGTAAAAATAGCTTTCGTAGTAGACGAGAAAAGATAATTCAGCATACCAAGAAAACAATTAAAAACATTATTATTCTATTTTTTATTTTTAGGGTATAGAGGGAGTTATTAAAAGCTTATATTTTAACCAAGTCAAATTGAACAGAAGCTGGAAGACCATATGAACAAGTCTCTTCTATTGGAAGTTACCGTTTGCCGAAAAGAAGACGGGGTTGTCTATAGTATCAATCGTTCTAATAAATTGACAAATGAAGAACTTGAATATTATTTGCAGCAGATCCTTGATGGCATATGTAAATGGAAACCACAAATTTGTGAAGAAAAAGTGCATAGTTGTACTGGAAAAATAAGAAAAAGGAAAGCAACCAAAAAATCCGGAGCGTAGGAAGCCTTTCTTTATAGCCGTCAAATCTGAAAGTACTTGTAAATCATTAAGAGCGCTTCAAGACATAACCGCTATAAGCAGACAAAGCTTGTAACGGTAAAAAGTTTATATTCCTGTTTGATTTTTGCAATAATCCGAGATAAAGAAACAAAGTTCTATTAAAGTAGGGATAACACATGGCATATTTAACAACAACAGGCTCAGGACAACCAGTCCTTATCCTAAAAGAAGGAACAACAAGAAGTAGAGGCAAAGAAGCCCAAAGAAACAACATTATGGCCGCACGAGTAATCGGTGAAGTACTAAAAACAACACTAGGCCCAAGAGGCATGGACAAAATGCTCATTGACAGCCTAGGCGACATAACCATCACCAACGACGGTGCAGCAATCTTAAAAGAGATCGACGTTGAACACCCAGCAGCCAAAATGATGGTTGAAATAGCAAAAACACAAGACGACATGGTTGGCGACGGAACCACCAGCGCTGTCGTGCTTGCAAGTGAACTTCTTAAAAAAGCCGAAGAACTCCTTGAACAAAACATTCACCCAACACTTCTAGTAAGCGGCTACCGAAAAGCAGCCCAAAAAGCAATTGAGACAATTAACAAAATCGCTGAACCCCTTGACATAAACGACCGTAAAACTCTGCTCAAAGTAGCATTAACTTCAACAAGCAGCAAATCAGTCGGCTCAGCACGTGAGCACCTTGCTGAAATCTCCATAGAGGCAGTAAAACAAATCACTGAAGTCCGTGGAGACAAAACAATCGCCGACATAGACAACATCCAACTTATCAAGAAAACAGGCAAAAGCCTCCTGGAAACCGAGCTAATCAAAGGCATAATCGTTGACAAAGAAGTTGTCAACCCAGGAATGCCAAAAATGAAAGAAAACGCAAAAATTGCATTACTTGACGCAGCCCTAGAAATCGAGAAAACTGAAATCTCCGCCGAAATCAGAATTAAAGACCCAACTCAAATGAAAGCTTTCCTAGACCAAGAAACAAACATGATGAAAGAAATGGCTGACAAACTAAAAGCATCAGGTGCAGACGTAATCTTCTGCCAAAAAGGCATAGACGACATGGTTCAACACTTTTTAGCAAAAGAAGGCATAATCGCTGCAAGACGTGTTAAAGAATCAGACATGGAAAAACTAGCAAGAGCAACAGGTGCAAGAATAATCAGCGACCTTGACGACTTAAAGAAAGAAGACCTTGGCAAAGCAGGATTAGTTGAAGAACGCAAGATCGGCGACGATAAAATGATTTTTGTCGAAAAATGCAAAGATCCACACAGTGTTGCAATCCTAATTCGCGCAGGCTTAGAACGCATGGTTGATGAAGCAGAAAGAGCAATGACCGATAGCCTCTCAGTTATTTCAGACGTAATTGAAAATAACAAGATAGTTCCAGGCGGCGGCGCAGTTGAAATTGAAATGGCAAAAGAACTCCGTAAATACGCAACCAAAGTTGGCGGACGTGAACAATTAGCTGTTGAAGCATTTGCAGACGCAGTTGAAGTTATTCCAAGAACACTTGCAGAAAACGCGGGCTTAGAACCAATCGATATTCTCGTCCAATTACGCTCAGCACATGACAAAGAAGATGGTAAAAACCAAGGCATAAATATTTACCAAGGCAAAATACAAGACAGCATTAAAAACGGTGTTATTGAACCAATCATGGTTAAAGAGCAAGCAATCAAATCAGCAGCTGAATCAGCAGCAATGATTCTGCGCATCGATGACGTAATTACTGCCAAATCACCAAAAGGCGGCGCTCCAGGTGGAATGCCTGGCGGAATGGGCGAAGAATAAGCTTCTTTCCGTCTTTAATTTTCTTTATTTTTTAATAAAATCATCAATTTCTTGTTTTTTTAAACGTTAAACTTTATTAGTCAATTCCTAATTTTTTTGCCGCTATGTCTGCAGTTGAGGCAGTACTAATAGTAACTGGCCTAATAGTTTTCGAAGTGGTCAACAGTGTAGACAACGCTATTGTGAATGCCAGTGTGCTAAAAACTATGAGTATGCTGTGGCGTAAACGGTTTCTCATCATCGGCATTTTCACGTCGGTTTTTCTAGTTCGCTTTATTTTGCCGCTCATTATAGTCTGGGTTTCAGTTCCTACAATAAGCGGTCAAGACCTCTTTTTGGCATTTGTTGGTCAAAGTGACGTTGCAGCTCATGCCATAGAGGAGCAGAAACCCCTTATCCTAATGTTCGGAGGTGTTTTCCTACTTTTCCTATACTTTCACTGGTTATTCCTTGAAAAGAAAGAACCACTCTTCATTGAACGCTTTTTAAAAGAGAAGCATGGTGTGTGGTTCTTCGCTTTTGCAGCAATAATTCTAGTTATAGTTATGTATCTTGCCCGTGCAAATTCGATGGTGATGCTTGCTGCCGCTATCGGTAGTGCCACTTTTTTCATACTTTATGGGCTTAAGCAAACAGCTGAGGAAAGTGAACGCAGCCTCGTTCAGGGCGCTAGTAACATGAGTGATGCATCAAAATTCATCTACCTTGAAGTTCTCGACATGACTTTCAGCTTTGACGGAGTGATTGGCGCCTTTGCATTTACAATCAATTTGATACTAATTTTAATTGGCATCGGTGTAGGTGCATTAGTTGTCCGAGAGTTAACTATCAAAGGAATTGACACCATCGCTAAATACTGCTACCTTAAAAATGGTGCCCTAACCTCAATAGGGTTTCTTGGTTTCTTTATGATAGTCGAAGCTTTTGGAATAGAAATGCCCTCAATTGTACCCATAATCGTCACTTTCGCACTTGTCGGTTTAGCTTTCTGGTTATCGAAACGAAAAATCCCCAAAATAACCTGCGTAGATCCAGTCAGTTCTAAATAATCATAAATCCTGAGACATGTTTTAGCTAGAACTCACAAAAACCTATTTATTTCTATAGGCGAACAATTGTTCGCTAAAATGTGCGCTCTGGTAGTATAGTCCGGTCAAGTATGTTGGCCTCTCGAGTCAGCGACCCGGGTCCAAATCCCGGCCAGAGCACCAAT
>JAEAME010002564.1_pt1 | contig 10407 bp, 4 predicted proteins | sample 8958731 | NCBI WGS metagenome assembly JAEAME01 (sample SAMN16933194, study PRJNA681113) | bioreactor sludge metagenome | isolation source: anerobic bioreactor sludge (Control) | place: India:Bengaluru | collected 2018-10-24
CGAATAGCATGAGTAACAATTGTGTCAGGGTAATTTATGAAGATCACGATCAAAGCCTATGGATCGGCACCAGTGGAGGGCTTAATAAATTAGATAGAAAGAACAATCAATTTACCTCTTATATCCAGGATCAGGGAAAAATATTGAGCGATAAGGATGTCATCAACGCTCTTACGGAAGATGAATCTGGTTTATTGTGCGTCGGAACAAATCGTGGGCTTTATCTATTCGATAAAATCAAGGATCAATTTTGTTCTTTTAAAGACTACTTTAGTGCCGGTGAAGTTTTCGAAAACAAGCACATAAGCGTGTTATGTCCAGCAGATTCGGGTGTCTTCTGGATCGGCACGTTCAGTGGTCTGTTCCAATTTAATAAAAATTCCCGGGAGCTGCATCATTACCCAATTAATACTGCAAGGAGTCATTCTGTACTCTCGAATCAGATTCAGGCAATAAGTGATGCTGACCATTTTCTCTGGCTGGGAACCACGGATGGCCTTTATAAATTTGATAAAAGGCGAGATTTATTTGTCCGGTATGAACACGACCCTGATAATTATCTGAGTCTGTTAGAAAATAATATCACCGCCATCCTCAAAGATAAAAGTAGCTGCTTTTGGTTTGGCTTATATAGCAAAGGAGTAAATAAGAGAAATAATTTTCGGAGTTATGTCAAATACTATCTTCCCAATCCCTTTAAGAGCAGTAGTATTGACGATAGAATCCTATCGTTGATTGAATCGAAATCTCAAACTATCTGGATTGGAACATTTGCCCATGGTCTATTGAGTTTCAACAAATATACAGATTTTTTTCAGAATTATCAACATGATCCTCAAAATCCCAATAGCCTGAGTAACTATAATATCAGGTCTATTGTTGAAGATCGTAATGGCTTTTTATGGATAGGAACAGATGATGGTTTGAACAAATTTGATCCTGAGTCGAAACAGTTCATCCATTATAAAAATGATCCTCAAAACAATAATTCGCTGAGCAATAATGGCATTCTCTCTATTATAGAAGCTGATGATGGCTTGTTATATTTAGGAACATACTTTGGATTTAATAAATTTGATCCGGCATTAAAGAAATTTAAACATTACAGCAACGATCCTGCAAATCCGCACAGTATCAGTCATAATATAATCCTGGCTATTTTTGAGGACAGCGAGCATACTATATGGATTGGCACCCAGGGGGGTGGTTTAAACCGTTTTGATCCAAAGACTGAACAATTCACTCATTACCTAAATGATCCTTCGGATATACATCCCATCAGTAGTAATATTGTAGAAGCACTTTTTGAGTTTCCGGATTCTGGTCGTTCAATACTATGGATCGGTACCCAGGGCGGCGGTCTGTGCCAGTTTGATAAGGAGACCGGACAGTTCACTTTCTTTACAAAAAAAGATGGTTTGTCTTCCAACAGAGTACAGAAAATAATTGCAGATCTAAAAGGGAATTTATGGTTAGCAACTATTGAGTACATCAGCATGTTTGACACGGATAAAAAGACGTTTAAAAATTATGAACAAAGCAGTGAAATGCCGGTGAACCCGCATACCTGCTTGATAGACCATGATGGTGAAATATTTTTCGGCGGTAATCGGGGTCTCGTCCGTTTTCATCCGGATAGCATGAAAGAAAATCCGTATGTCCCAGACATTGTTTTGGTTGATTTTAAAGTAAATTACAAGCCGGCTGTCCTGGATACGGTAATTACTGAAAAGAAATTTATTGTCCTTTCCCATAAGCAGAATATTCTCTCATTCGAATTTGCAGCATTAGATTTTAACCGCCCTGAATTCAACGGGTATGCATATAAAATGGAGGGTGTAGATAAAGACTGGGTGTTCACTGATGCGACAAGACGCTATGCAACATACACCAATCTTGATCCCGGCAAATATATTTTTCGAGTAAGAGGTTCCAATAATGACGGTATCTGGAACGAGGAAGGCACTTCGGTGCGCATCATCATCACCCCGCCCTGGTGGCGAACTGGCTGGGCATACGCGCTTTATGCACTCATCCTGGGTTCCATCGTAATCGGTCTCTGGCGTTTTCAAATTAGAAGAATCAAAGATCGAAATGAATTAAAAATGCAAAAATTCGAATCCCAGAAACTGCAAGAAATCGACAGCATGAAATCCCGCTTCTTTGCCAATATCTCCCATGAGTTTCGTACGCCGCTGACATTGATTTTGGGTCCGCTGGGCAAGCTGCTGTCTCAAGCGAAAAGCAAGGAGAAAAAACAGGAATTCAACCTCATGCAGCGCAACGCCCGGCGCCTGCAACGGCTGATCAATCAATTGCTCGATCTCTCAAAAATTGAAGCCGGCAAAATGACGCTGCAGGCGCGACCCGAAAATATCGTGGCGCTGCTCAATCGCATCGTCCAGTCTTTTGAATCCCAGGCGAAATTGAAAGGGATTGATTTAAAATTTCAGTCGGAACAGGATGAAATCATTGCTTATGTCGATCGGGATAAGATCGAGAATATTTTTTACAACCTGCTGTCCAATGCGCTGAAGTTTGCGTCGCAGGGTGGAACTGTCGCTTGTGAAATTCAATTCGTAAATTCGCCAGAGGGCGAATCCGCCTTTGGGCGTGATCTAAAATCTAAAATCGTCATTGCTGTTACTGACACTGGCATCGGCATCCCCCAAGACCGTCTCGACAAAGTCTTCGATCGCTTTTACCAGGTCGATGATTCCTACACCCGTGAGCATGAGGGCACCGGCATCGGATTGGCGCTGACCAAAGAGCTGGTGGATTTGCATCATGGGAAAATCGAAGTCGACAGTGAATTAAATAAAGGCACGACGTTCAGAGTTTATCTGCCGCTGGGAAAAGAGCATTTGAAGCCAGAAGAAATTATGGCAGAGTCCGCCTCGGCGGATTTCGAACCTTCGGAAGGCTTAAAATTTACGCCAGAAGAACGTTCCCGCCGCAAAGCCATCCCCATCGTTTTAATCGTCGAAGATAACCGGGATATGCGCAGTTACCTGAAAGACTGCCTTGCCAGCGATTATCGGGTCATCGAAGCGGTGGACGGTGAAGATGGATTGCAAACTGCCATCGACAAAATCCCGGATTTGATCATCAGCGATGTGATGATGCCCAGAATGGATGGCTTTCAATTCTGTGAGCGAGTTAAATCCGATGAGCGCACCAGCCATATTCCCGTCATTCTGCTGACCGCCCGCGCCTCCGACGAAAGCAAAATCAAAGGACTGGAGCTGGGCGCTGATGATTACCTGATCAAGCCGTTTGACAGAACTGAATTACGGGTGCGCGCCAAAAACCTGATTCAGCAGCGCCAACGATTGAGAGAAAAATTTAGTCGGGATGTAACGATCCAGCCCAAAGATGTCGCTGTTTCCTCCTACGACGAGCGGTTTTTGCAGCGATCGATCGATATTATCGAACAGCATATTTCGGATGCAGAATTTACTGTGGCGTTGTTCAGCAAAGAAATTGGGATGAGTCGGGTGCAGTTGCATCGTAAATTATGCGCGCTTACCAATTGTTCCGCCCGGGAATTTATGCAGATTTTACGATTAAAGCGGGCGGCCCAACTGCTGCAACAGCACGCTGGCAATGTGACTGAAATTGCTTACGAAGTTGGCTTCAATAACCTTTCCTATTTTTCCCAATGCTTCCGCAAGCAGTTCGGGAAGCTACCCTCAGAATACACTTCCCAAAAATACAAATAGATGAGTTGATAATTGGTACATCAGTCCATTGGGGAAATAAGTGTCCCAAACGTAGTAAAATGTAACATGGCTGTTAAAGAATGAAACATGGCTGTTAGCATTTCACCTCCCAATTTTTGTATATTAGCCTCGGCGGTGAGAAATCCCAAAACACCAATATCCGATATCAGATTTCAGGTATCTGATAATTTTCAAACCCCAATGACACCAATCATTTGGAATTTGAAGCCTTGAATATCGGAATTTGGGATTTTCCCGCCTACCTAAATAACAGATTCAAAACCAACCAATCAATTGGAGGTGTACTATGTCTCGATCCATTTTTACAATCGTTTTAATGTTATTGCTATTTGGGGGAGTATCGGCGGGAATAATCAAAGTCCCGGAGAACTATGCCACCATTCAGGCCGGGATTGATGCCGCCGTGAAAGGCGACACCGTGCTGGTCGCTTCTGGCACGTACTACGAGAACATCAATTTCAAAGGCAAAGCCATCACCGTTGCCAGCTATTATTTGATGGATGGCGATACCACGCACATCAATAACACCATCATCGACGGCAGCAAGCCCAGCCATGCAGATAGCGGCTCGGTGGTTTTCTTTGTTTCTGGAGAAGATACCAATTCCGTGCTGTGCGGATTTACGATTACGGGCGGGACGGGTACAATGGCAACACCACCGGAAGAGGAAGGTCCAGTCAGAGTGGGCGGTGGTATTTTTTGCTATAATTCTGGTGCGCGAATTATCAATAACAAAATAATTGAGAATACAGTTAATTCGCCTGACTGGGACGTACTGGGAGGTGGTTTGGCAGCCTTGCCTATTGCAAGCACCGCACATGTTATTCTTCAAGATAATCAAATATCGCACAATACATTGACGGTGACGGCGGACTCGAAAGCTGCTTTGGGCGGTGGTGTTGAACTTATGGGTAATGGTATAATAGTAAATAATCTGATTTCTTATAACTCCATCGTTCATAATGCGACTGCTCGACAGGCATTTTCGGGTGGTCTGGAGTGTTATTCTCTTCCAACTAACCGCCGTAAAGTAATCGTTGAGTCCAATAAAATTACTCACAATTCCGTCATCAGTAAAAGCAATGCGGATGTGGCCGCCGGCTCTGGCGGTATGGAGATTTTTGGCAGCTATGGTCGCTTTGCAAAAAATGAAGTCAGCTATAACGAGATATGGGTTAATCAAAATAAATCCGCTGTGGGAGCAGGTATGTCAATACATGAGGCACCGAACTCTCTAATTATAGAGGGCAACATCATCTGTGATAACGCAGTAAAACAAGGGAATGGCTTGGGAGGGGGCATTTTGATTGGCATGAATTCGTCTCCTATTGTTATCAATAATATCATCGAAGGAAATTCTGCAACGACTGGCGGCGGTTTTCTAATCGCAACAAGTACCCCGAAACTTATCAATAACACGGTTATTAGCAACCAGGCGACCTCTGGAGGAGGCATTAACGTCCGTATATCTTCTACGGTTTATCTGATGAACACCATCGTGTGGGGGAATCAGGCCACTAATTATGCCGGTATTCAACGTGAAGACGGTACAGTCAATGCTGCCTATTGCGATATTCAGGGCGGCTGGAACGGCACCGGGAATCTCAATGCTGATCCGTTATTTATGAACGACAAATACCATCTTGCCGATGCTTCGCCATGTATTGATACAGGCAATCCCGATGCAGCTTATAATGATCCAGAAAATGCAAGCAATCCGGGCTTTGCGCTTTATCCAGCCAGAGGAACGGTAAGGAATGATATTGGTGCTTTTGGCGGCCCTGGCGCGAATAGGACAATTACAGCTATCAAACATGATCGTTCAACCAATGAAGCGCAACCCAATACCTTCGCGCTGTTTCAGAATTATCCTAATCCCTTCAATCCTGCGACGACCATTGAATTTGCGCTGCCGAAATCCGCTTTCGTCACGCTCAAGGTTTTTAACCTGCTGGGCGAAGTCGCCACTCTGGTTGCGGAACAACGAACGCCTGGAATTCACAAATTGAATTGGGATGCCAGGGGATTGGCGAGTGGGGTGTATCTGTATCGGCTGGAAGCGGGGGAGTTTGTACAAAGCAAGAAGCTTATTTTGATGCGGTAATTGAAACTGCAACGTGACCGTCACCTCGGAGGTGACGGTCACCTATATAATATCCAATTGTCGGATGGAGTTCAGCTAATTAACCATCGTATTGATCTCGCCTTTGTAAATATTTAACCAGCACCACTTCCATGCCATCCTCATGCCGCACAAAATCGACTTCATCAACCAGAACCGACATTAAATATACGCCTCGTCCGCTGGCTTTTTTAATATTCTCCGGTTTCAGTGGATCCGGGAGTAGTTTATAATTGAAACCCGCACCCTTATCTTTTATTCTTAAAATCATCTGATCCTGATAAATTTGAATTTTCAAATCCACAAATTGATCGGGATTGATTTTATTGCCATGGACAATGGCATTTGCTAATGCTTCAGAAAGTGCCGTCGATAATTCACTCTTGGTTCGAGCCGAGCAGCAATTGTTGTCCTCCAGCAGCTCATCAAATTTTTGGATCGTTTTCGTTATCTGGTCCGTAGAGCTTCTAATCTTAATACTAAAAGATTTTTCTAGTCGTGATCGGTCAGAAGGATTAGCATTGCCATTTCTCTCAGCGTTTTGAGAAAAAGTATCTGAAAAATCATTTCTAATTTTCATAAAATTGGCTATCATTTCCATAAGTTGCGCTACATGGTAACCCTGTCTGTTTATCAATTATATTCATGTCAAAACATCATGAGAAGTTCTCTTTAATTGGTTTTTCATTATTCAATTTTTAAATCCAGACTTCTATACGAAACGATTATAAAATTGATTCAAACTTTTTTGTGTTAAGATGAAACAATGCATCAGCTTACAACAAGAATGATGTCTCCTCTTATATCATTTTAATCAAATGGGCAGGTTACAAATTCGAGAATCAGCTTAACAAAATTTAAATTTTATCATTTTTGTTTTTTAAGATGTTAATCAATGTTTACCCTGATGAATTAGAATTGAAATTCTCGTTAAAATTTCATAACATAACTAACGTTAAGCTTCACTGGCATTTAACTTGCTATACATTTAAAAGCTATTTTGTTTTACATATACTTATCTCAAATTAGAGTGGAGAGGAAATTATGAAGAGAGTAAATTTCAGGATAATTTTAGCAATTTTAATATCCTCGTTTCTATTACCCTCCATTCTATTTGCCCAGCCAGCGGATACTGTTACGGTCGATCTCCAGCTATTCATTCCAGAAAATGGCATTTTATTTCTAAATGATTTGAATTTAACAAATCTGGAGCACGCACCCCTTCTTTTTGCTGTAACAATTCAAAATTATTATACTGTACGCAAAGAACTGGTATTGCATTTCGGCATTCATCGCGACAATCAGATCCTGCTTGATGGAACCACCGAACCTTTTTGGATTGAACCATCTCCGCCACCAATCTACTTGACCAGTCAGAACATTTTGTCGGAAGGTGGACAATATTCGATTCAAAATTATGATATTGGCGATGCGACCGATGAGTTAGCCGATGCGATTCTCGCGCAGGGGAAATTGCCCACTGGCGTATATAAGTTTTTTGTTGAGCTTGACTACGAAAGTCAGCAGATTGCTTATAAAGAGGTCGAAATCAGAATCGCTACATCGACTACCCTGGATTTAATCTCCCCAGGCCAACCAGCCGAAGCTGGGCAATTGATGGAAATCTATACCCCCCTTCCATTCTTCCAATGGCATTCCACGGCAACAAAATTCAGAATAACGGTTTGTGAGAAATTAGCCGTCAATTCTTCCCCGCCGGACGTTATGAATAATGAGCCGCGATTGCAGCAGATTGTAGAAAATTTTAATTTTTTCCAATATCCACCATTTGGGACCTGGCCGCTCCAAGAAGGAAAAACTTATTATTGGCAGATCGTGGCACTAATTCCATCTTCAAGTGGCGACGTTGAATTACCAAGCGAAATCTGGGGATTTAAAATTGCTAACATGAGCAATGGGATGTTATCGATGTATCATCAGCAATTGCTCAATTTGCTGTCTTCTTTGTTGAGTGATGGAGATATGAGAGCATTGTTTGAAAACGGCGGCGCGCTGGATGGTTTCACTTTTACTGGCGTGATGCTGAATAATGGTCGAACCATCGCGATGGAGGATTTGCTCGCCCTTATCGATCAAGTATTAAGTGGCGAAATCATTGTCGATGGTTTTGTAGTAGAATAAGGCTTACCGATTAGCACCGGGGATGTGGAAATAATGAACCTATTGAATAAAATTATAATTTTTGCCGGACTGCTTGGCTTTTTAATTGGCGACATCGTTCATGCTCAAAATAATAATGATGTGGCAATTATTTTAAAATCAAAAGGGGAGGTTAAAATCCGAAAGGGAAAAGCAAAGAATTGGAATAATGGCGTTCAGGGATTCCGATTGGATTCGGGTGATCTATTAAAGACATCGGAAAATTCGCTGGCAGCCATTATGTTCACGGATGATAAAAGTCTCTTAAAAGTAAGAGATAATTCAACCTTAGCCATTCGGGGGAAAAGAACCAATAGCTCGATTGCCAAACGGATCGGTTGCACTGTTGGCAATTTCTGGATCAATGTGACCAAACAGAATACGAAAATGATTGTGGAGACACCTTCTGGTGTGGCGGCAGTAAAAGGCACGCAATTCTATGGAATTGTTGATGCTGAAGGAAATACCCAGATTATTGTGATCGAGGGAATTGTTCAACTGATGAACAAGTTGGGAGAAATTTTAATCCACGCGGGACAAACCGGAAAAGTGACGAAAAATGGTGCGCCATTGGTTTTCACTACCGATCCGAATTCATTTCTTGACTGGGCGAATGATGACAGAGGCGCGAAAGAGCTTCAATTTGAATTTCAGGATAGTGACGGCAATAAGAAAAATTTGAAGATCCGCTATCATTAAGTGTGAGTTGGGGAATACATGAAAATTTTTAGATATTTTTCATATTTTATTTTAATCATGCTGAGTTGGAATATAGTTGATAGCCATTGGGCGCCTGTTTTCGCGCAGACCATGTCAGGCATCATTCATTTTCCAGTTAAAAACGCCACCGAAGGACAGCCAGTAGCCATCGAAGCCAGAATTGAGGATCCCAATATTCAAATCCAGTATCTGCGGCTGTATTATCGCCATAAGGGACAAACAAATTTTCAGCATGTGGAGATGGATGAACAGCTCAATACTTATACGGGCGAAATTCCCGGCGTAGATGTTAAAATGCCAGGAATCGAATATTTCATCATGGCGGTTTTAAGAAACCAATCGATGTTGACCAATCCGGCTTCGAATCCGTATTATGCGCCACATGAAATTACCGTGACGCCCGGCAGCGGCCTGCCGTCCGTCAACGAGTTAACTAACGTCCCCAAAACTGCGCCAAAGAAATTTTCAACAACAACCGGAAATGGCGGTTCATTTGAAGCCATCATTCTCAGCCCGGAACCGGACGATCATGTTGCGGCTGAGGAAGTAGTGATTGCGGTCTCTTTCATCGGTGAGGTCAGCTCTGTAAATTTAAAATCAATCAGACTCTATCTCGATGAAAAAAAGATCACCAATCAAGCCGAAATCACTCCAAATATGATCTCATGTGTTCCCAAAAATCTTGCTTCCGGAGTTCATCGGGTTAAAATTATGTTGAAGGATAAACAGGGACATCAGTTGGACAATATCGAGTGGCAATTCTCTGCCTTTTCTGGAAAAGAAAGAAAAAGCGCCACCCAAAACCAAAAATCAGGACTTAGTGGGAATGCCTTTGTCGAGTGGAAGAATGAAAGCATCAGCGACAGTACGTTATCGAATCAAAATATCGGCGCTAATATTCGTGGAAAAGCTGGCTCAATTGAATTGCGCGGTATGGCTTTTTTCACCTCGCGAGAAAACCCGGAATTCCAGCCCAGAAATCGCTTGTTATTGGAAGCTGGCACTTCGTGGATCGGAGTGAAATTCGGAGACACGACGCCGCGGTTCAATGAATTGATGCTCTGGGGCCATCGCGTCAGGGGAATCGAAGCCTATTTGAAACTTGGCTTTTTTAATCTGGAATTTGCCCAGGGGCAAATCAGTCGTGAGGTCGAGGGAGTACCGTTCATTGCTATTCCTGACGATTCCACGCGGTGGATCAATCCAGTCAATTCTCAAGATACCGTTTTTTCTACAACAGGCATTTTTCGTAAAGGCACTTATGATCGGACGCTGCTGGCAATCCGACCGAGTTTTGGACGCGGCAAAAATTTTCAATTTGGTTGGAATTTGATAAAAGTAAAAGATGAACCCGAGTCGATCCAATATTCGACCCAGCCAAAGGATAATATTGTCTTAGGCCCCGATATTCTATTGGCGCTGGATAATCATCGCATCGAATTGAAAGCCAGCGCGGCGTTTAGTCTGTTAGCCAATGATATTTCTGACGGCGCTATAACTGAATCCGAGTTGGATTCGGCGCTCGGCGATATTCCATTCGATCCCTCGAAAGTAGAGAAATACTTTATCCTGAACACGTCACTGATTCCACTCGATCCATCAAAGCTAACTTCACTGGCGTATCAAACCAGTTTCAAATTCAATTATTTTAATAACAATATC
>JAEAME010002565.1_pt1 | contig 10399 bp, 9 predicted proteins | sample 8958731 | NCBI WGS metagenome assembly JAEAME01 (sample SAMN16933194, study PRJNA681113) | bioreactor sludge metagenome | isolation source: anerobic bioreactor sludge (Control) | place: India:Bengaluru | collected 2018-10-24
ATGAGATGAGCATCGATGATTTTAATGTGGAGGAAATCAATCTCGAGGAGGAAATAGATCTTAATGTTGATTATGATTTAATGGAGAATGAAAGCGGCGACGGTGAACATAAAAAACACAGGATTTTATCCGACGAAATTATTGTAAATAATATACTCGAAAAAGGTAAAGGCAAAGGCGTTCTTACAATCGACGAAATAAATGCGGCACTTGAAGACATAGAAATCGAACCTGAAATAATAGACAGAGTGTATCAGACTGCAGAACATATGGGTATTAACATAGTCGGTGATGTCGACGCTGCGGACGAGCCTCTTACCGTAGTTGACGAGGAATTGGATTTATCCATAACGGAAGGCATAGGTCTTGAAGATCACGTAAGAATGTATCTTAAGGAAATAGGAAAAGTACCTCTTCTTACTGCCGATGAGGAAGTTGATTTGGCCCTAAGAATAGAGAACGGTGACGAAGATGCAAAAAGACGTTTAAATGAAGCTAACCTTCGTCTTGTAGTAAGTATTGCAAAAAGATATGTCGGAAGAGGAATGCTGTTCTTAGACTTAATCCAGGAGGGTAATTTAGGTCTATTAAAGGCTTTTGAAAAGTTTGAGTACAGAAAAGGATTTAAATTCAGTACCTATGCAACCTGGTGGATAAGACAAGCCATTACAAGAGCAATCGCAGACCAGGCAAGAACGATAAGAATACCTGTTCATATGGTAGAAACAATAAACAAATTAATTCGTGTATCAAAACAGCTTTCACAGGAGCTGGGAAGAGACCCCAGTCCGGAGCAGATTGCCGAAGAAATGAGCATGCCTGTTGAGAAAGTAAGAGAGATAATGAAGATATCTCAGGAACCGGTATCTCTTGAAACTCCTGTCGGTGAAGAGGAGGACAGCCACATAGGCGACTTTATTGCTGATGACGATGCTCCTGCACCTTCGGAACGTGCAGCTTATACTCTTTTAAAAGAACAGCTGTTGGAAGTGTTGTCAACACTCACGCTGAGAGAACAAAAAGTTCTTAAGCTCAGATTTGGCCTTGAAGACGGAAGAACTAGAACACTCGAGGAAGTAGGCAAAGAGTTTAATGTCACAAGAGAACGTATCAGGCAGATTGAAGCCAAAGCACTCCGCAAACTCAGACATCCGAGCAGAAGTAAAAAATTAAGGGACTATATTGATTAATGATGTGAAAAACGCTTTTCGGGTTTAATAAGACACTTGTTTCCGTAACCGATTAAATCGGTTCTGTTAGCGGTTGTAAGCGCCTCATGAACAAGATTATAGTTTTTGGGATCCTTAAATTGCAGGAGAGCTCTTTGAAGAGCTTTTTCGTGAGGTGAACGAGGAATAAATACTTTATTCATTGTTCTGGGATCATAACCCGTATAATACATACAAGTCGAAACAGTTGAGGGTGTAGGATAAAAATCCTGCACCTGTTCTATATTAGTACCGGTTTTATTAAGATATTCCGCAAGTTTAATGGCATCGTTTAATGTTGAACCGGGATGGGAAGACATTAAATATGGTACGATAAACTGCTTTTTACCAAGACGTTTATTTATTTCACCGTATTTTTTCACAAACTTCTCGTATACATCATTTGAAGGCTTCCCCATAAGTCTGAGCACATTGTCTGAAACATGTTCCGGTGCAACTTTTAGCTGACCGCTTACATGATTTTTGCAGAGTTCATATAAAAACGTATCGTCCTTGTCTGACATCAAATAATCAAACCTTATTCCGGAACGTATAAACACTTTTTTGACAGAAGGTATTTCCCTCAGCTTTTTTAAAAGAGCCAGATAATCGGAATGGTCCACGTTAAGGTTTTTACATGGTTTGGGAAACAGGCATTGTCTTCCTGTACAGGCTCCTTCCTTATTTTGCTTTTTGCATGCGACCTGCCTGAAGTTTGCCGTAGGTCCGCCGACATCGTTTATATAACCTTTAAAATCCTTGTCCTTAGTCATTTTTATTGCTTCGGCCATAATGGAGTCGTGACTCCTTGACTGAATTATCCTGCCCTGATGAAAAGTCAGTGCACAAAAGTTACATCCTCCGAAACAACCTCTCTGACTTACTAAACTAAACTTAACTTCTTCTATTGCAGGTATCTTTTTATCGTCATACATATAGTGGGCGTCCCGCATATAGGGCAGGTTGTATACATCATCCATTTCCTGCATCGATAAAGGCAGAGCGGGGGTGTTTTGTACTATATATTCTGTTTCACCGTACTTTTCAATAAGTCTTTTGGCCGAATAAGGATCGGTATTCATGTACTGGGTATAGAAACTCTTAGCGAATTTCTCCTTATTTGATTTAATTTCATCAAATGAAGGTAATTGTATATAGTCATATACAATACTTGGGTCCTTTGTTTTGTATACGGTACCGTTTATAAAAGTTATATCTTTTACGTTAATTCCGCTGTTTAATGCGTCGGCTATTTCTACTATCTGTCTTTCTCCCATTCCGAATATGACAATATCAGCAGCACAATCAAGTAAAATTGAACGTCTTACCGAATCGCTCCAGTAATCATAGTGACCGAGTCTTCTGAGGCTGGCTTCTATGCCGCCCAGTATAACGGGGATATCTTTATATACGCTTCTGACCAGGTTTGAATAAACTATACTTGCCCTGTCCGGCCTTTTACCGATGACTCCGCCCGGTGAGTAATAGTCAAAAGTACGTCTTTTTTTTGCCACGGTATAATGGCTTACCATGGTATCCATATTGCCGCCGCTTATAAGAAAACCCAGCCTGGGAGTGCCAAGAACGGTTATACTTGATCTGTCTTTCCAGTCCGGTTGGGGGATTATGCCCACTTTATACCCGTGACTCTCCAAAACTCTGCTTATAATGGCAGGCCCGAAAGAAGGGTGATCTACATAAGCATCGCCTGTTATGAACACAAAATCAAGCGTGTCCCATCCTCTTTTATTCATATCATCTGTGTTTACAGGTAAAAAGTCATTTGTCATTTATATCAGTCTTTCATAAAATATTAGATTCCCTTTTTTTGAAACCTGTTTAATTACATTTATATATTTTAATATATTCAATGCTTTACGTGCATTCAAAATATTAATATGTGCCTCTTTGGCAAAGTCTTTGCTTGAGAACTGTAAATGCAGATTATCCGGTATCAATAGTGCATAATCGTTTATATCTTTGACAATTATTTCATTATATATTCCGACGGGAATTCTGTCGCTGCATTCGGAGCCTTTTTTTTTGTCTTTGCTCCATCCTGAAAGCAGACGGTACTCTTCAATGTTTAGTAAAATTATGTAAAGCTTTAAATTTGCATCGGAAAGCAGTTCTTTAACAGAGTAAAGCTCTCTGTATACGTCATAAAAAGTACCTTTTCTCGGAGACATGCGTCCTTTGTCGGTTTCACCGGTTTCCGGAGAGACCCAGAATAGTTTTTTTGTATATACTAATGGGCATACAAGCGTTACGGTATAGTCCTTAAGAAATGATTTCAGCTTGTTCCTCAGTTTGAAAAACTGTTTAGTCTGAATCTCATATATTCCTTTACCGTTAAGTATGTCTGCATAATATGATCCCACTTTTATTTCATGGAAAGCACAGTCAGGCTCAATATAGTATTTCAGAAAAGCGTGAAGCGTTTTCTCTCCTAATGTGCCTATTATGTTTTTATTGTCTGATTTCTCATTGAATTTTTTTAAGGCTTCTTCGAATTTAATACTACCTATTTTAATTCTCCGTTCTTTTTTTTGGTTTATTCTATATGTGACGATATCGTTACATACAGTAAATTGTATCATATATTTTTCATAAATTGAATAGATATTGATTGACTTTAAGAAATTGTAATGTTAATATAATAAAGCTAACAACCTTTTAATAATTAATTTATAATATATACAAAGGGAGGATATTCATGAAAAAAATATTAATTGTATTAATGTTATTGGTATCATTGACAGTTTTCGCTTCATGCAAAGGTGGCAATACGACCGAAAACACAGAAAAACCGGTAAATACCGCTAACAGAACACCGACGCCGGTTAAAACTGCAACCCCGACTCCGGCCCCGACAGATACCCCGGCTCCTAGCCCTAAGCCTTTGTCAGAAGACCAAAAGGGAAAACCGCAGCAGGATGCTGAGGAATTGTACAGGGATGAGTTCAAAGATAACGAATTAAATGAATTAGCCGTTACGCGAGCAGACAGTCCTGTAATTTTTATTGATAATGAAGAAATGAAAATGAGCCATGACGGAACTGATTATGTCGACAGTTGGGATATATATTCACCCGACATGTATTTAGAAGTGGGTGAAACCCATAATCAGTATGAATTCTATGTGGATTTATCTACAACATTCACCGATCCGAACTCTGTATGGATGGCATGTTTCTTAGGAGCAAGGGTTACCGATACAACGACAACAGGTATTGCAAACGACCCGAATTCAGGATTCTGGGTAGCTATCACAAAAGATTATGCAACTGTATATCCTGGGACCGACGGTCAGTGGCCGGGAGGAAAGCTTAAGATAACACTGCCGGAAGCTGCAGACACAAAGCATACATATTTAATAGTAGACGACGGAACAAAACTATATTACTATATGTTTAAAGCCGACGGAGAAAGAGTACTGCTTTTATCGGCAGACGTATCGGGTGAAGATGTAAAAGTATATGACGCACAGGGTACGGAAGTGTTAACATGTCCCAACTCTATACAAGAAAGTACCGGAGGATATTTTAAACTTTTTAACCATATGGGTCACACGGTAGTAGATAATATTATTGTTAAAGGTTCAAGATAAAAAAATAGAATATATTAAAAAAGCGGTGCTTGCACCGCTTTTTTATTGTGCAGAGAAATAATTTGGATGAACGTATAACTTGCAAACCAATGTCTTAAGTAGTATAATCTGTTGGATGAAGTCTTTTAACTTCATTATTATAGTGCTATATATTACATAGTACAGGCAGATTTAAACCTTATATTACTGAGAGGAGATATTATGGCAAAAGTAACGTTCAGAGAAGATATATGTAAAGGCTGTAAATTATGTATTGAAGTCTGCCCCAAGAAGATTGTGGTTATAAAGGATGACACTTTAAACCAAAAGGGTTATCATCCCGCCGGAGTTATGGATATGGAAAAATGCATAGGATGTGCATTTTGTGCTACCATATGTCCGGATTGCGTAATTACAGTAGAGAAGTAGGGAGGAATAAGAATTGGGTAAAAGACTTTTAATGAAAGGCAATGAAGTAATTGCCGAAGCTGCTTTAAGAGCGGGCTGCAGACATTTTTTCGGTTATCCTATAACACCGCAAACAGAGATCTCCCATTATATGGCCAAAAAGATGGAGCAGATAGGCGGAGTTTTTCTACAGGCCGAAAGTGAAGTGGCTGCAATAAACATGGTATACGGAGCTGCGAGCGCAGGAGTCAGGGTTATGACATCTTCGTCAAGTCCGGGAATCAGTTTAAAGCAGGAAGGTATATCATATTCAGCATGTGCTGAGTTACCTATGGTAATAGTGGATATAGTCAGATGCGGACCCGGACTCGGAGGAATACTTCCTGCACAGTGCGACTATTTTCAGATAGTAAAAGGCGGAGGTCACGGTGACTATAACCTTATAGTTTTGGCACCTGCAAGTGTACAGGAACTCTATGAGCTTACGGTAGAAGCGTTTAATATAGCGGACAGATACAGAAATCCTGTTGTAATACTGGGTGACGGATACTTAGGACAGATGATGGAAGCCGTTGAATTCAGAGATGAGGAACCCATAGACATTGTCGAAAAACCATGGGCTGCATGCGGAAGCGGTATGAAACGTGAACATAACGTTATAACGTCAATATACATTGAGGCAAATGTACTTGAAGCCCATAACAACAAGCTTCAGGAAAAGTATAAAAAAGCCAAGGAAAACGAAACAAGGGCAGAGGTATATAACTGCGACGGTGCCGATGTTATTGTAACAGCATACGGTACTGTGGCAAGAGTAGTCAAAAATGTTATAAAGGATGCAGCAAAAGAAGGTATAAAGGTGGGACTTATCCGCCCTATTACATTGTGGCCTTTCCCGACTAAAGTTTTTGAGCAGTATGCCGAAGTTCCAAAAGGATTCCTTACCGTAGAGATGAGCGCAGGACAGATGGTTGAAGACGTACGTCTCAGTATTAACGGCAAGAATACCGTAGATTTCTATGGCAGAACAGGCGGTAATGTACCCGCACAAAAAGATATATTAGAAAAAATACGCTTAATCAGTGGCAGAAATAACTAACGGAGGTGTTTTTATGGGTATAGTTTTTCAAAAACCACATGCATTGACAGAAAAGCAATTTCACTACTGCCCCGGCTGCACACACGGAATAATTCACAGACTTGTAGCAGAGGTATTGGATGAACTTAATATAGAAGGTAATACGGTGGGTGTATCACCCGTCGGTTGTACTTATAACAATTACGAGTATTTTAACTGTGACATGGTACAGGCGGCACACGGACGTGCGCCTGCGGTTGCTACCGGTCTTAAAAGATCATTACCGGACAAGGTTGTATTCACTTACCAGGGTGACGGCGATCTTGCGGCAATAGGTACCGCGGAAATCGTTCATGCGGCAACAAGAGGAGAAAAAATAACCACTGTATTTGTAAACAATGCCATATACGGTATGACATCCGGCCAGATGGCTCCTACAACACTCGTAGGACAGATTACGACAACCACTCCTTTTGGAAGAAAACCTGAATTACACGGTTACCCGATAAGAGTATGCGAAATGCTTTCAACTCTTGAAGGCGCCGTATATGTAGAACGTGTATCCGTAGATACGGTTCAAAACATAAACAAGGCTAAAAAGGCAATTAAAAAGGCATTTAAAGTTCAGATGGCAGGGTTGGGCTTCTCTATTGTTGAGGTTTTATCAACATGTCCTACAAACTGGGGACTGAATCCTAATAAAGCATTGGAATGGGTAAGGGAAAACATGATACCTCATTATCCTCTCGGTGTTTTTAAAGGTAAAGATTTGGAGGTATGACATGCAGCAGATAATTATATCGGGTTTTGGAGGACAAGGTATATTGTCCATGGGTAAGATACTGGCAACAAGCGGTCTGCACGAAGGACACAATGTTTCATGGTTACCGTCATACGGTCCTGAAATGAGGGGTGGTACCGCTAACTGTCATGTAATAATATCGGAGGAAGAGGTAGGATCGCCTATAATCGGACGTCCTTCTACTTTGATTGTTATGAATCAACCTTCGCTTGAGAAATTTGAAAACGCAGTCGAAGAAGGCGGAATCATTATAATTGACAGTTCTCTTATACCTGTTCTTCCAAAAAGGAATGATGTGAAGGTGTTTGCAATACCCGCAACGGAAAAGGCATATGAAATGGGTAATGCCACATTCGCAGGTGTTATACTCCTTGGAAAATTCATTGAGGAAACTAAGATTTTAAGTCCTGCAAGTTTTGAAAATGCACTTAAAGCAATATTAAGTAAAAGTAAACAAAGCATGATTCCTGATGAAATGAAAGCATTGGAATACGGAATGAATTATTAAATCACAGCCTTGGGACATATTATATGCCCCGGGCTTTTTATATTTAAAAATGGGTATTATATAAAAATATATGAAAGGAATGTGATAATTTTGCAAGTAAGCTTTCTTGAATTTCTAGGAAAATGTACGGAAAACCTACCGTTATTGATTACATCTATACTTGTTATGGGTGTAATATTTGTTAACGGATGGACGGATGCTCCCAATGCAATAGCAACAGTTGTTTCGACAAGGGCAATGAGCCCCAGAAAGTCAATAATAATGGCTGCTATTTTTAATTTCTTGGGAGTTCTTTTTATGACATATATAAGTTCATCGGTAGCGTTAACCGTTTATAAAATGGTTGATTTCGGTAAAGACTCCAAAACTGCGTTGATAGCATTGTGTGCAGCTTTATTTGCCATAGTCGTATGGGCGGTGGGTGCCTGGTTTTTCGGTATACCCACAAGTGAAAGCCATGCGTTAATAGCAGGCGTTACGGGTGCTGCAATTGCAATAACCGGTTTTAAGGGAGGAATTAATTACGGTGAATGGAAAAAAGTAATTTACGGTTTATTCCTGTCAACAGGATTGGGATTTGTTTTGGGCTTTGTTGTGGTAAAAATAGTTGCAGCCATGTTTAAACGGTCAAACAGAAGAAAAGCGGACCGATTCTTCAGAGACGGTCAAATAGTGGGCGGTGCGGCAATGGCTTTTATGCACGGAGCACAGGACGGACAAAAGTTTATGGGAATTTTCATGCTTGGGTTAATGCTTTCAAGCGGAGGGGATGCAACTGCGAAAGTGGATTTTAAGGAATACCTGTGGCTTATGATTCTTTGTTCACTTGTAATGGGAATAGGAACATCAATAGGAGGATATCGTATAATAAAATCCGTGGGTATGGACATGGTAAAGCTTGAAAAATACCAGGGCTTTTCAGCAGACATAGCTGCGGCAAGCTGCTTGTTGTTTTCATCGCTTACCGGTATGCCTGTAAGCACGACACATACTAAAACTACGGCTATTATGGGTGTAGGAGCAGCAAAAAGACTGTCTCTCGTAAACTGGGGGATTGTAAAAGAAATGTTCTCGGCATGGTTTTTAACATTTCCGGGCTGCGGATTAATAGGATATATAATGGCAAAGCTATTCATATTAATTTTTTAATAGGATATTTACAGTTTTAATCATAGTATAATAATATATAAATGTGGAGGTAAAAATATGTCCAGAAAAAAAGAAGTTGATTATTATCAGTTATTTAAGGATGCAATCGATTATTCGGTTAAACTTGCAAATCAGTTGACAGTATTGGTTGATGAATATAACGATGAAAAAATTCAGGTTGATCTTGAAGCCAGAGTAAAAGAAATACACAAAACAGAACATGATGCCGATTTAATATATCATAATTTGGTATTTGAACTAAACAGAGCGTTTATTACACCTATTGAAAGAGACGACATATTGGCTATTGCAAGCGGTATAGATGATATATCGGATCAGATAGAAGAAGTTGCGTTCAGACTCTGGATATTTAACATAAAAGATTTAAGACCCGAAACAAAGCAATTTATTGATTTAATAAATAAATGCTGCGAAAAGACCAAAGAAGCTATTTATGAATTCGGTAACTTCAAAAAGTCCAAGACCATTATTGATTTATTGCATGAAATAGGAAGACTTGAAAACGAAGGCGATACTTTATACAGAAAGTCAGTAAGAAATCTTTTTGAAATAGAGAAAGATCAGATTGAAATAATTAAATGGAGAGAGATACTCCACGATATGGAGAAAACATTTGATGTATGTAAACATTTATCAGGCACATTGGAAAATACAATAGTTAAAAACAGTTAAACTTATTGACAAGATATGAAATTATTATTACACTTTAGTTATTCAAATCTAGGAGGGACTAAATGTGAAAAAGATAATAATTTTAATACTTATTACATTATTGTCATTAAGTCAGACAATTTCAATTTATGCAGTACCGGAACCCGGTTCTGCAGATGCTCTGTTATTTGAAAGAGCTCCTACAATAGACGGAGTAATAAGTGAGGAAGAATGGGGAGTACCTACAATAAAGGACATTGTACACGGTAATCCCCCACAGACGGTAAAATCACCCGAAATCGAAAAAATAAGTTTCAGCCTTTGGTTAAGATGGGATTCAAACAACTTTTACATGGCTGTTCAGACTCCTGACGTAAAAAATGTAAACGAAAGAACATACGGTGAAATGTGGGACGGTGACTCGCTTCAGGTTGAAGTAGATCCTCTGGGAAACTGGCAGTCACAGGGAAAAACCGATTATACTTTTGTTTCCGATAAGGCAAAAGAATTTATTTTTTCATTATATTCACCCGATAATAAAATACAAAGCTGGTGCTATACAACCGGCGGTGAGGTTACCGGAAAATATGTTGTTTCCAATAAAGACGGATTGACTACATATGAGATTTCTATACCCTGGTCATACTGGGAAACAAACGCTCCTAAAAGCGGAGATTTTATAGGTCTTTGTGTCGCATTGCTGTCATGTAACGGCGCTAATTATGACGGTTGGATACAATGGGGATCAGGATGTATAATGGAAGAAACATCTGAAACCGGAAACAATAAAATAATGCTTTCGGAGAATAAGGCAGAAACGCAGGATACATATCCGACGGCCGCTCCGACTCCTGAACCTACAAATACACCCAAACCAACAAACAACAATGATGATGAAAATAAAACGGATGAATTTAATTTTTTACCCGTTGTTATAGCTGTATGCTCAGCAGTGGTTATTATAGTTGCAATTGTTGTAATAAGT
>JAEAME010002566.1_pt1 | contig 10396 bp, 9 predicted proteins | sample 8958731 | NCBI WGS metagenome assembly JAEAME01 (sample SAMN16933194, study PRJNA681113) | bioreactor sludge metagenome | isolation source: anerobic bioreactor sludge (Control) | place: India:Bengaluru | collected 2018-10-24
CACAAATATATCTTTAATGTGGCATTTCATGAAATTTCAGGCATATTTTAAATGAAAAGCAGATGATTTGCTGATACTATTCTAATTTGCCGGAAAATACTCGCGGAAGCTGTTGTCTTCGTAAAACAAAACTATTCTTGTCAGCACTGTTTTTTCTTTTTTTCCCGGGCTGGATTTTAAGATCCCGTCTATTTTGAACCCAGATACTTCAGCATGATCAGGCTCATTTTCTGATTGTTTCAGGTTTTCTTTTTCATTACCTGTATCAAAGAGATCCTTTATTGAGGGATCATTATACATGCTGCCACGTCCGAAAAGCAGCCATTCAGTTGAAAGGAAAGAGTACTTTTCAAGCATTTTAAGCACGAAATCAAGACTTGGCTTGTTTCTGCCTGAAATAATATGAGATATTCCTGAAGGCTGAACCCCGATTTCTTCAGCCAGCTGAGCCGAAGATTTATTTTCTGCTTTTAAAAACTCAATTATCCTGTCACGCATAGTATTCATATTGATATACAAATGTAAAGTATTTATTAATTACATAAGTAACTCAATTCTTTTACATATGTAACTTACATATAAGGGTAGTGAACAGAGTACTTTATATTAAATTTGTAATTAATTGAATTTCAGCATGTTAATCTGCAATAATCCTAAACAATTGCTTTAGTTTAGATAAATAAGTGCCTGGTATATAATAATATATGTTTAATTTCTAAATTATATACGCCAGTTGATTCATAAAATTGTTCCAGGGAGATTATTCTGTCTTTATATAATGTATATTAAAATACTGATTTTAATATAATTATTTTGCTGGTTTTATTTTCTTCCGAACTCTTTACAAATGTAAATAATTTGTTATATTCAATTCAATTACATCTGTATATTTACTGCTGTTTTTCTGGGTTTACATATGTAAATTCAGGATTATTCACAGTATCCCCGACTCATTTCAGTATAGCGGAAAAGAGCAAAGCTTACCACCCTTTGAGAATTGATTTTTTCTCCTGCCCCTGCCCTTTACTCTTAAATATTAAAATCTCATGAAGTTGAGTTTTACAAAAAAAACTGACTTTAACATGATTTATCGGGCAGAATATGTTTCTTTTGGGAAATATTTATTATGAAAAGGTCAGGCTTCCCTATCCCTTTGCATTACCAGATTATAATAATGCTGATTACCGGGGGCTTTTTTGGTTATTTCTTCTCATCAGCTACACTTTACACTAACTGGATTGGAGATGTCTTTCTCAGAGGCCTTAATATGATAATAATACCCCTTATCCTGACATCAATAATAACAGGGGTGGCAAGTGTTGGAAGCGGCGGAAATCTTGGCCGCCTGGGACTTAAAACAATCGGATTTTATATTATTTCAACTCTTGCGGCTGTTATTACCGGTTTTTTTCTTGTCAGCCTTATCAAACCCGGAACAGGAGCTGAACTCGGACTGGCAGCACCTGTTGATGACATCTCTCTTGCTGCCGGCAACTTCGGATCCACACTGAAAGAAATAATCCCCGCAAATATTTTTGAATCCCTTGCTGAAGGTAACATGCTGTCAATAATCTTTTTTGCGGTACTATTCGGTTATTTTATAACGAAGATAAACGAAAAGCCCCGGCAAACATTGATTGATTTCCTGAATGCTGTACTTGATGTGATTATGAAGATTACGATGTTCGTCATCAGATTGACTCCGCTTGGTGTATTCAGCATTTCCGCCAAAGTAATTGCACAGCAGGTTCAGATGGGTAATGAGATAAGTGAGGTTATTGGCAGATTAGGCTTATACTTTATAACTGTTCTGGCCGGCCTTCTGATCCATGGCTTTTTAACACTTCCACTGTCTGTAAGGCTTCTTGGAAGAGCTAACCCGCTGAAACATATTAAGAATATGGCTACTCCTCTTCTTACAGCTTTTTCAACATCCTCATCCAACGCAACATTGCCCCTCACAATGGAAGCTGTTGAATACAAAGACGGTGTGTCGAACAGAATTGCAAGTTTTACCCTGCCACTAGGTGCCACCATCAATATGAATGGCACGGCGTTATATGAATGTGTGGCTGTTATCTTCATAGCACAGGCTTACGGAATAGAACTGACATTGGTACAGCAGCTTACAGTTGTATTTACTGCACTGCTGGCAGCTATCGGGTCTGCCGGCATACCAATGGCCGGTCTTGTAATGATGGCAGTGGTCCTTAAATCTGTCGGCCTCCCTCTTGAAGGGATTGGCCTTGTACTTGCAGTCGACAGGATACTTGATATGTTCAGGACCGCAATAAATGTATATGGTGACACCTGCGCTGCAGTAATAATAGCAAGATCTGAAGGAGAGATACTGAAAATCTGAATCAAACCTGCATTGATTCAGTGTTTGTTACTGCCTGGCAAAAAATCATTTACAAAAAAGATAAATTTTAAAAAATAAGGCTTATGCGGATCTCCGGATTGCCGTAAAGGCTGTATGCCAGATCATCAAATGCATTATTTAAAGACCACAGGAACATAATGTTTAGTGATGATCTTCTGCCAATCGGCTGACTCATCCCGGGACCGGCAAACACTGTGTTCGTTACAATTCTCCCTGTTTCCGCCGGATTCTGCCAGAATGACGATTCCAGACTGAGCAGTTCATCTTCGAGATGAAGAAAAAAACCAAAATTCAGACCAATTGGGATTATATTATTAAGATCCTTTATGACAACTAATTCACTGTATGCTCTGCCTCCATAGATCATGGTACTGTTGAGGATGCTGTATTTGTCTTTATAATACCTGAATTTCGGACCGGCTGCAACATTGATGCGAGGAAGAAGCCAAATACCAACAACCGGAGAAATATCTATATCCGTTACGGTGCCGAACTGCAGGCCAAAACTGCCGCCGTAGAAAAGCCTTTCCTTAAGGGGAGGCACATCACTCCTGCTCACACTTTGGGATGATACCTCAATTATTGAAACAACAGACAAAAAAACTATTGTAAATACTTTTATCCTTATCAATCTGCCTGCTGTTGAAGTATTAGTAAATTTCATTTCTTATTATTCTCTTTAACTGTTTCTAATAAAATTAATCTGGCTTATCCCTTTTTGCATTGCCCGGACTGCCCTTTTTTCTTAACTTTAAGCAATAATACAAATAAACGAAAAATTCCTGCCTTTTAATATAATCTTAAGTTCATGAATATTTTAATAAACGGAGGAACCAGGGGCCTTGGCAAAGAGGTCGTGAAAATACTTTCCGGAAATGAGAAAAACATCATACTTGCAACTGGAAGGAATGAAGAATCCTTAAAAGCTCTGTCGGGGGCTGCGAAAGCTGGTAACATTATCCCATTTAAGCTTGATATGTCTGCTTTCGAATCTTATGAAAGAAGTTTCGTTGATATTGTAGCCAGGAAACTTAAAAGTGTTGATATACTGATAAATATGGCTGGCCTGCTTATTAAAAAGGATTTTGCTGATTTCTCATCAGAAGAATCTTTAAAAATAATTCAGACTAATTTTCTAGGGCCTTCAGCTCTCATCAGGGCAGTGAAGCCTTATTTAAAAAAGGGAAGCCACATAATAAACATCTCAAGCATGGGCGGTTATCAGGGCAGTGCAAAATACAAAGGACTCTCATATTACAGTGCATCGAAAGCTGCACTATCATGCCTTTCGGAGTGTCTTGCAGTTGAATTCCGGGAAGATGGGATCATAGTGAACTGTCTGGCTCTGGGCTCAGCGGATACCGGGATGTTCAGGGAAGCCTTTCCGGGATATGAAGCTGGCGTAGGTGCAGAAGAAATGGCCGGATTTATAGCTGATTTTGCACTGAACGGCTGCAGGTTCTTTAATGGCAGGGTATTACCCGTTGCACTAAGTAATCCCTGAAATTGCTGTTAAACTTATCCTGCTGCTTCTTTTATGTTCCTTTGAAGGGAGCATAATCCTTTTATATCCTTGTCATTCGTATGTTTTGATCTCAATCTTTCCGTCCAGAGCAAGCAATCCGTTAAATGCCAGTGATTTGATTTCATCCTCGCCGGGATACACATAGACTTGTGCTATAAAACTGATAATGGATCTTAAGCGGTCTGTAAAGGATCTCTGCCATGCCATTCCCCCGGTGAGGATTATCCCATCCACCTCTCCCTTCAGTACTGCAGCCATTGCTCCTATCTCTTTGGTTATCTGATATATTGCACCTTCTACTATAAGTGCAGCTTTAGGATCGCCTCTTTCGGCCATGGAGTTAACCTTTTTGAAATCATTTGTACCAAGATATGCTACCATTCCACCTTTCCCCGTGATCATTGACTTGATCTCGGAATGCGAAAATTTTCCGCTGAAACAAAGGTCAACAAGCTGTCCGGCCGGAAGACCACCCGATCGCTCGGGCGAAAAAGGGCCATCGCCATTGAGGGCATTGTTCACATCAATCACTTTCCCTTTCCTGTGCGCCCCAATGCTTATACCGCCTCCCAGATGCGCAATTATAAGATTCAGATCCTCATAAAGCTTTCCTGTCAGTCCGGCATGCATACGGCCAACAGCTTTCTGGTTAAGGGCATGGAAGATTGAGATCCTTTCAATTTCCGGATGACCCGAAAGCCTTGCAACAGGAGCTAATTCATCAACAACAACAGGATCAACGATATAGGCCTTTGCCTTTGGCAATGACAGAGCTATATCGCTGGCAATAAGGCCTCCGAGGTTACTTGCATGCTGACCAAGTAAGCCTTTCCTGAGATCATCTATCATCCTGTCGTTGACAAGATAAATCCCGGATTCAATAGGTTTAATGAGGCCTCCCCTTCCTATTACGGCTGAGATCCTTTGAAGATCTGTCTTTCTTGCTGATAACTCCGACATTATTAATTCCCGTCTGAAATGGAACTGATCTGTGATTTTTTCAAATGCTGCCAGTTCCTCAGCGGAATGTGCGAGAGTGAGCTCAAAAAGAGACTTGTCTTCTTCGAAAACAGCAAATTTAGTCGATGTTGAACCGGGATTTATAACCAAAAGAAGCCTTTTCTCTTTCAGGCCATTCTGACCTTCATTCATACCCTTAGTCATTTATTTAAACCATAAGGCAGGACATTGCAATACAGTAATACTTCGATTTTTCAGTCTCGTTTCTCGACATAAGTATAACAGGTTTTGTAGTTCCCCTGATAAGGCCTGCAATTTTACCGTCCGCAAAAAGCATCAAACCCTTATAGAAAGGATTGCATGATTCCAATGACGGAAAAATAAGTACATCTGCATCACCGTTGATACGGGTTGTGATACCCTTTACCTTCGAACTGTTTCTGTCACATGCAAGAAAAATATCCATTGGGCCGTCCATTATACAATCTCCAAAAAAGCCCTCTTCGCTCATCCTAAGCATCTCGATGTAATCAGCCGAATATGAAAAATGGCTGCTTGGCTTTTCCGAAGCCCCGATGAGCGCAATCCGGGGTTTTTCAATCTCCAGTTTCCGGGCCATATCAATTGCATACCGGGTCATGGCTATCTTCTGCCTGAGGCTGGGATATGGAATTACAGCACAATCAGTAACTACAAAAAGCTTGTGGTAGGCCGGCACCTCAATAGCCCCTGTATAGCTTAGAATAGCTCCGGGAGCCATAAGTCCCTTCTCCTTGTCCATTATTGCCTTTAAGTATTTATCTGTAGAAATAAGGCCTTTCATTATTACGTCTGCATCTCCTTCCCGCACAAGCTTTACCGCAAGTCCTGTGGCCATGTCCTCATCGTCAGCCTCTACTATTGAAAAGACATTGCAATCAATACCTGCTTCTCTGCAAACACTGAAAATTTTCTCTTTATTACCGACCATTAATGCTGAAGCAAAACCGCTTCTGACTGCCTCACTGAGGGCGCTTATTGTATTTTTGTCGTGCGCCCAGGCAACGGCTATTCTGTGCTTTTTGCCTGATTCAAGCACTTTCGCCACCATCTGATCAAGGGAGGTGATCATATAAACACTATTTACTTGCTGCTGCTGAAAGAAGTATGCTGTCGTATTTAGCCTGTTCTGAATCGGATCGTGAAGTAAGCACTATCGGAACTCTTGCACCAAGTATTACAGAAGCGACCTTTGCTTTGGCGAAGAAAACAAGCGACTTGTAAAGTACATTGCCTACTTCAATATCAGGCATCAGAAGGATGTCCGTATCACCTGCAACTTCACTTCTTATACCTTTATGCTGGGCACTTTCATAGCTCACTGCATTATCAAATGCCAATGGCCCGTCAATCAAGCAATTCTTGATCTGATCTCGCTGGTTCATTTTTGACAGCAGAGCTGCATCAAGGGTGGCTTTCATATTCTCATTTACCATTTCTACGGCGCCAAGAATAGCCACTTTAGGCATCTTATAGCCAAGCTTGACAAGACAGGCAACCGAGTTGTTTATTATTGCGATCTTATCCTGGAGATCAGGAGCAATATTCATTGCAACGTCAGTTACAGCAATAACTTTCGGATAGGTTTCAACCTCAAATAGTGCAAAATGGGATAAAAGGTTACCTGTTCTTAGACCCCACTCCTTATTCAGGACACTTTTTAAAAGGGTCGAGGTACCTACTTTGCCTTTCATCAGGATGTCGCCCTGCCTGTTACTCACCATCATTACTGCAGTCCTAACTGCAGCTTCAGTATCCGGCTCGTTGATAATTGCAAGTCCGTCGATGTTGTAATTATTTTCTGCACAAACAATTCTGATATTTTCCTGATCTCCCACCAGAACTGGCTCAACAATATTGTCGTGCCATGCTCTGACAACTGCGCCAAGAGAATGTTGATCCTGGGCTGCAGCGACTACAAGTTTCTTCCTTGGACCTCCTGCAACGACCTCCTTAAGATCTGACAGAGTTTTAAGTACCATCTGAGATAAGTTTAAACTGTATGGTTTTCAACTATATAACGTGTATCTGATGCAATCACGAATTCCTCATCGGTATTAACAGCTACAACAGTAACCTTTGATTCCGGTCTGGATAAAATGATATCATTACCCCGAGCACCGTTATTTTTAAGATCATCAAACAGTATCCCCAGATTTTCCATTTCGGAACAGATACTTCTTCTCATGCTGAAGTCGTTCTCCCCAATCCCTCCTGTAAATACAAGAAGGTCGCATCCATTCAGCGCTGCCATATATGAACCAATAAATTTCTTTACTTTATATGCATACATCTTCAGTGCAAGTATTGCCTTTTTATTACCGGCATCAGCAGCTGTTTCAAGGTCACGCATGTCAGATGAAATCTGTGAAATGCCGAAAACACCGCTCTTCTTGTTTATCATATTATTTACACCTGTGACATTAAGGTGTTCTTTATCAGCTATATATACAAGAACGCCAGGATCAACTTCCCCTGTTCTGGTGCCCATTATCAAGCCGTCGACAGGTGTAAACCCCATTGATGTATCAATTGATTCGCCATTTTTTATTGCTGTTATTGATGCTCCGTTACCAAGGTGACATGTAATTATCTTAAGCTGTTTAATATCCTTTCCTATGAGCTTTGCAGCTTTGTTAGCGACGAATTTATGACTTGTCCCGTGGTAACCATATTTTCTTATTTTGTATTTCTCATAATACTCATAAGGAATTGCATACATATAGGCATAATCAGGCATTGTCTGATGAAATGAAGTATCGAACACTGCTACCTGAGGGACACCCGGGATAAGCTTTTCAACAGAGAGAATACCTTTAAGATTGGCAGGATTGTGCAGAGGTGCAAGTTCGATACATTCTTCAATAACCTTCTTGACATCGTTATCGACAAGAACACTTTCCTTATAAGCCTCACCTCCGTTTACGACTCTGTGCCCTACAGCTTTAATTTCGCTGACATTTCTTATTACACCGTGAACAGGGTGACACAGGACATCCATCACAATATTGATGCCTGTTGTATGGTCCGGGATATCTGTTATTACCTTATATTGCTCTTTCCCGGTTGGTCTGTGAGTGACTATGCTCTCGTTCAAGCCGATACGCTCCAGAAGCCCTTTAGCAAGCATTTCATATCTTTCAGACATTTCAAACACCTGATACTTTATCGAGGAGCTTCCGCAGTTTAAAACTAAGATGATCATTTTCTTTGTCTAATATTATTTCTTTATCCCTGAGGCCTGTGTTGCTGTTATTGCTATCATGCTTACAATGTCGCTTACTGAGCAGCCTCTTGAAAGGTCATTTATCGGGGCTGCAATTCCCTGAAGAATAGGGCCTATAGCTTCAGCATCAGCCAGCCGCTGAACAAGCTTGTAAGCTATATTGCCACAGTTCAGATCAGGGAATATCAGGACATTGGCCTTACCGGCAATCTTACTTCCGGGGGCTTTCTTTTGCCCGATCGACTCAACAAGTGCTGCATCGCCCTGCAGTTCACCGTCGATCATCATATCAGGTGCCATTTGCTGTGCTATTTTTGTGGCACTTATCACCTTATCAACAAGTTCATGTTTTGCACTTCCTTTTGTCGAAAAACTAAGCAGAGCCACTTTTGGTTCAATTCCGGCAAGTACCCTGGCAGTTCTGCCGGATGCTACTGCAATTTCGGCAAGTTCCTTGTCGGTCGGATTCGGATGCACTCCTCCATCAGCAAATATAAGAACGCCATTATCTCCAAAAGACTTGTTCTTAACTATCATTATAAAAGCACCTGATACTACTGATATTCCGGGTGCAGTCTTGATATAATGAAAGGCAGGCCTGAGAACATCTCCCGTTGCATGATCGGCTCCGGAAACCTCACCATCGGCATCGCCGTTCTTGATCATTAGGACGCCCAGATATAACGGGTCTTCGATCAGCTTTGCTGCTTCCTCTTTTGTCATTCCCTTGTGTTTTCTCAGCTCAACCATCAAGTCGATGTAATGACCTTTTTTCGAATGCGATTTTGGATCAACGATTTCAGCCTTTCCCAGATTCTTCAAACCAAGCTTTAGGGCATGTGAATTAATTTCATCAGGGTTGCCAATCAGAATGATCTTAGCCAGACCTTCCTCCAAAGCTATGTCAGCCGCTTTTATTGTCCTCTCCTCATACCCTTCCGGAAGAACTATCCTCTTGTTGAATGATTTTGCTTTCTGCTTTATACTATCCAATAATTCCATTGTATATCAATATTTTAAATAGTTAAAATTTTTTTTCTAAATGTACGAAAAAAAAGTTCGAATTTACAACCAACAGCGCTATGATTATTATCAGGATTTTCGTTCTCACGCGATTAAGACCATCAGTTACTACTGTTAATCTATTTTTTCTAATTTAGCAGCGCTATATTTTTTTTATGAAATCTGATACAATATTTTCGGGTCTTGACTCTCTTAAGAAAGAGATCGAAGGTGATCTTAAATATGATGATGTTACTCGGATTATCTATTCGACTGATGCATCAGCTTACCGTGAAGTTCCTCTTGCTGTAGTGTGGCCCAGATCTGCAGCAGATATAAAGAAAGTGCTTGCTTTTGCAACCCGTGAAAAAACAGGCATGACAATGAGGGCAGCAGGAACGTCACTGGCCGGACAGGTTGTAAGCTCAGGAATCATAGTTGATGTCTCAAGATACATGAAGGATATAATCGAGCTTAATGAACAAGAGAAATGGGTCAGGGTGCAGCCCGGCGTAGTGCTTGACGAACTTAACCTTTTCCTTCGTGCAAAGGGTCTTTTCTTTGGACCGGAAACATCTACTTCAAGCAGATGCAATGTTGGCGGAATGGTTGGAAATAACGCATGCGGATCACACTCAATTATATATGGTTCAACAAGAGATCATACACTTGAACTGAAAACAATATTGAGTGATGGAAGTGAAGCTGTATTCGGACCACTGAATAAAGAGGAATTCAGCGAAAAATGCAGGAAGACTGATCTTGAGGGTTCACTTTACCGCAAAATAAAGAACCTTCTAAGCGACCCTCTCAATAAAGAACAAATAATAGAAGGTTTTCCAGATAAGAAGATACCAAGAAGAAATACAGGGTATGCACTTGACCTTCTTCTTGATAATGTTGTATTTGATGAGAAATCCGACAAACCTTTTAATTTCTGCAAATTACTGGCAGGTTCAGAAGGGACGCTTGCTGTAACGACCGAGATAAAGCTGAATCTTGTAAAGCTTCCGGCACCACATAAAGCCCTTGTATGCATCCATCTGAATAAGCGAAATGACGCATTCCTTGTTAATCTCATTGCCCTGAAGCATAACCCTTCTGCGGTCGAAATGATGGACGACAGGATACTGAAACTGACCGAGAACAATCTTAGCCAGAGAAGCAACAGGTTCTTTCTCGAAGGAAACCCCGGATCAATAGTCATTGTAGAATTTGTCAGGGAAAGTCCGGATCTGGTTGATAAAGCTGTTGAAGATCT
>JAEAME010002568.1_pt1 | contig 10391 bp, 8 predicted proteins | sample 8958731 | NCBI WGS metagenome assembly JAEAME01 (sample SAMN16933194, study PRJNA681113) | bioreactor sludge metagenome | isolation source: anerobic bioreactor sludge (Control) | place: India:Bengaluru | collected 2018-10-24
TTTGACAAGCTCGATTCCCGCACTGAGACCAAGGTTCTGATGAGCGAGCGGGCTTTTGCTGATGAGGCGCTGCGGGCCAGGCTGGCCGACCGGCGCGATTTCATCCGCGATGAGAAGGGTGAAACCGTAGTGCTGGAAACGGAGAACCTGAATCTCTACGCCACGATTACCGACGTCGAATATGAGCCGGGTTCAGAGTCCGGGGTTTTCGCCAGACTGGCGACCAGGCTGGAGATTGTGCCCAAGGAGCGGACCCTCTAGCCGGGTCGGGGTGGCCTGCTCATAGCGGGTGCTTGTGTTTGTGGAAACGCAGGAGGCATTGCCTCCTGCGTTTTTTCTATCCGCGCGTGGCCGGGTCAAAGAGCTTGTGATGCTCCTGTATCGAGAAGCGGTCCGTCATTCCGGCGATATAATCGCAGACTACGCGCTCGGGCGCTTCTTGCCCCAGTCGGGTCTGAATCTCCATGGGTAGCTGCCGCGGCTCGTCCAGATAGGCATGGAACAGGCGGCGAATCAGACGCTGTGCCTTTACCTGCATGCGCATGACGCGATAGTGGCGATACAGCCGGTCGAGCAGAAAATCCTTCAACTGGCGGTTCCGGCTCTCCATCTCGGAAGAGAACCCCACCAGGTGTGCGGGGGCACTACGCACGCTTTCCGGTGAATCGATCCCGAGCTCCTGCAACCGGTTGTTGATCGCCGTGATGACATCCGTCACTTCCCGGTTGATCAGGTAGCGGATGGCCTGCCGGCGTCCCATCTCAGTGAAATTGCCCTCTTCAATGCCCAGCGCCTGGAGCGCTTCCTGCCACAGCTGCAGGCCCCGCAGGTCACTGGCGCGGAGCAGCTCTGAACGCAACCCATCGTCCAGATCGTGGGTTGTGTAGGCGATCTCATCTGCGGCGTTGACCAGTTGTCCCTCCAGACTCGACTTTTTGTCCGGCTCATACGCCCGTGCTTCGGTGAGGTCGTATTCCGTTGCGTGCTTGGCAATTCCTTCACGTACTTCCCAGGTCAGATTGAGTCCGGGAAACTGTGGGTAGCGCTGTTCAAGCTGCTCCACGATGCGTAGGCTCTGGTCGGTATGGTTGAACCCGCCGTGTTCCCGCATCAGCTCATTGAGGGCGACCTCGCCGGAGTGCCCAAACGGGGTATGCCCCAGGTCGTGTGCCAGGGAGATCGCCTCGGTCAGGTCCTCGTTGACTCCCAGGGTGCGGGCCATAGTGCGCGCGATCTGGGCCGTTTCAATACTGTGCGTGAGCCGTGTGCGGTAATAGTCCCCTTCATAATTGACAAAGACCTGTGTCTTGTATTCGAGGCGGCGGAAGGCTGTGGTGTGGATGATCCGGTCGCGGTCGCGCTGAAACGCGGTGCGATACGGATGCTCGGCCTCCGGGTAGATGCGCCCGCGCGAGCAGCGGCTTCTTACGGCATATGAAGCCAGGTATTGCATCTCGATGTCTTCAGCTTGCTGACGTGTCAACATGGCTGTGCCTCCTGTGTGACGCCGCGACAGAGTGCGCGCCCACTCCATTATAGCCCAGACGGACCTGCCGGCCAATGCAAGCCAAGTTGATAAGCTGCATGTGAGGGAGTATACTGTGCTTGCAGGTATGCACCACCCGACCGCTGCGACAAGTCGGAACACTCAATTGAGGGAGGAACCACCATGCGCTTTGGCATTGAGCAGATGCAGGTTGGATTGCTGATTCAGCACGCGCGCACGTTGATGCCGTCCTCCGGCCAGGTGGATACTCAGTCACTGCGCGCGGCATTACCACACTTGGACGTGGATGTGGCGGCGCAGGTTGAGTATCTGGCTGACCTGGGGTTCAAGTTAATCGAGCTGAACCCTGAGCTCAGCATCTTTTTCCCCAATTGCTACAATCTGGCGACCATCGGCCGCCTGGAACGGCTGAAAGAGGAGCGGCATCTGAGCTACACCGTCCACCTGCCGCTGTGGTCACTTGAGCCTTCCACGCCTGTGCCGGCAGTGCGCCAGGGGTCGGTTGATACGCTGGTGGATGCGGTGTTGCGGCTGGCGCCGCTGGAGCCAGAAGCGTACGTGCTGCACGCTTTCGGTGCACTGGCCTCCGAGTTCTCGCGGATGAAGCCGCTCCAGGCGATGCGTCCTTTGGTGCTGCAGCTCTTTGTGGCCCAGGCGCAGCGCAGTGTCGAAGAGCTGCTCAGGCGCACGGGCCTGCCGTCGCGGCAATTAGCCGTCGAGACAATCGAGTTCCCCTTTGACCTGACTCTGGATCTGGCCCGGACCTTTGATCTGGCCATGTGTCTGGATGTGGGTCACGTGGTGGCCGGATACACCACGGGGGTGACGCTGTTCGAGGCTGTAGAGCAGATTCTGCCGCGCCTGGCGGAGGTGCACCTGCATGACGCATACCGCCGGGAACTGCCAGACGGAACGGTGCAGGTGAATGATCACATGCCTCTGGGGACGGGCGAGGTGCCGGTGGGAGATTTCCTCGACCGCCTGGCGGCTGCACAGTTCTCGGGCCCGATCATTTTCGAGCTGACCATTGAGGAAGCCAGGGCATCTCTGGAGAACATTCGTGCCTTGCGCCCCGCGTATCTGACGTAGGGGCGTTCCATTGAACGCCCCTACAGAACATCCCTGGCTACCCCTGCGGTCCAGGATCCTGCCGCCGTCCTGAATCTAGGTCTTTATGCTAAAACCGTGGGTGCCCAGTAGCTGGCCCAGGCCCCAGTAGCGTGCCCCTGAATAGGCAAAGAGGTCGGCTCTGGTCAGGTCCAAGTCGCCTTCCTCATTCAGGAGGCCCTCATCTACCTGGATGGCCACAATCTTGCCCAGGAACATGTCATGGGTGCCCAGCGACAGCACCTGTGTGACCCGGCACTCGATGTTCACCGGACATTCGCCAATGATCACGGTTCCGATGGCCTTGGCGGGCACGGGAGTGAGACCGGTGGCGCCAAATTTGTCCACTTTCCGGCCGGAGACACTTCCACAGTAATCCGTGTCCCGGACCAAATCCGCTGGGGGCAGGTTCACCGCAAACTCGCCCTCCTGTTTCACCAGCTCATTGGAATAGCGCGATGGGCGAATGCTGATGCTGAGCATCGGCGGGTTGGAGCATATGGTCCCCACCCAGGCAAGAGTGATGATATTGGGCTTCTCTCGTGGCCCGCACGTCACCATCACCGCTGGAACCGGGTACAGATAAGTGCCGGGCTTGATCGCTACTTTGGCCATGTTTTACCTCTATGGTTGATGGTTGAACTCGCTTACTTGGCGAGCAAATCGCCTGCCAGTCGCGCATAGACCCGGGCGGCATCCACCAGGTGTGCAACGCTCACCTGTTCCTCTACCGTATGAACAAATCTCTCATCACCGGGACCAAAGCCGACCGTTGGAATGCCTGCTACCCCGGCCGAATACACACCATCGGTGGAGAAATCCCAGCGCCCGATCCTGGGGCGATGACCCAGTTCGCCTTCAATCGCGCCGGCTAAACGGCGTATCCATGGGCTGTTTTCCGGGGTCGTCCAACATGGGAAGTATTGCCGTACGCGGTACTCATAGCCGGTATAGCTGCGTGTATCATACTCGGTGACCTCGACGGTCGCGTTCACGCCTTCGCGATTGATCAGGTTCCGCAACTGGGCGGTAGCCTTGGCCTCTGTCTCGCCGCCCGTCAATCGCCGGTCCACGTACAAAACACAGCGGTCGGGGATGGCGTTGCGGCTGAAGGCAGAGCTCTCGATCTCGGTTACGGTGATGCTTGCCCTGCCCAGGAAAGGATCATTCTCCATCTGTGAGGCCATCAATTCGATGCCCACCAGAGCCCGGGCGGCCTCATAGATGGCATTCTGGCCCCGCTCCGGCGCTGATGCATGGCAGGATTTTCCATGTGTGGTGATCTTTAGCTCCAGGCGACCGCGCTGGCCGCGCGCGATCTGCAGGTTGGTCGCCTCTCCAATGACCACCAGATCAGGGTGCAGGCCTTCCTGTTCCATCAACATGCCCAGGGCCGCACCCTCACAGGGCTCTTCTTGAACTACCCCTACCACGTATAGACTGCCGTGCAGCTCCGCCCCTGAGTCAATGAGGTGTTTGGCTCCATAGACCATGGCTGCCAGTGCACCCTTCATGTCCGCAGTCCCTCGCCCGTAGAGCACGCCATCCGCAATCTGTGCCTCATACGGGTCGTAGAGCCACTTGGCCGGATCGCCTGCTTCAACCGTGTCCATGTGGCCCTCGAACATGATCTTGGAGCCTGGCCCATCGCCGATACGTCCAATGACGTTGCCGATGCGGTCCGTGTGGACCTCGGTGAAACCAACTCGCTGCATTTCTTCACCCAGGCGTTTCGCCACTTGGCCTTCGTGCCCTGATGGGCTGGGTAGCCGTACCAGGTCCTGGGTGAAGCTGACCAACTGTTGTGCATTCTGTGCCCAGAAATCTGTTGCCATCAATATGCTCCGGTGCCGAGAATGAAGATGGGGATTGTCTTGAGGGCTATGCGCAGGTCGAGCAGCAGTGACCAGTTTTCGACATAGTAAATATCCAGCAGGACCATGTCATCAAAGCTCAGATCGCTGCGCCCGCTCACCTGCCATAGGCCTGTCATGCCCGGCCATGTCTCCAGGCGTTTCTTCTGCCACGGCTGATACTGCTCCACCTCGTTGACTACTTGTGGCCGGGGGCCGACCATGCTCATCTCGCCGCGCAGGACGTTGTATAGCTGCGGCAATTCGTCCAGACTGCTGCGTCGCAGGAACCTGCCCAGCGCTGTACAGCGGGGATCGTCTTTGATCTTGAAAAGCGCGCCCTGTGCTTCGTTCAAGTCCCGTAGCGCGGTTATTTCCTGCTCTGCGCCCTCGCGCATCGTGCGGAACTTGTAAATGGTGAATTCCTTCCCCCCACGCCCAATCCGTGTCTGTTTAAAGATGGCTGGGCCGGGCGAGTCCAGCCTGATCAGTGCGGCGATAACCAACAGTAGCGGTGACAGCAGGGCGAGGAGCAAGCCCGAGATCACGAGGTCTATGCCGCGCTTGAGTGCCAGGTTCCAACCCTTAATGGAGATTGGCTTGGTGCCGATCAGAGGAATGCCACCCAGGTCATCAATGTCAACCTGGCTCAGGCTTAGTTGGAAGAGATCTGGCACGATGCGGACTGCGACTTTCAGACGTTCGCACTGACCGATGATGCCCATAATCTTGCGATGATATAGCCAGGGCAGGGCGATGATCACTACGTCCACGGTTTGTTCCTTGATGATGTCCTCAATCTGGTCCGTGCTGCCCAGTCCTTTGAATCGTCCAAGGTTCTTGTTGCCTCGTTCTGGTTTGTCGTCCACAAATCCTACTACGTGGTAACCGAACTCGGGCTGCGCGGCGGTGTTGCGCATGATCATGCGACCCGTCTCGCCAGCGCCCACGATCAGCACGCGCTGCACCCCGCGGCCCCGCTTGCGCATTCGTCCTTGTATGTACTTGTCCACTGCCCGCGCGAGTGACAGCAACAGCACAATGGCGATGCCGGCATAGACCGGGATCAGGCGCGAAAGGAGGACTGTGCGAGAAGCCAGGGAAAGGACGTATAGTGCAGCCACGCCCGTAATGGCACCGCGGATGATGGTGTACACGTCGTAGAAATACGAGCGCTTACGCCTGGCAGTGTACAGCCCTTCTGCCCAGTAGGTCAGCAGCAGAATGGCGGTGAGGGCCAGTGAATAGGAAATGTAGGCACGATAGGGTACCTGGAAGGACTCATCAACGGGGCGAAACCACTGCAGTTGATAGCGAACCCAGTAGGCCAGGAAAAAGCCGACATTGATCAGGATCGCGTCTGTCAGCAATCTGGCAACGATTGCCCAGTTCACTTTCTTCAGGGACACTCTACTGGCCTCCACGGGCATGGTCGAGAACATCCCGGTACACTTGGACTGTCTGTTGTGTCATCCTTAGCCATGAGAATTGCCTGGCTCGCTCCAGTGCGCGTGCAGCCAGGTCGGACCGGAGGTCGGCATCCCGGCACAGGCGCAAGAGGGCCGCCGCCCACTCTTCCGGTTGGTGAGGATCAAGACGAAGCGCTGCATCCCCCACTACTTCCGGCAAAGACGAAGCATCTGCAACGGCTACCGGCCTGCCGCAGGCCATAGCTTCCAGTGGTGGCAAGCCAAACCCTTCGTAAAGCGAAGGATAGACAAAAACGTCCGCCGTATTATACCACAATGGCAGCTCATCCTCCGTAACAAAGCCGGGGAAAAGCACATCGGCTTGCAACCCGAGCTCATCCACGGCAGTGAAAATGGGCTGATAGGACCAGCCCTTGACCCCGGCCAGCACCAGATTGTGACCCGTTTGGGACTGGCGCTTGAATTGCGCATACGCGTGCAGCAGGGTAACCAGGTTCTTGCGCGGCTCCAGAGTGCCCACGAACAGGATGAACCTCTCCGGTAGTCCGTGACGGAGGCGAAAGCTGTCCAGCATGGCTGTGTTGCGTATGGGGTGGTAAGCAGCGCCCACTCCGGGGAGAGTCACGGTGGTTTTGGCCGCAGGCACAGCGAAGAATCTTTGCAGGTCCTTGGCCGTGCTGGTGGAAATGGTGATCACGCGTGACGCCCGTTGCGCGCTCAGCCGGGTGAAGAGGTTCTGGTAGATTCGTTGGAGCGGCTTGAAACTTTCGGGATAGACTACAAAGGTGAGGTCCATCACCGTAATGACCCCTTTGCAGGGCAGGAGCAAGGGTTGGATATTCAATGGGGAATGCAAGAGTGCGATTCCTGCGGCCCGCAACTGCGGCGGCTGCAGAAGCTGCTCCCACAGAATCCTGATCGACGGCTTCTGGGTTGGCAGATGAGACCGCTTCTGTGTGCCAGAGAGCGGGAGGGCGCAGCGGCTATTCAGAAAGACCGTATAGTCGCCCTCCGGGTCTACCTCGGGGAGATGCGCGAGCAAATTGTAGATATAGCGGCTGACCCCGGCGCGACGGTAGCTTTCGCCTTCCGACAGCAGATGAGCATTGATGCCAATCCGTGCGCGAGCAGGCGAAGAACTTGCACTCTTCCCATCATTCACAGCTCTGGATTATAGTGACCAAGGCCCCGCCGGGCAAAATCTATCCATAGCATACGAATCAGGGCATCTTTGACAATACGGTTGCCTTATGCTAATATGTGTTATACTATTCCCTGGGCAATGCCCGTACCATCGCTCTTATCCAATTCGTCGTTAGAAGTAGGTGTCGCCCGAGGCCGGGCGCGGCTCGTAGCCATTATCCCTTGGTACCAAAAAGAAGCCTTGTCTGGATGCTTTCCAACTCAGAATCGCTGTCAGCGCTGCCTGGTGGCTGTCGGTGAAACTCAAGGCGGAGTGTGCTCTCTTTGGTGCACACTCCGTTTTCTTCCCCCTTTGCTTGGGTACAGGAAAGGAGGTGAATGGCCAGGAGAGGGGGATGGATGACGGCAAGCCGCGTAGACAAGCCGCTGGGTAGACGTCCAACATAAAGGAGGACTCTATGAATATTGAACTTATCGCCCGTATCATCGGGGCCTTAATCATCGGTTTCTTGGGGTGGCGGCTAGGTTTCTCACTCAGAGAGGCTCAACCGGCTTATCTGTCCAGCATTGTCAGCCTGCTGGGTGGTGCTGTTGCCTTTCTGCCCTATATCCTGACCGGTATTGGTGCGATACTCGGCTTGCTTGTCACTCCGTATCTGACCACCCGGCCTTTCTTCTGGATCAGAGGCAAAGTCCGCCAGGTACCTGTGCAGACTCTGGTTGCTGGCTTGATTGGCTTGGTCATAGCATTGATTGTCTCTGCTCTGGCTGCTCTACCGCTCTCCGTTCTGCCGACGCCCCTGGGGGAAACCCTGCCCTTTGTTGCGGCGGTGCTGTTCAGCTATTTGAGCGTGCTGGTGATGGTCACCCGCGAGAAAGAAATCTTTGGCATGCTGGGCCTGCGGTTCGCGAAGGACAAGGGTGCTCGCAAGGATAAAGAAGAGGTTGTGTTGCTGGACACCAGTGTGATCATCGACGGGCGCATCGCGGATATCAGCCAGACCGGCTTCATCCATGGCACGATCATGATCCCGCGCTTTGTGCTGAATGAACTGCAGCACATCGCAGACTCGCCGGACGCCCTGCGACGCAATCGCGGCCGGCGCGGGCTGGACATGTTGAACAAACTGCAGAAGGAATCGCACGTGCCCATCCGCATCACCGATATGGATGTCAGTGATGTGCGCGAAGTCGATAACAAACTGGTACGTTTGTCCAAGGATCTCGGTTGCCCCATCATCACCAATGACTATAACCTCAACCGTGTAGCCGAGCTTCAGGGCGTCAAAGTACTCAACATCAACGAGCTGGCCAATGCCGTCAAAGCCGTCGTATTGCCTGGCGAGGCCATTACTGTGCAGGTCATTCAGGAAGGCAAGGAACTCGGGCAGGGTGTCGGTTATCTGGATGATGGTACAATGGTCGTGGTTGAGGATGGCCGTCGCTACCTCGAGCAGACCATTGAGGTGAACGTCACCCGCGTGCTGCAGACTGTGGCCGGCCGGATGATCTTTGCGCAATTGCCAGGCAGGAAGTAGCAGACGGCCATCGCCTGAGCGTGAGCGAGACGAGATCGTTTCACCTGTCACGATACGTGTAGGACGGATTGCAGCCATGGCGATCGTAACCATTTCCCGACAACTTGCCGCTGGTGGCTCTGAAGTCGCCGGCGGGGTGGCGAAAGCCCTCGGCCTCAGGATCATTGACCGCGAGACCATTGACCAGGCGGCCATGGAATGCGGCGTGCCCGAAATTGCGCTGCATGAGCTGGGCTATGAGGGTCGTCGCGGCCTCATACAGAGGTTCCTCGACGCGCTCAAGACCTCACCAGCCATACCGACTACCATCGAAATGCAGCGCCGCGAGTCTACCGGGGCACTCACCATGCCTCCCCACAGCGTCTTTACGCCGGCGATGCCACTGTTGAGTGCCTCGATGGAGGAGTATGTGCGCATGGTGGGCTTGGTCATTCAGAACATGGCCAGGGAGGGAAATGTCCTGATCATTGGGCGTGGCAGTCAGATGCTGCTACGAGATAATCCCGATGCACTGCATGTGCTGGTCGTGGCCCCGCTAACCTATCGTGTGCAGAAGCTCATGTGCCTCGAGGGACTGAACCAGCGGGAGGCCACACAGCGCATTCTCGCCAGCGACGGAGCGCGTGCCGAGTTCCTGCGTCGCTACTATGGCGTCAATTGGCTTGACCCCCAACTGTACGACCTGGTCGTAAATACCGGACAAGTCACGACTCAGACGGCTGCGCAGTTGGTGGTGATGGCCCAGGTGCAACGCGTCATCCCTCAAGCGCCGCCCACTACTACACCCCCTGAGGGGGGGCGTAGTGCCAGCCTCTAAGATTGGGAGATCAACGATGAGCATCAAGATTTATAGCACTTTGACACGCCAGAAAGAGGACCTGGTCACTCTGGAGCCCGGCGAGGTCAAGATGTACGTCTGCGGGCCGAACCTCTATGGCCCGGTCCATGTCGGGCATGCCATGTCCTACGTCATTTTTGATACCATCCGGCGCTATCTGCAATACCGCGGTTACCGTGTCAAACATGTCCAGAACTTTACGGATATCGAGGACCGCATCATTGAAACGGCGCGCTCGCGCAACGTCACTGTGCAAGACCTTGCGGAGCAGTATATCGCCCGTTTCTACTCCGAGATGGACGCCCTGAATATTCTGCGTGCTGATGCGAACCCGCGAGCCACAGAGGTCATACCGAAAATCCTCGAGATCGTCCAGGGTCTGGTGGAAAAGGGCTATGCCTATGTAGTCGATGGTGATGTCTACTTTCGCGTAACGCGTTTTCCCGACTATGGCCGGCTGTCCAGGCGTGCGCTGGATCAGATGGAAGCGGGGGCGCGCATTGAGGTGGATGGGCGCAAAGAGCACCCGATGGATTTCGCCCTGTGGAAGACGGCCAAGGCCGGCGAGCCTGCCTGGCCAAGCCCATGGGGCCCGGGACGGCCCGGCTGGCACATCGAGTGCTCGGCCATGTCCATGCAATTTTTGGGCGATCAGCTCGATATCCATGGCGGGGGGCACGATGTTATCTTCCCTCACCACGAGAACGAGATTGCCCAGTCCGAGGCCTATACGGGCAAAAAGCCCTTTGTCAGGTACTGGATCCACAATGCGCTGCTGCGCCTTCACGAAGATGAAGAGAAAATGACCCGCCATCTGGGCAATGTGGTCAGTGTGCAGGAGGCGCTGCAGAAGTACAGTGCCGATGCCATCCGCTTGTTCATCCTCTCCTCGCACTATCGCAGCCCGCTGACCTGGAAAGAGGAGAACGTGCTCGGCGCGGAGCGCGGTGTGGAGCGGTTCCAGGTGGCCTTGAA
>JAEAME010002572.1_pt1 | contig 10377 bp, 5 predicted proteins | sample 8958731 | NCBI WGS metagenome assembly JAEAME01 (sample SAMN16933194, study PRJNA681113) | bioreactor sludge metagenome | isolation source: anerobic bioreactor sludge (Control) | place: India:Bengaluru | collected 2018-10-24
TCCACTCCCATGTTCCCAGGTTTCCAAGGCCATAACAGGTGAGGCTCCCCAGCCAGTTACCGGATGTTGCCCAGGCGAAGCATGCCCAGGGACTGCATCCGGCCAGCAACATCCCGATCAGCAGGAATTCCGAGCTGAAAGGAATAACCGTCGATGCGAGGAAAGAACCGATAAAAAGTCCGAGATATCCCCATTCCTGTAAAAATTCCATCTATTTCTCTTTTTTTTCTGGTAATCTTTTGTTTTTCTTTAGCGCATCTGAGATCAGGTATTCCAATTGCCCGTTTACACTGCGGAATTCATCGGCCGCCCATTTTTCCAGAGCGGCCCATGTATCTTCATCTATTCTTAGTATAAACGATTTTTTCATTCTACTGATAAAGGCTCCCGGTATTGATCACCGGACTGGCGGCGCGGTCCGAAGTCAACACAACCATCAGGTTGCTGACCATAGCGGCTTTCTTATCTTCGTCCAGCTCAATGATCTCTTTTTCCGACAATTGCTGTAATGCCATTTCTACCATGCTTACGGCACCCTCAACAATTTTATGACGTGCTGCAACAATAGCCGTTGCCTGCTGACGCTGTAACATGGCGCTTGCAATCTCAGGAGCATAGGCAAGGTAACTGATTCTGGCCTCAATAATCTCAATCCCGGCAATACTCAAGCGTTCCGAGAGAGAGGCCTCAAGCAGGTCGTTCACTTCCTCGCCACCTGAGCGCAGGGTTATATCAGCTTTCTCATCTTCCAGGTTATCGTAAGGATAAGAACCGGCCAGATTCCTGACAGCCGCCTCGGATTGTACGTCAACGAATTTTTCATAGTTATCTACGGCAAAACAGGCTTTATAAGTATCCTTAACCCGCCATACCAGTACAACACCAATCATGATGGGATTACCCATTTTATCGTTTACCTTGATAGGATCTCCGTTCAGGTTGCGTGCCCTCAGGGACATGTTTCTTTTTGTCATGAAGGGATTCACCATAAAGAAACCGTTCTCTGTGACTGTCCCCACATATTTTCCAAAAAAAGTAAGCACTTTGCTTTCATTGGGATTGATCACCATGAGACCGCACAGACAAACCAACGAAACAAGCGAAATTAAAAGAAGAAAAAACCAGGCTCCGCTCCATCCAAGAGTTCCTTTTAAATAAAAAGGTAACGCCACGCCGGCAACAAGGCCTAGCAAACATACGATTAACATAAACCACCCATTGTTTGGTTTAATAAATTTTTCCTGATTGGTTTTCATTTGTTTAAATATTATTAATGATATCTTTTTGATATCACAAAGATATAAACAAAGTTCAGAATAAAACAAATTTTTAAAAAATTTTCATTCCAAATAACTTTGGCACGCACTTTGCAACTATCAAGGACAGATAGTTTTTTTCATCTATTAGGTTTTAGGTTAAATGGGTCAGGACAAGCAGCGCTTCTAGTTGCTTGTCCTTTCTTCTTTTAGGGAAAGTGCTCCAATGTATTCCTCTTCTGCTACGCAGTTTCCGAAAACACAAAGGGAAAGAAATTCATTGAGTGTTTCACGCGCCTTTTCCTGAAGTGGTCTTGCTTTCCGGATCTCATTATACGTTGTTCTGGGAGCTTCTGCAAAAGAGATGATTTCATCCCATCCGGCAGGTGTTTTTACAGAAACAAAACAGGATCCGCCCATTTTCTTATAGGGCCAGAAAGTCCACCCGATATTGTTCTCTTCCATCACAGAACAAAAGTCCGACATCCATTCATTTGTATTGTGCCCTATCTCTCCCATATACATGGGAAGACCCGTTTTGTCACGGAAGGCAATAAAACCTGAAATAGCCTCGGCCGTGGCATCTCCCCCGTACCTGTGGCACGAGTACATCATATTGTCGTCGAAAGCCCAGTCTGTAAAAGGATCAAAATTGCTGTTCCACTGAGGAGCTCCGAGAATAATCACATGATTGGTATCGACTTTCCGGATGGCGGCAGTTACTTCTTTATATAAAGGTTCCAGGAGAGTGTTCAGCTGGTCTTTGTTTTCAAAATAAGGAGCAATGGGTTCATTCAACAGATCGTATCCCAGAATAACCGGCTCGTTTTTATAATAATCAGCAATTTTAACCCAGATGTCACAAAATAATTGACGGCTGGCCGCACTTTCAAACAACCATGGATATCCGTGGCTGTCGTCAATGTTATCTCCCGTCTGACCGCCCGGAGCATCATGCATATCCAGAATAACATGCAGACCTGCACTGCGGCACCAGGTTATGAGGCTGTCCATGCGCGCAAAGCCATCCTGGTCTGCATACAGGCCCATATAATCTTCGTCCGTGAACAATTTGTAATGGAAAGGGAGCCGTATGGTATTGGCTCCGGTCGATGCAATAAAATCGATATCCTCCCGGGTAACATAATTATCCTTAAATGTCCTCCAGAATGCTGCGGACACATCCGGTCCGACCAATTGACAAAACATCTGGTTTATGAATCCGGCTGAATTGGTCTTACCAAATCCGAACATATACCCTTCCGGATTAAGCCAATTGCCGAGGTTGGTTCCACGGATAAAATATTTATTCCCCTCCAGTACCAGGTCCGGGCCCTGTACGTGAATGTAGTGTTTTTCTGAGACAGATTGTTCTTCAGGTATCTTTTTTGCACTGTTGTCACAGAATACCAGTATCACGGAAACTGCTGCCCCAATTATATATATGAGGATCTGAAGTGAAATAAATGAAAATCGTTTCATCACTAAGGTTTTCGATTGATTGAATGGTAAAGTTAGGAAAATGTTTTTATCTTGCGGCGTTATTCGAAAAACCGTTTACACATGAAAGTCAAATATATTTGGATCGTTTTATTAATTCTTGTCGCAGCCTGTAAAAAACCAAATCCACCTGATGTCACCCCTCCCAGTCCGGTGCTGAAAAGCATTACAACCGGAGTATTGCAAGTGATCGTTCCCCGGACAGGCACAGTGGCTTTACCTTTCCAGATTGAAGACGTCGGTGCCGATTTTAATTATTCCGTTCAATCTGCCGAATGCCAGATTGAGTTGCGCATATCCGGCAGTACACAGAAGCCTGTTAATTATACGATCGAGCAAATCACTAAAACAGATAAAGAGGGAATCTACAACGCATACATCAAGGATTCTGGCCTTCGCATTCTGTATAAGGAGAACATCGTTTTGTGCCTTATTACATCCCGTTCAGGCAGCAACAAGACCATGGTCACCTCGCAACCGGTGGAAGTCATGAGCACAGCCAGCACCGAAGGGATTCAACAGTTCACCTTCACAAAAGACCTTAACCCGTCACTTAAATACGACGTGGTTATGGATGCGCTGCCCGGGGAAAATGAAGCCGGGCAAATACTGACCGGTAACACACCCAACCCGGTGAACAACCTTAATCTGATTGCCCGTTTTGAAACAACCGGAACCGTTACGGTAAATGGAACAGTACAGAAAAGCGGTGTTACGGTAAATGATTTCTCCAGGCCGGTCGAATATACTATTTCTGCTTCTGACGGAACCCTTCTTACCTACACAGTAAAACTGGCCAACTTTACCGGTTTGCCTGTTGTGTTTATTAACACACAGAACAGCAGCGAAGTTACTTCAAAGGATGTATGGACTCCCGGCACCATGAGCATTATGTGTTCCGGTGCATTTGAGGATTTTCCCGAGTCAGAAATGGAAATCAAGGGTCGCGGGAACACCACATGGCAATGGCCAAAGAAACCTTATGCCATAAAACTGGGATCAAAGGCAAAGGTGATGGGCATGCCCAAACATAAAAGATGGGTTCTGCTGGCCAATTTCATGGACCGTACCATGCTCCGGAACCGTATTGCGTATAAGGCATCCCAACAGACCTCCCTTGCCTGGACTCCCCGGAACGAGATAGTTGAACTGGTCTTCAATGGTCGACATATTGGGAATTACATGCTCATTGAACAGATTAAAGATGATGCGAACCGCGTGGATATTTCAGAAGACGGAGGCTATCTTCTGGAGCTTGATTTTCATTTTGACAATCCCGCACACGTACAGTGGCTGTCCCCTTACGGTAACACAGCTCAGTTTGGGAACAACACCCCCTTTGCCGTTAAATATCCCGAAGACGATGAAGTAACCACGGAACAAATGGACTGGATCAAAAATTATATCGACCAGGCAGGAAGTGTGATATACGGAACGGATTTTCTCGACCCGGATAACGGGTACAGGAAGTATATAGACATGACCTCTTTTGTAGATTACTGGCTGGTATTTGAATTATGCGTCAATCACGAACTGGCCAATCCGGGCAGTGTCTATATGTACAAAGACAAAGACACAAAACTTTTTGCAGGTCCCTGCTGGGATTTTGACTGGGGAACCTTTTCTTATAACGCATCGCCGCAGGCCAAGGGTAAATTGTTCATGACAGAAGCCATCTGGTATAAACAATTTTTTAAAGACCCGGCATTCAAAGCCCTGGCCAAAGAACGCTGGAATGCTGTAAAAAGCCGGATGATGGAACTGCCGGCGTTCCTCGACACAGAAGCCGAAAGACTCACGTTATCGGCCAAATATAACTTTTCCATGTGGAACCCGGCTGAAGACCGTTCCATGAATAACGGGAACATAATAAACGGAGACGAAAATCTTTCTTACGAAGACGCTGTGAAGCGCATGCGGGCCGTTCTGGTGGAACGACTGAGCACACTGGATACCGAGATCAATAAATGGTAACAATATCCCTAAAACTAAATTTATATATATGAAACATTCCAGCATCATTCTTCTTCTTCTGATAGGATGTTTGTCTGTACAGACACTTAACGCCCAGACAAAAGATTCCGCCAGAAACAATGATAAAGAAAAAACCGAACCCAAGGCCGAGAGTAAAGGACCGGCCAAACTGGCTGATTTTATTAAGGCAGACGCCTTTAAAATGGAAGGCATGACTCCCGTATTTGTACAGGAAAACAAATACTATCTGGGAATTCCCGACTCTCTTACAGGACGTGACATACTTATGGTAACACGTATGTCAGAAACTCCGGAAGGATTCCGGGCAAATTTTTTCGGATATTCCGGAGATGAGATCAACGATGGAGTGGTGCGGTTCGAAAAAGGGCCGAACAACAACATTTTCCTTACAAAAGTCATGGCGCGGGAACAGTCACAAGACTCTACCCAGTCTATGTTTTATAACGTAAAACGGTCAAACCGCCCGGCGATAATCGCTGCTTTTGACATTAAGGCATTCAATGCAGACAGTTCTCTTTCCCTTATTGAAGTAACCGACCTTGTAAAGGGAGATAACGAAAGCCTGTATTTCAGCAAACGTCAGAAAAAAAGTTCTAAAATCGGCGCGATTCAAAACGACAGATCGTATGTAAAAAGCGTAAAAACGTTTCCAATCAATACCGAATTGCGCAGCGTGAAAACATACGCTCCGCAAGACTCTGACGAACCCATGACATTTGAAATCAATTGTTCACTTGTATTATTGCCCAAAGAGCCCATGCAGGCCAGGTATTTCGATGAACGGGTAGGATATTTCACATCGAATTACACAGATTTTAACAAAAATCCGCAGGGGATCAAGACAATACGCATGATCGCCCGCTGGCGGCTGGAACCCAAACCGGAAGACATGGAGAAATACCTGCGCGGAGAATTGGTAGAACCGGCCAAACCTATAGTATATTATATAGATCCGACAACCCCCAGGGAATGGGTGCCTTACCTGATACAGGGAGTTAACGACTGGCAGCCCGTCTTTGAAAAAGCAGGCTTCAAAAATGCCATTTATGCCCTGGAAGCCCCCACCCCCGAGGAAGATCCATCCTGGAGCCTCGAAGATGCGAGAAATTCGGCTATTGTCTACAAGCCCTCCACGATTGCCAATGCGAGCGGCCCACACATAAGCGACCCCCGCTCAGGCGAAGTTATTGAAAGCCACGTCAACTGGTACCATAATGTAATGAGCCTGGTACACGACTGGTATTTCGTGCAATGCGCAGCCGTTGATCCTCAAGCCCGTTCCATGACATTTTCCCGGGAATTGATGGGCCAGCTCATACGCTTTGTGTCGTCACACGAAATTGGCCACACTTTGGGACTGCGTCATAATTTTGGTGCCACGTCCTATTACACTGCAGAACAACTTCGCGACCCTGAATTCCTTAAAGCGAACGGCCATACGACATCCATCATGGATTATTCCCGTTTCAATTTTGTGGCACAACCGGAAGACAATATTCCGCAGGAACTGCTCTGCCCGAGAATCAGCCATTATGACTATTGGGCCATTGAATGGGGATACCGCCGCTTTTATCAGTTCAAGAGTCCCGAGGAAGAACAGACCTTCCTCAATCAGTGGACCATCGACCACGTGAAAAATCCTTTCCTGAGATTCAACGGCGGAGCCGAATCGGGTTTGAACGACCCCCGGGCCCAGTCCGAAGACCTTGGCGCCAATCAGATGGAAACTTGTGAATTGGGCATTAAAAACCTGAAAACCATTGTGGCCAATCTGCCGGAATGGACTAAAGAGCCCAATAAGAATTATCAGTCCCTGACCACTATGTATCCGCAGGTCACCAGCCAGTTCAACAGGTATATTGGCCACGTATCCAAATGGATAGGAGGTGTTTATGCAGATTACAAGACCGTTGAGCAGGAAGGTGCCGTTTACAGTCCTGTTTCCAAAGCAGATCAGAAAGCCGCCATGTCTTTCCTCAACCGGAATATATTCAACACTCCCATGTGGCTGCTGCCCGATTACATGTTCGATCTCATGCCGGCCAGCCGTCTGAGCATTATTGAAAATCTTCAGGCCTCGGCCATTGAAGGACTGGTAAATGCCAATGTACTGGTACGCCTGCTCAGGGCTGAGGAACAGCTTGGCAGTCAGGCATACAGTACCAATGAATTCTTCACAGACCTGAGCAAGTACATATTCGGGAACTATTCAGATACCGATATTTATCGGCGCAGCCTGCAGAACATCTATGTGAACACCCTGTGCAAGATGGTAAAACCAGATGAACCCAAGGGCAACGCAGCTCTCCCCATTATGAGAATGCGCACAGCTTCCATAGAAAACAACGACATCAAGGGTATTGTTACCTCACAGCTCAATGAGATTGCCAAAAACCTTAAAAAGGCCAAAGGCGACGAAAGAAGCAAAGTACATTATCAATACCTTTACAAACAGATTACCGATTTGTAGTGAATTATACGCACATTGTTTTTGATATTGACGGGACCTTGTTAGACTCGGAAAAAACCGGAATGGTGTCCCTTCAGCAAACCATCCGGGAGGAAACAGGCATGGAAGTGCCCCTCCCGGATCTTTATCCCTATTTTGGCATACCCAGCCGGGAAGCAATGACCAAACTGGGATTCAAGGACCCTGCCAGTGTAGCTCTCAGATGGGAAGAAAATTTTCAGGCACTCATGTACCTTACCACACCCTTCGACGGTGTGGAAAGCACACTGGAACAATTGTATAAAAAGGGAATCGTACTGGGCGTGGTCACATCACGTCACCGTTCGGAGTTCGAGTCAGATCCCTATCTGAAGAAATGGAACTCATTTTTTACCTGCACGGTATGTGCTAATGATTCTCCCAGACATAAACCCCACCCCGACCCAATGCTCCGGTTCATTTCCTGCACGGGAGCCAGACCGGAAAACGTGTTATTCGTGGGGGACACCATCTATGATCAGCAATGCGGTCACCAGGCGGGTACGGCTTTTGCACTGGCCACATGGGGGAGCAAAAACGGAGCCGCTATTCCGGCAGAATATTACCTGAAGCACCCCTCGGAATTACTTACGTAATTAATCATAAAATACAAGACGTATGAAAAAACAACTCCCGGTTTTACTCCTGATGCTCTGTTTTTCCGTCTTTCTCAAAGCCCAGGATGCAGACCATCCCCGGACGGCTCTTATTATTTTTGAAGAAAATTTTTCTCAGGCCTCCCTCCGCCAGGATTATCCACTCATGATCTCTCTCATGGACAGCATGATAATCATGGAACGTTCCATAGACAGAAACGCCGGGCCGCATGTTTTAGATAAATACCTCGGTTATTCCGGCCGCTTTAGCGGATCCCTGGAAGGCCGTACTGTCTATTCCCTTTATATGACGAGACTTCCCGAACGCTATCCTCGTTTTTTCAAAGCCCCTGCAGATACAATCCTTTTTCGGCTTTACAAACAGACTATACTGGATAATGAAGAAGCCCTTCTAAAGCTTCCGGCCACACCCTGGCAAAACACTCTACATGCTCCTGAAGATATTTATCCCTGCCGTAATTTAATGGAGCTTTCGTTGTTTCTTCTGGGAGAATACGGGCATTTACTGCATATACTGAACAATGGTAACGGCAATGTGCCCGCCAATATCATTGTTGCGCACATGAAACAACTGGAACGAACTCCGTTGTCAGGGAAAGAAACTTTGCGACTGCTCGATTCCCTCATTAACCGCTACCCCGTAGAAGAATCCGTTGCACGCGTTTATCTGGCAAAAGCCAGATGGCTGCTGAGTGAACGTGAACCCGATTTCGCTGCCATATACTCATTATGTGAGGACGCTATACGTCAATTTCCCGGCACCCCTCATAAAGCGGAGTTGAGATCCATTATGGAGTCCCTCACCCAGCCTCGCCTCAACCTCACTGTAAAAAGCCAGGTCTATCCCGGAATTCCAACCAAGGTATATGTTACACGATCAAACATAGAATCATATACCCTGAAAATTCTTAATGCATCCGGAAAAACGGTCTATAAAAAAAGACTGAAAGGACTCACGGCTCCCATGAACAGTCCTGTCACCGATACACTGACTGTTCCGGCACCGGAGGAGGGTTCTTACAGCATTTCCGTTCAAAGTGGTAAAACAACGGCCCGGAATAAAATCTACTCAGGGAAGATGGCTGCCATGTTCAGCGGCAGAAAAGGCTCAGGATATGTTTACGCCACCGACCTGTATAGCGGTAAGCCGTTACGGAATGTGGAAGTGGTATTCCCGGGCAGGAACACTCTGCCTGTTACCCTTATGCCGGACGGCTTTACAGTCATTCCTTTTAGGGATTCACTCAAAGCCTGGACTGCAAAAGACCGGGTACAGCTGCGCCTGCAAATTCCCGCCACAAAAACTTCTCCGGTAGATTCTTTCTCTGTTCCCATATCTGTTAACCGATGGGATCTCAGAGAGGATACGAATCCCACGCCTTCGCAGACAAGTTCTGTTCAAATATTTACAGACAGATCGCTTTATCAGCCGGGAGACACACTCTTCATCAAGGGAATAGCCATGCGTTATCAAAACGGGAAACAGGAAGTAATCCCGGGAGAAAAATATAGCGTACTGCTTGTGAGTGCTCAGAACAGGCAGGACACGGTGGCATCCGTTACGTTACAAACCAATGAATTCGGTTCTTTCAGCGGCTATTTCACTACCTCGGCGAACATGATGAACGGAGCCTATTTTATTTCCGTTCCCGGCTCGGTGAAACAAGTGTGGATTGAAAATTATTCAAGACCTTCCTTTTCCATTGAAATGCTACCGGTCGTGGACACCTATTCATTTGGCGACACCGTACGTCAGGAAGGCATTGTCCGCCATTATGCCGGATTCCCTCTGGCAGGGGCAAGGATTGTCTGTGAAATCACTTGCCGGCCTGTTTTCGGCATGCTCCCCGAGTATTACCGGAGCTCTCATTTTCCTCCCGTATCCATTGCTTCAGACACTTTACATACCGACCGGGAAGGCCGTTTTACTTTGACCTTTCCGGCCGTCCGCCCCAATGCTGAAGGCAACGTTTTCTGCTCATATCAGATTATTGCCACTGTTACCGACAGGACTGGCGAGACGCAACGTGCTGAAAATTACATACCTGTGGGAGACATCCCCTATACCATCCACATTTCTTTTAAAGACAATGACTCCTGGGAGCGGATTCCCCTTGTAAAAGACAGTCGTCCCGAGTTGAGCATAGCAGTCAGGAATCTTAACGGAACTGATCTGGACATGCCGGGAACCTATAACCTCATCCAAGACGGCCAAACCGTTTTCAGCGGTGAATTCTTCGGGCAGGAAACTTCACAGCCGGACTGGACCTCTCTGCCATCGGGATCTTACCGGATTTCCGTGCCCGCTCCATGGAAAGAGGCAACGGAAGAAACTCCCGCGACGCAATCCTTTGTTCTTTTCGGGCTTGCCGATACCATCTCCCCTGTGGATACTCCGTTATTCTTTTACCCTGTGGACGGGGAATACCCTGTTTTCTACATCGGCACGCGTGAAAAAGAACTTTTTGTACTGGCCGAACTGTTTAAAGAAGATTCGCTTATTGTACATAAACACCTGACG
>JAEAME010002574.1_pt1 | contig 10364 bp, 10 predicted proteins | sample 8958731 | NCBI WGS metagenome assembly JAEAME01 (sample SAMN16933194, study PRJNA681113) | bioreactor sludge metagenome | isolation source: anerobic bioreactor sludge (Control) | place: India:Bengaluru | collected 2018-10-24
CGCAATAACCAGCTTACTCTCTTAGCTACACCTTGACTAATTGGGGTGCACTACACAGAATATAACTTTTAATAATATTGCGAGAACAAAAAAGGAATGGTAACCGATATTGAAAAGGTTACCATTCCTTATAGTTACGTGTTCTAGTTTATTTCTTCTTTAATGCCACTTAAAAGCAGCAGCATCCCAAGAAATACTTGCACTCCATTCACCGCCTCCATTATCTGCTGGAACTGCATTGCTAATTAACCCAGTAGATGTATTAAACGTGTAGTCCGCTTTTAGGTTACCAACTGTAAAGTTTGCTGTGGCAATTGTGTCAGAGTTACCAGCCCATACCCCATTTTCTGCGAAATAAGCTAAAGCAGCTGTCTTTACGTTTTCGGCTTCGGTATTAGCAGCATTAAGGGTACCGGTTTTCATAAAGCTGGTTACATTCGGGATAATGACCGCGGCCAGGATGCCCAGGATTGCCACGACAATCAAAAGTTCGATGAGGGTAAACCCTTTTTGACCGTTCTTTTTGAGAAATTTCATTCTCTTTTTTATTGTCCTCCTCTTCCTTTTTTGTGTAACTTATATTAACTTTATGTAATTTATTGTAAGTTAACGCTTATCCAGCTTCAATAGCCCGCCAGTACTACATCATAGGAAAATAGTACCAGTAGAAGCTACCTAAAGCTCCCATTTTTGATATCAAAGGTTATTTCCTAAAAACTAATAATCGATTACTTCTTTGTAATATAAAATAAAAGCATAACTAACATTCTCGTGGGATTGTATTCACCATGTTACAACAGCAGGATATTTAGCCTTTTTCTTGAATACTTACAAACAATTTATGTTTTCAAATAAAGAGTTAGTTTTCTAATTAGAAAATAAGTAACAGTAATAATTAATGTTTAGAACTGTAGGAAAAAGATACTGGTGGACGTACTGGGTTGCTTTGATTATTTATGTGTTAACTTTGATGCTAAATGGTAACAACTGGTGTGTATTATGCTCATGCCATTCTTATCGAACTACTCATCGGCGTCGCCATCCTGGGCATCCTGGCCGCGGTCATTATCCCGAACGTGACCAGCTTCATGGCCACTGGCCAATTGAATGCCGCTAGAACCGAAGCGGAGAATGTTAAGACTGCAGCGTTGGCCTTCTATGCTGATTGGAGTGTTTGGCCAGCTAATTCCGCTAATCTTACAGGCGGGAATCCAGGCAGTGAAAATTACATCACAGGAACACCAGATGCTTCATACACATTTGACACTGCCACCGGACTAATTTCTAGTGCCACCTTAACAGGATTTAATTGGAATGCAGGTTCTCAGACTTGGGATAAGAACTAACAACAATATTATTTAAAGTACAAAAAACTCCCCGGTGTTTTAGCCGGGGAGTTTTTTATTATACCGAAGAGACCTCACGTTTAGTACTACTAACCAGAAATGGGGAAAAGTACCGTAAGGGAAATCTTAATAAGAAAGTAACGACGGTTGGTCAACATCGACCAGCCGGTTTTTTGTTTTTTCCGCATTAACCGTAAACCTTTAACACAAATCGCATCTCCCTGGGAGGTGCTCCATGTCACTGAATTCCCTTAGCCTTTGCCTGATATCTACTACCAAGTTGGTCATCTCGTTGGCTCTTTCGTAAACATCTTTAGCCAGTGGATGAGCACTGTATTTTATCCTTAGTTTCTTGTGCCAGTTTTCATATTTTTTCAGTGTTTTAATGGTGTTGGCAACGGCAATGCCGTAGCTACCACATCGTAATTGCCAAAGATCCGTCCCGGCGATACTTTCAGGCGTCTGGTACCAGGAGTCGTTAATCCATGGATGGCCTGCTGCCTGTTGGATGGCGTCATTCCATATTGTAAGAATAAACCATCTCAATAATCCAGGCCTAGCTTCGTCTTTATAATGCACTTGTGTACCCAATTCCATGGTTTCATCAGCGATGATTTTGAGAAATAACATAATAGATTGTGAGTATTCCCTGATTCTGTTTGATAGTTTGTTAAGTTGGCCATTATCACCTACGAGCTCAAGAAACTGTGGCTTCTTAGACGTACGAAGATGGCTGAGGAGTGCTTCAACTAAATGAGGTTCAGCGGTTCCAAGATTTAGATCGGGATTACTGACCGATACTTGGCGGTCCTTGTCTATTATTAACTCGCCGATTCCGGTCAACGAGTAAGTCCCTGGACGAAAATCAACGGGCAAGTCTCCCCATGTACCTATTCCGAAATTGTAATGATTCCATGGAGACGGAAAACAGATTTTTTCGGGTAGTGCTGTCGCTAATTTCCGTATTTTACTCTTGTGCGGTGTTTCTATATACGGTTCGTTCATGAGCGTCGAATACTGGCTAATATACCTTTCAATTTGCCGGGTACTACGCCCGTACTTTTTACTAAGTTCGTCCAGTAACTCATCAAGAGGTTTACCCATATTCAGACCGGACCTTAGATAATCAATCATCATTTGCTTATCTTGGTCGCTGATCCGTTTTCTACGCGAGAATAAATTATTATCCCAGTTCGTGCCATTGAATGTCACTTAATGTCACCATTCCTTCTCTGATTTCGAGGCTAACATGTCGTTGACCAGTCGGTGTTATAGGTCTGATATCGTAGTTGTAAGTATAAGCATAATTACGAGGTGGTTCAATGCAGATTGAGGAAAGAATAATTACTCGGGTGGGCGGTAGCAGTCTTATGGTTACTTTACCGAAAGGTTGGCTTCGTTACATGGGAATTCAACCTGGAGATACAGTAGAAGTAATTACTAATGGAGAGGTGATAATCCGTCCGAAGCGAAAAATAGGCAGGCAGCAACCGAGATAAAACTACCCGATATGTGTTCGGAGACTGAAATTGCCTAGATTGCGCACGAAACGAAAAGTAACGGTAAAGGTTAACATTCAGCCTGGGGCGGTAGCGTCGGCGCAAATTAACGCCTGGCAAAAATTTTGGCAAAAGGTGATTGCTGATTCGCAAAACTCTAATAAAGGTGGTCTTCCATGGGCGATCTCGAAGTAGTTCAGACGAATACGATCGAAAGGAATATGACGTCATTAGTTCCGGCTTCAACTGGTAACATGGGTTTACTGGAGCAAGCATTGTACCTACTAAGTATTGGCTGTAACGTTGTCCCTTCCGGTAAGCCGGGTCATGACGGAAAGAGAAAAGCCCCGTGGATTGAATGGAAAAATTTCCAGAAGACGAAAACCACGCTTGACCAAATCAGGCAGTGGGACGCAAAATTTCATCCGACCCTCTGGGGATACATTACCGGCGAAGTCTCTGGACAAGTGGTTTTTGATACCGATCACCCTGAAGTTAAAGCACTATTTGATGCAGCGGGGTTGAAACCGTACAAAAGGACAAAACGAGGTTTTCATTACGCTTTTCGGTGGCCTGGTCATCCAATAAAGACATCTCAAGGTCTGATAATGCCATGGCTGGATGTTCGAGGCGACGGAGGATTTATTAATGCTATCGGCAGTAATGAAGACGCAGAATATGAAATGTTGCTCTGGCCGACTCCGGAAAACCTATACGACCTGAATCAGTTACCGCTCACCGTCAAACTAGCTTGGCAGAAATTATTGGAAAAGGGTCCACAATATAAGGACCACACTGAGAACAACGGTCATAGAATACCTGTGGGCGAAAGGAATTCAAAACTGTGCAGTCTGGCTGGCACCCTTAAAAATCGAGGCTTGTCGCCAAATGCCATTTTCGACGCACTAAAAGCAGCCTACCTTAACGATATGGAAACCAATCCGCCGATTACTGACGACGAAATAGCGGCCATCGTCAAACAATCGGATAAATGGACCATTAGCCTGTCTGTAGAGGACCGATTTCACCTCACCGATTTGGGCAACGCTGAACGTCTTATTAGATTGCACGGAGAAAACTTCCGATGGTGCGAGAAGCAGGATACTTTTTTTGTCTGGAACGGAAAATACTGGGCAGAAGGTACCTATCTGGTGGAAGAACTGGCGAAAGATGTCCCGAAGATGATATATGCCGAGGCTTCCAAGACCAGTGATGATATAGAAAGAAAAACGGTTATCGCGTGGGGTACTGCGAGTGAGAGCCGACAAAAACTGTCGGCGATGGTGGAACTGACAAAATCGGACCCCCGCATTCACACGTTTCCTGAGCATTACGATACCGGCTTGCACCTTCTGAATTGCCACAATGGCACAGTGGACCTGCGTACTGGTGGACTCCAACCGCATCGCCACGAAGATTATATAACCAGGATGGTAAACATCGATTACCTTCCTGGAGCCAAAAACGAAAAATGGGAGTCGTTCATAAAGCGGGTTATTCCCGATGATGCGACGAGGGAATTCGTTCAGCAGGCCACGGGATATTCGGCCGACGGCACGCAGGACGAACAGCTTTTCATATTTTGCTACGGTGAAGGAAATAACGGGAAGTCGACGTTCATAGATACGATAAAAGACATACTCGGACCCTATGCCGCCGAATGCGAACCTGACATATTTATGCAGCGGAAGTATGGCAGAGATTCAAAGTCACCCGATGAAGAGGTGGGTAATCTTTACAAAAAGCGGTTTGTTGCTTCGACCGAACTGGAAGGCAACGAGACCATGTCGGTATCCATCCTAAAGCGCGCAACCGGCGGTGAAGAATTTACCCGGAATATGAAATACCAGAGGTCATTTAAGTATAAGCCCGAGTTTACGGTCTGGATGAGTGGCAATGACAAGCCCAAAATTCACGACCGGACCGACTCTATTTGGCGGCGCTATCGAGAGGTCCCGTTCGTACAAACGATACCCAAGGAAGAACGCATTAAAGGACTCGGAGACTTGCTCGTTTCCCAATGCGGTGAGGCCATCCTGGCATGGGTCGTTAGCGGAGCCGTCAAAAGAGTACAAGCTGGGGGATTAGCCATCAGTGAGGAGATAGCCATAGCCAGCGAAGCATATCGAAAAGAGCAAGATGAAGAATGGCAGTTCCTAAATTCCGAACGGGCTTTTGTCGACCCCGATAAGAAAGCGATGGCCGACTGCAAACTACTCCACGAATCCTATAAAGCATGGTGGTATGAAAACATCGAGGGCAGTAGAAAACTTTTAGGGAAAATGAAGTTCAATAATCGGTTGAAGAAAATGGGTTTCGTAATGGTGTCCGGAACAGGTAACCGAAATTACTGGCAAGGAATCGGAATTATTTCCGGAGAAATAGAAGAAAAGAGTTAAAAGTTAAAAGTTGGTTACCCTCTAATGGAAAGTGTCTCCTTATACGCGTATGCTACTTTTTTTCCAATATCGCCCTATCAACTTTTAACTTTTAACGATTATGGGGGTAGAAATGACAGCGCAAATGAGGTCAGTAAAACAGTTAGGATTGACCGGGATACATGGAAATACCATGGTGGGAAATAAGCCAATTATTAGCGCCATTCAGAAGGGTAGGAGGAGACACGGGACCCTTATCATCGGTTCCGATTGGAAGGTCGAAACAGATGGTGACCTCAACATCATCCTGTATCGGCAAGGGGGGAAATCATGGCGTACCGAGGGATATTTCCTGACATTGTCGGCGTTACTCAGTTACCTGGTTGATGCCGAAGTCAGACGAGGCGATTTATCCGACCTGGAATTGGCGGTCAAGAAAATAGAGTCGTTAAAAAGAGAAATCATCGGAATTGCCACCGGTTAAAGTAACGCGGGCGTAGGGAAGAAAAGGAGGAAGAAGATAGTGACAGCCGAATTAAGTAACCTTGGGAAGATTCGGTGCGGGGCTTGCGGTAAGATTTGTGAGAAATGGGTTTATCGTCCGGGACTTGACCTGTTTGTTTGTCCAGACTGTAACGTAATATCAGGGTTGGGAACGAAGTTGGTTAACGCTATTCTCGACCAACTCAGTAAAACAGGACTTGATGATTCTATTAACATTGACTAATAACATAAATGGCACCAAAAGATAACAGATTGTTGCATAAGAGGGACGTTAATGGCTGACGAGGATAATCAGAACGCCTTAAACACCAGGAGCAAATCACTGACGTTATACAACAAAAATGCTAAGGTGTCCGCAATCCAGAAGGCGGAACTGGGGTCGTCGGATTACGTCCCTCACATCAGCGTCGGCCAGGTCAAACTGATGGCCGTGGTCGCCGGCCAAAATAAACGACACGGTGAGCGGAATGCCCTATTGATTAAGTTCCTGTTCGATAGTTGCCTGAGGATTAGTGAGGCCTTGGGGGTCCGACCGGTCGACATACAGCATACGCCGGACGGGTGGACCGTCCGTGTGATAGGTAAGGGTGGCAAACCGGGTACGGTGGCCATATCGGCCAGTATCGCCGCCGAGCTTCAGGCCTATTGCTATCGTACCGGGATAAGTCAGGATGAGCATATTTTTCAGCTAAGCCGGTCCCAGGCCTTCAGGGTCGTGTCCAATGCCTATCAGCTAGCGGGTATCCCGGCGCCGATAAAAGCTCATGACCATGTCGGTAGGGTCCATGTGCTACGACACAGTGGCGCTATCGAGCGTCTTCGCTTGACCGGGAACCCCAGGGCAACACAGAGCCAGCTCCGCCATAAGTCGGCTTTGATGACCCTGCGATATCTCAAGACCATCAGCGAAGATGAATCACTTCAAATCCAGCAAGGGGTCGATTTTCACTGGTAAGGATTTCCCTATACCAATGAATGAAACAATGAAGGAATGGTTGTATGAAGAACCTGGAAAAGCTACCCCCAGGAATTCAAGATGAAGTTAAAAACGGTCAATGGACCTGTGGTTGCGGTCAAAGCGGTCTAGGATTTTCGGTAACCGGGAATGGTAAAGTACAGGCGCATTGTTTCAGCTGCGGAATGACAGTATTTTTTAATGACGTTGGAATATTTGTGGTAAAAGACGGACCATGGGTATATCAAAAGGAACAACCAACAACTAAGACGCTAAGTAACAAAAAGGGAAACACTTCGTGGTATCCCAAACACAGGGTGCGAACGTTCTGGGGATTAAAATAAAAAGAACAGCGTCTTTTGACATTGACAATTATACCATTATGTTGGTATATATATCCTATGAATAACCGTATTGAGTTGCCCACCTTGGATTGTTTACGATGCCACCATACTTGGATACCAAGACGACCGGTACGACCGAAAAAGTGCCCCAAATGCACTTCACCGTACTGGGACATCCCGAGAGGGCAAAAAAGAGGGAGAAGGAGGTCGCGAATTGAAAATAGCAGCGGTTTATTGCCGCGTCTCGACGGATAACCAGGAAAAAGAAGGAACTAGCCTTACTACTCAGCAGGATGCTTGCCTTAAATACTGTCGCGAGCACGGCTACGAGACACCTTACCGATTTATTGAAACATATTCCGGCCTAACCATCGACCGGCCCAAGTTGAACGAATTACGGGAAATTGTGCGGGGCAGAAAAGTCGAAAATGTCGTCATATATTGCCTGGACCGGTTATCCAGAGACCCCACCCAACTGGTAATAATCACCGAGGAAATGGAAGAGAATAAGGTAAAACTCGAAACCGTCACTGAATCGGTTGATAATTCGGAATTGGGCAAACTGATAAGTTACATTCGCGGCTTTGCCTCAAAGCTAGAAGCCGAAAAAATACGGGAACGCAGTATGCGCGGCAAGTTGGCACGAGCAAGAGCGGGGCGCATCCCCAGCGGCAGTGGAAGCCGGATTTATGGGTATGACTATATCCCTGTCACACAGGAAAACGGAGGGCGACGCGTCATAAACGAAACCGAAACCAAGTGGGTACGTGAGATGTATTCATGGTTGGTAAATGAAGGACTTAGTACCAACGGGATAGTTTATCGCCTCCGGGCAAATGATGTTCCCTCTAAGTCTGGTAAACCTTGGAACCGACGGACCGTCCAAGCTATTCTGAGGAATCCCGGCTATATCGGAAAGACCTATGTCTTTACGACGATTAAAGGGAAAAAACCGTACAGTAAACCAAAAGAAGAGTGGGTAAATATTCCGGGCGCCACTCCCGCAATCATGAGCGCGGATATGTTTGAAGCTGCCCAGCGACAGTTGAGAATTAACAGTGAACGGTCACCGCGTAACTGTAAACGGCAGTATTTGTTACGATCTCATCTAAAATGCCGGCGTTGCGGTCGGTCTTTTGCTGGCATGCAATGTGAAAGTATTCTACGGAATGGAGTAAGAAAGTCTCGTCGCAACTATTGCTGTATTGGCAAAATCCGCTTGCATAATCCCTTCGAATTATGTTCGAACAAGCGTTGGAGCGCTGATAAACTGGAGAACTTAGTTTGGTCGGAACTTGAGAATTACATTAGCGCCCCGGAAGTCATCGAAAAAGTCCTGGAACAGCAGAGATATGATGCAGAGACCCTGGAAATATGGAAAACTCAAATCGATAATGTCGAACGCCAATTACTCAATATCGAAAAGGAACAGGAGCGGTTGTTGAAATGGGCTATCCAAGGATTCCCGGAAAGTCAGGTCGAAGCCGAAAACAATAGACTAAAAAAAGCTCGCGAGTCGCTCCTAACGCAAAGGGATGATCTTGATACCAGGATTAATGCGGGTCAAGGTGCCGTGATAAGCCTGCCTAAACTAAAGACGGTTGTCAAAAGCATGCAAGACCGAATTAAAGTGTTGGATTATGAAGATAAGCGGCGGGCGTTGGATATGCTGGATATTACCGTTTGGCTTGATGGCGTGGATATCGAAATAACGGGGACTATACCGGTAGCGGAAGATGTTATTGCGGGTACGTTATCAGGGTAAAACCCTTCTCTCCCTTATGGAGAATTTTCATATCTTTGTGTCCTCCTCTTCCTTTTTGGTAATCTATATTTACTTTATGTAAGTTATTGTAGGTTATCGTATTTCCAGCTTCAATAGCCCGCCAGTACCATATTATAGGAAGTAAGTACTGGTATAAGCTACCTAAAGCTCCCATGTTTGAGACTAAAGGGCAATCTTGATGAACCGGGTGCTTTACATGATTAGCCTTTTACCCCTTTATTATCCGCCGCTTATCCTTTATACTTCTCCCATATGACTATCCTGGGTATCGTGTTTGCCGTTATCTTCGGCCTGCTTGTGGGCAGCTTTGCCAATGTCTGCATCGACCGCCTGCCGGCCGGGCAGTCCATCGTTAAGCCCCCCTCCCACTGCCCCTCCTGCGGCCGCCGCCTCTCTCTCCCCGACCTGGTACCTGTCTTCAGCTATCTTTTCCTAAAAGGTAAATGCCGTACCTGCGGCGCCAAGATCCCCCTCCGCTTAACCTTCGTCGAAGCCGGTACCGGCCTTATTTTCGGCTACCTTTTCTGGCATTTCGGCTTCAGCTTTGAATTTGCCCTGGCCGCGCTGTACTGCACCGTGTTCCTCATCCTTTCCATGATCGACCTCGACCACCAGTTGATCCTGAATGTTATCGTTTATCCCGTCACCCTCTTCGCCCTGGTTGTCAGCTTCTGGATCGCCCCCTCGCGTTTGCTGGCCGCCAGCGGCAGCGCCGGCTTCCTCCCCTCGTCTTTGCCCCAGGCCGGCATCCTGCAGGCCCTCATCGGGGCCGCCGCCGGTTTGCTGGTCTTCACCTTAATCATCATCCTCTCCCGGGGCGGCATGGGGTGGGGCGACGCCAAACTGGCCGGCCTCATCGGCGCCGTTACCGGATATCTACTACCCCTGGCCGTCTTCCTGGCCATCATCGTCGGCGGCATCCTCGCCATCGTCCTGCTGGTCTTCAAACTGAAAAAAAGAAAGGAAGGGATTCCTTTCGGCCCCTTCCTGGCTATCGGTGCAGTGATTACTATCCTGTGGGGTAATGCCCTCGCCTCGTGGTATACCCGGTTATGGAGCTAGCCATAACTCAGTTAGCACAACCGCCATCATCTTACTCTCTGTAAGTCCCGATTATATACTGGATGGCGGTATGTTCATTTCTATATAGCGTAATGAAATCATTTTATTGGAGAACATTAACACCGCATCCGCTCATCCTGAGCTAGTCGAAGGATCTTCCTGTCTTATACGATGACAATCCGTAAGTCAGTAGAAGGAGAGTGGGAAATGTCTGTTTACTTTATCCCCCGCCGCTATGGGTTCGTCCCATTTACCGAAATGGGGCCACTCACCATGAGCGGTGGGATCGATTATCCAACCTGGTTTCTACTCCGCTCATCCTGAGCTTGTCGAAGGAGAGCGGGTTCTATTATGAGCATACTCGGACAAGCGTTGCCAGTCTCCATTAATCAAGGCTTCTTTCTTGCGACGTGTCCATCCTTTGATTTGACGCTCAGCTTGAAAAGCTTCTCCACGAGTAGGGAGCTCTGCTTGATAAACAAGTTTTATG
>JAEAME010002575.1_pt1 | contig 10363 bp, 11 predicted proteins | sample 8958731 | NCBI WGS metagenome assembly JAEAME01 (sample SAMN16933194, study PRJNA681113) | bioreactor sludge metagenome | isolation source: anerobic bioreactor sludge (Control) | place: India:Bengaluru | collected 2018-10-24
TTGCTATGAAATCAAAAATAAAATTAAAAAAACCCAAACTAAGTTACACATCCTTTAATAATCATTTTACCGGATCATATCCGCCGCTACTGAAAGGATTACATCTAAGTATCCTCCAGATTGACATAAAACTACCCTTAAATACACCATACTTCTGTATGGACTGTTTGGCATATGCCGAACAGGTAGGGTAGTATTTGCAGCATGGTTTCTTAAGAGGTGATATATATTTCTGATATATTTCTATTATAAATATAAATACTTTTTTCAGATTAATCACTTTCTTTACAGCATAATACTTTTTTCAAAGATATCCAGTTTGCCTAAAAGTTTTTTAAGCTCCTTGTCCACATCTTGATAAGTAGGTAGAGAAACGGCTTTAAGTCTGTTATTAGGTGTTTTTGCAGAACGGTCAGAGGCCTTTACGGATATAACAATATCAAAACCTTTTTTCATTACTTTTTCAGAATTTCTATAGCTTTCTTTTATCAATCTTCGTATTCTGTTTCTCTGAACACTGTTACCAACTTTTTTACCTGTCGATATTCCGATTCTGTTATAATCATATACATTTTTTAATATATAGATAGCTATATACTTTCCTGCCTTGTAGTTTCCCTTCCTATAAACACGTTGAAATTCACGGTTTAATTTAAGTGAAACAGTACTTTCCATTCATTATACCTCATAACTTTAACACCTAAAATATTTATGCCGATAGTACTTTTCTACCTTTTCTTCTTCTTGATTGAAGTACCTTTCTGCCGCCTGCTGTTTTCATTCTCTGTCTGAAACCATGTACTTTACTACGCTGTGTTTTCTTGGGTTGAAATGTTCTTACCATTCTACTTCACCTCCAATTAATAATTGTGATTTATTCTTTGCAGACAAATCATCGCTATTATATAGAATGTTTCCGAATATGTCAATAAAGTTTAAAATCCAAGTTAATATATTTTTATCTTAGTTATGAAAATAATAAAGATTATTAATCATAAAAATAAAAGAATTTAACACTAAAAAACTATTTTTAAATTATAAAACTATATAGTGTATTTTAATAATCTTTGTACCACAAACAGTTGTAAAACAGTATTTTTTACTCTCATATTGGGATTACTTTTCAAAAAGATGTTGTTGCACCGTTCTTTTTAATCTGTTATATTATTCATACGTTCTAAATCAGAACATGCCTTTTATTTTACTTAAGATAAATTCACTAATTTACAAAAGACAAAACATATGTGCGTTATAACTTAATGTGTGCTTTGAGGGCACGCTGATTCGTTTTGACCATAAATGAGCACATGATACATAAGTTGGAGGAATGTTAATGTCAGAAGATTTACAAAATTTATGGAATAAATGTCTTTTATCTCTAAGTACAGATATACAGCAGACAATGTATAACGCTTATATAATGAGCATATCTCCGTTAGACATTACGGAGGATACCATAATGTTTGAGGTACCTGAAAACTTTTTACTTAACACTATAGAGAGTAAGTTTTATCCTTTCATACGTAATGCGATTACAACTAATACAGGAAAAGAATATAAACTTCATTTTTATCTGCCGGGACAGTACAAAAAGAGGGAACCAGAACAAACAGTTCAGACTAATTTGTTCAATTCACATTTGAATAAACGATACACTTTTGAATCTTTTATTACCGGTAACAGCAACAGGATGGCATATGCCGCTGCGGTCGCTATTTCATCCAGTCCGGGTAAAACATATAACCCATTTTTTATATATGGTCAGTCCGGACTAGGAAAAACTCATTTAATGCATGCAATAGGTAATGAAATACTAAAAGAAGATCCTACAAAAAAAGTTCTTTATGTTACTTCCGAAACTTTTACAAATGAGTTTATTGAGGCATTGGAGCATAGAACAAATGATGAATTCAGAAATAAATACAGAAAAATTGATGTTCTTCTAATAGATGATATTCAGTTTATTTCAAGAAGGGAAAGAACCCAGGAGGAGTTTTTCTATACATTTAATTCTCTGTATAATGACGGCAAACAAATTGTTGTTTCCAGTGACAGACCGTTAAACGAAATAAGTATTCTTGAGGAAAGATTGAGAACACGGTTTGCATGGGGTCTTATTGCTGATGTACAAGCTCCTGACTTCGAAACAAAAGTTGCTATCTTAAGCAAAAAAGCAACAGAAAATAATATTAATTTAGATAAAGAAATACTTGATTACATTGGTTATTACACAGGTAATAATATTAGGGAACTTGAAGGTGTTATTAATCATTTGACAATATCTTCTTCGCAGGGAAGAAAGCTTGATATGACTCTTGCAAAAGAAGCATTGCGTCATCTTCAGAAAACCGATACTAAGGAAGTAACACCGAAAATAATAATTGATGTTGTTTCTAGATATTATAATCTTAAGGTTGAAGATCTTCTTTCAAAAAAACGAAACAGGGAACTGGCTTTTCCGAGGCAGATAGCCATGTATTTATGCCGTGAACTTTCAAATCTTTCTTTTCCTGAAATAGGAGATGCGTTTGGAGGTAAAAATCACACTACTATTATGTATGCATATGAACAGATATCCGGGAAAGCTAAAGAAAGTACTGAGTTAAGTGATATTTTGGAAGAACTCAAGAAATCTATTGTCTGTTGATGGTTATATACACACTTATGCACAGAAAACTGTGCATAAGTGCACAAGTTTTTGTGCATAACTTGTGTATATTTCTTAAGAATAATTTAGTTGTGGATTGGTGTTGATAAAAAAGAAACTTATACATAAGATATTGACAGGTTATATGACAGATAAAAAAATGATATATATATAGAAGAAAGTTTTTTTATCCACAGTTTCCACATTACCTACTACTACTACTACTAAAAAGAAATATAATAAAATACATACAGGAGGAAAGAAAATGAAATTCACATGTAACAGAGACAACCTTATAGAAGGAATTAATATAGTTCAAAGAGCAATATCTACAAAATCAACAATGGCTGTTCTTGAAGGCATTCTTATTGAGGTTGGAGAAGAACTTAAATTGACAGGTAATGATAATGATTTAGGTATTACTTATGAGGTACCTGCTATTATTGAAGAAATAGGAAGTATACTTGTTTCATCAAAAACATTTGGAGACATTATAAGAAAACTTCCTGATATTTATGTTACGGTAGAAACATCAGAAAAAGAGAATTTAGTTGTAATTACAAGCGGTAAGGCCAAATTTGATATAGCTATGATGCCCGTTGATGAATACCCTCAGGTAAACTTTTTAAATGAAAAAGAAGTTGTTATTTTTGATAACAATGTTTTAAAAGGATTAATTAAACAGAGCATATTTGCAACCGCTCAGGATGATGCAAAAGCTATACTTAAAGGAGTTTTTGTAGAAAAACAAGGAAAAACAATAAATTTTGTAGCCTTGGATGGAAACAAAATGGCTGTTAAATTCACAAATATGGAGAATGATTTAGAATTTAATCTTTTAATTCCCTCTAGAATATTAAATGAAGTACTGAAAGTTCTTCAGATAAGTGATGAAAATATGTCTATATGTTATTCCGAATCACAGGTTATGTTTTTTAACAGTCATTTTAAAATAATATCAAGACTGATTAAAAATGAATTTATCAAGTACAGAGAGATAATACCACGTGAAGAGAAAGTTCATGTTGTTGTTTCAACGAAGGATTTTCTTTCTGCTATAGAAAGATCTGCAATTATTATGACTGATAATAAAAAATATCCTATGATCATTACTACTGATATGGATGAAATTATTATAAATGCTAAAGCTGAAAACGGTTCTCTTGAAGAAAGATTAGCAGCATCAATTAATGGGGAAAATATAACTATAGGCTTTAATACAAAGAATTTTATCGATTGCTTGAGAGTAATTGAGGATGAAATTATATCTCTTTCTTTTACAACAAACCTCGGTCCTTGTTTAGTAAGAGGTGAAGAAAATAATGATTTTATTTTTCTTGTAATGCCTGTAAGATTAAAATAATATCTAAGAAAGTCAGATGCAGAACATGAATATAAGTATAAAAACAGAATTTATAAAATTAGATCAGTTTTTAAAGTGGTGCGGTATTGCAGAAACAGGTGGTACAGCTCATGATTTGATACTTCAGGGAGAAGTTAAGGTTAACGATGTGATTGAGACAAGAAAGGGAAAAAAATTACGGGCAGGGGATAAAGTTGATGTTTTAGGCAGAATTTATACGGTTATTAATACCGGTGAATCGAAGTGAATATAAGTTTTCTGAAGCTTGAAAATTTCAGAAATTATGAATCTTTGGAGATTGGTTTTAACAGTCGTATTAATCTTTTTTACGGTTATAACGGACAGGGTAAAACCAATCTTTTAGAGTCTCTTTTTTTGTGTTCTGTTGGAAAATCGTTTAGAACTACAAAAGATACAGAAATGATAAAAAACGATAAAGAGTATTTTTTTTTAAAAGTGCTTATTGAAAATGACCTTACAGACAGTATTACAATAAATTATGATAAAAAGAAACAAAAAGCAATATCTGTAAACGGTATGTATTTAAGAAAAACTGGTCAGCTAATGGGCTCTTTATTGACTGTTTTATTCTGCCCTGAGGATATGCTCTTACTTTCGGAAGGACCTTCACAGAGAAGAAGGTTTTTAAATATAGCTATAAGTCAGCTTAACCCTCTTTATTATTATGATTTGCAGCAATACGATAAAATTCTTTTACAAAAGAACATTCAACTAAAAGATTGTAAATATAATTCAAAAGAGTTAGATATGCTGTGTGTATGGAACGAACAATTATCGGAATATGGATCAAGAATTCTTTTTGAAAGATTTAAATATATAAAAATACTTAAAGAAATAGCAAAACAAAAACATTCCGTTATTTCTGACGAAAAAGAAGAACTGAATATATCATATGATAACAGTATTGATTGTTCCGAAAACTATAGCATTAAAGAAATTAAGGATTCATATAATAATACTTTAAATAAAATAACAAAAAGAGAAATTGAAAGAGAAACATCCTTAGTAGGCCCTCACAGAGATGATATAACATTCAATTTAAATGATATGGATCTTAAAAAGTATGGATCTCAGGGGCAGAAAAGAACCGCGGTTCTTTCTTTAAAAATTTCAGAAATTGATATTATGAAAATGAACACAGGAAGAAGCCCTATTTTATTACTTGATGATGTTTTATCGGAGTTGGATAAAAAGAGACAAAAAGCATTATTGAATTCTTTAAATGGTATACAGACTTTTATTACAAGTGTTGATAAAGACGCATTTAATGATTTTGTCAATGACAGTATTGAATATTTCAATATTAATGATGGTCACGTTTATTCATCAAAAATATGAGAAATTATTGCGATATGTTTCTTAATGTGGTATAATTGTAATGTTCAAATGTCTTTTAAAAATGTTTGAAAATATCCTTAAGAGGTGAAAAATTTGTTTATTCACATAGGTGATAATATTGCAATTCCTTTGAAAGGTATAGTCGGAGTTTTTGATTTAGAGGGAACTACGATAACGGGGAGTACAAGAGATTTCTTAAAGATAGCAGAAGAAGAAGGTTTTGTCACTACAGTCTCGGGAAAGATGCCGAGGTCTTTTATTGTATCGGAACAGAATAAACAAAGTGCGGTTTATGTTACACCTATATCTGTAAGTACTATAAAAAAAAGGATAAATTTCTGGTTTACAAATAATAATAAGGAGTTATAAATTCATGTCTGAGAATAATGAAAATATATCTGCTGAGAAAAGTAGTTATAACGAAAATGATATACAGGTTTTAGAAGGATTAGAAGCCGTAAGAAAAAGGCCAAGTATGTATATTGGCAGTACATCAACAAGAGGATTACATCATTTAGTATATGAAATTGTGGACAACAGTATAGACGAAGCATTAGCCGGAAGATGTGATACAATAGATATAACAATTAATAGCGATAATTCTATTACTGTAAAGGATAACGGAGCGGGAATACCTGTAGGAATAAACAAGCAGGTGGGATTACCTACTGTAGAAGTAGTTCATACAATACTCCATGCGGGAGGAAAATTCGGTGGACACGGGTATACTGTTTCTGGTGGTTTACACGGTGTAGGTGCTTCTGTAGTTAATGCTTTATCTGTATTTATGGAAGTTGAAATAAAGAGAGACGGTCATATTTATTATCAAAGATATGAAAGAGGAAAGACTGTTACAGAATTAGAAGTACGTGGTGATACAGAAGAAACCGGTACTACAACTACATTTAAACCTGATTCTCAAATATTTGAAGATGTTATATTTGATTATAATGTATTACTTAACCGTTTTAGAGAAATGGCTTTTTTAAACGGTGGTATTAAGATAATTATGCGTGATCAAAGACAGGAAGAACCAATTGAAAATGTTCTCCATTATGAAGGGGGAATAGTTTCATATGTAGAATACTTAAACAGAAAAGAAGATGTCCTTAATAAACCTCCTATTTATGTAAGTGGAGAAAAGGACGGCTCTTTTGTTGAGGTTGCAATGCAATATAATGATAACTATGTAGAAAATATATATAGTTATGCAAATAACATAAACACTCACGAAGGTGGCACTCATTTAACAGGGTTTAAGGCTGCTATAACAAAAGTATTTAATGATTATGCGAAGAAGTATAACATTGTAAAAGAGAGCGATAAGAATTTACAGGGTGAAGATGTCAGAGAAGGTCTTACAGCTATTATAAGTGTTAAACTAAAGAATCCTCAGTTTGAAGGCCAAACAAAGGAAAAATTGGGTAATAGTGAAATAAGGGGTTTGGTAGAAGGTATATTAACTGATAAGTTAAACAATTTTCTTGAAGAAAATCCTCAAGTTGCAAAAATTATATTTGATAAGTGTATGACTGCAGCAAGAGCAAGAGAGGCTGCAAAAAAAGCAAGAGAACTCACAAGAAGGAAAAGTGCTTTTGAAAGTTTATCTTTACCCGGCAAATTAGCTGACTGTTCTGAAAAGGATCCGAGTTTGTGCGAAATCTATATAGTAGAAGGAGATTCTGCCGGCGGTTCCGCAAAGCAGGGAAGAAAAAGAGAAATACAGGCAATACTACCTCTATGGGGTAAAATGCTTAATGTCGAAAAATCACGAATTGATAAAGTATATAACAATGAAAAACTTTTACCAGTTATAACTTCTCTGGGTGCGAACGTAGGTCCTGATTTTGATGTATCAAAATGCAGGTATCATAAAGTGATTATTATGGCAGATGCCGATGTTGACGGATCTCATATTAGAATGCTTTTATTGACTTTCTTTTATAGGTATATGCGTCCTCTTATTGAAAAAGGTTACTTATATATTGCTCAACCTCCTCTATATAAAGTTAAAAAGGGTAAAGACGAATTTTATGCTTTTGACGATTTTGCTTTAGAAAGATCTATAAAAGAAAAAGGTTGGAAAAGAAACGATTCTAATTTAGTCATTCAACGTTTTAAAGGTCTTGGTGAAATGAATCCCGATGAGTTATGGAATACAACGATGAATCCAGATACAAGAACTATATTACAGGTTGATTTGATTAATGCAGCTACGGCTAATGAGATTTTCTCTGATTTAATGGGCGAAAAGGTTGAACCCAGAAAAGATTTTATTAATGATAATGCAAAGTTTGCAAATAATCTTGATTTTTGATTGTTTCACGTGAAACATTTATTCCCGGTCTTTATTAAGGATCGGGAATTTTTTATTTAGAGTTTAATTGTTTCACGTGAAACATTCTAATTATTAAAGTTATCAAAATCTACTCTTTATCATTGAATCTAAAGTACTAATATGCTATAATTTAAGTACAAGCTCAAGAAAGGAAGTATGAAATGGCAAAGGTTATAGCTGTAGCAAATCAAAAAGGCGGAGTCGGGAAAACAACCACTGCGATTAATTTGAGTTCATGCGTCGCTTATAGAGGAAAGAGAGTTTTACTGATAGATTTAGATCCTCAGGGAAACTCAACAACAGGCATGGGCATAAATAAAAGAAATATGGAAAAATCAATATATGATGTAATAATCAATGATGCAGAGTTTAAAAATGTAATTCTTGACACAAATCAACCTACTTTAAAAATATGCCCCTCAAGCATGAAATTAGCAGGAGCTGAAGTTGAACTGGTTAGTCTTATATCTAGAGAGACAAGACTTAAAAATGCGATTGATGAAATAACGGATGATTTTGATTTTATATTTATTGATTGCCCACCATCTTTGGGATTATTAACTTTAAATGCACTCACTGCATCAAGAACTGTTCTTGTTCCAATACAATGTGAGTATTATGCCTTAGAAGGGTTAACACAGTTAATGGATACCGTAAAACTTGTCCAAAGAAGATTAAATAAAGATCTTGACGTAGAAGGTGTTGTTCTTACTATGTTTGATGCAAGAACTAATCTTTCTATAGAGGTAGTAGAAGAAGTGAAAAAGCATTTTAAAGATAAAGTATATGGAACTATAATACCTCGCAACGTAAAATTAAGTGAAGCACCAAGCTTTGGACTTCCAATAGTCCTATATGATGAAAAATCTAAAGGTGCTCAGTCTTACCTGGAGTTAGCGGATGAGTTTATAGAACTTGCCTAATACATATAATTTAAGGAGGAAGATTTATGGCTAGCAGGAAAGGCGGATTAGGAAAAGGTATAGATGCTTTAATAGCACCGTCAGAAGAAGAAATAAGTCAGAATGTAATAGATATAAATATCAACGATATTGAACCTGGGGATGGGCAACCTAGACAGGTATTTGATGAAGAAAAAATTGAACAACTTGCAAGATCTATTAAAGAACATGGTATTATACAACCTCTTATTGTAACAAAAGAGGGTAACATATATAAAATTATTGCCGGAGAAAGAAGATGGAGAGCTGCAAGGGTTGCGGGTTTAAAGACAGTTCCGGCTATTGAAAGAAGTGCGACTCCACAACAGATTATGGAGATGGCTCTTATAGAAAATATTCAGAGAGAGGATTTAAATCCAATTGAAGAAGCAGAAGCTTATTCCAGGTTAATGAACGAGCATAATATAACACAAGAACGTTTATCTGAAGTTGTGGGTAAAAGCAGATCTGCAATTGCAAATACAGTACGTCTGCTAAATTTTAGTACTGAAATTAAGGTTATGATAGTAAATGATGTTTTATCCGCCGGTCATGCGAGAGCTATTTTAGCACTTGAAGATGAAAGTGAAAGGGCTAAGGTCGCAAAAGAAGTAGTTGAAAAGGGATATAACGTTAGACAGACAGAAAGTCTTGTAAAAAAGATCATGTTATCTAAATCAATAAAAGATGAAAAAACAGAGGAAAAAGAAGATGATGATAATACGGTGTCCAGGATTGAGATAATGCATGTCCAGGAAAAGTTGCGCTCTGCTCTTGGCACCAAGGTTAAATTAGATGATATAAACGGTAAAGGTAAAATAACTATCGAGTATTTTTCACCGGATGAAAGAGAAAGATTAATTGAATATCTTACACGTAATTAAATGTTTCACGTGAAACATTAATAGGGGAGAATATAACATGCCATTAAACTTACTAAATATAAACATAATATTTTTAATATTAATCGTACTTATACTTACTAACTCTGTACTGGTTATAATATTGTTTCAAAAACTATCTAAAGTAAGAAGAAGCCAGACTGTTCTAACAGAACTATTCTCTGGGGAAACAGTAGAGGAACTATTATTTAAAGTTTTGGAGCAGCAAGAGGAAATTGCAAATCAAGAAGTGATGTTAAAAAAAGAACTCCTTAGATTAGAAAATAAACAAAAAAAGTGTTTCGACAGAATTGGATTAATCAGATATAGTGCTTCCCAGGACAATAATGCTAAATTAAGCTATTCTATTGGTCTAAGTAATGAAAATGAAGATGGCTTGATAATAACCGGATTGCATTTTAGAAACGGAGTCAATCAATATTATAAGCAAGTTTCAGAAGGCATACCGGATATTGAGCTATCAGAAGAAGAAAAGAAGGTATTGAGAAGAACAAAAGTTGATAAAGTCTATGAAGAAAAATAGCAAGTAATTACCGGATCTTTATAGGTCCGGTCTTTCTTATAATATAAAATTTTTAATTCATATATTGACAAACTACTATTTTAATGCTAATATAAATAAGTGCTGTTTCACATCAACTCCTTTGGAAAGATGGTCGAGTTGGTTTAAGGCACCGGTCTTGAAAACCGGCGTAGGTGTGAGCCTACCGTGGGTTCGAATCCCACTCTTTCCGCCACAATTTGTCTGAAAAGTCTTTATTTTAAAGATTTTTCAGGCTTTTTTATTAGAATTTCTTACTTTTTTTAATTTAA
>JAEAME010002576.1_pt1 | contig 10361 bp, 10 predicted proteins | sample 8958731 | NCBI WGS metagenome assembly JAEAME01 (sample SAMN16933194, study PRJNA681113) | bioreactor sludge metagenome | isolation source: anerobic bioreactor sludge (Control) | place: India:Bengaluru | collected 2018-10-24
ACCAGCGCTGCCTGGACGCCGTCTTCTCCCTGGGCGAGATCACCTGCACCTTCAATCCGGCCGCCGGCCGGGAGAAGCAGTACGCCCTGGTCCCGGCCGCCAGGCCCAAGAAGGTGGTGGTGGTCGGCGGCGGCCCGGCCGGCATGGAGGCCGCCCGCACCCTGGCCCAGAGGGGCCACCACGTCACGCTGTTCGAAAAATCACACCGGCTGGGAGGCCAGCTGAACCTGGCGGCCGTCCCGCCCGGGCGAAGCGAGTTCGCCGACGCCGTCGGGTGGCTCTCCCGCGCGCTGTTCCGCGCCGGGGTGAAGGTGGAGCTGGGGAAGGAGGCCGATGCCGACACGGTGAAAGCTCTGGGCCCCGACGCGGTGGTGGTGGCCACCGGGGCCACGCCAGTGCGGCCCGGTATCCCGGGGATTGACGGCGACAACGTGGTCTGGGCCAACGACGTCCTGGAGAGCCGGGCAGCCCTCGGCCGGAGGGTGGTGATCATCGGGGGCGGAGCGGTCGGGATGGAGACGGCGCTGTTCGTGGCCAGGCAGGGGCCCGTGTCAGCCGAATCCGCCGTGTTCCTGGCCCTGGGCGGTGCCCTCGATGCTGAGACCGCGGTGCGGATGACGACCAGGGGGCCTCAGGTGACCATACTGGAGATGCTGGACCGCATCGGCCAGGATATGGGCCCGACCACCCGCTCCTCGGTGCGTTTCGCACTGCGCCTCCATGAGGTCAGCGTGGTCACCAAGGCCACCGCCCGACGCATAACGGAGGCGGGGGTGGTCTATCAGCGCGAGGGCAAAGAGGGACTGGCCGAGGCGGACACCGTGGTCATTGCCACCGGATCGGAGCCGGAAGGCGGCCTCTACGATGCCCTGGCGAACGTCCTGCCGGAGGTCCATCGCATCGGCGACTGCGTCAAGGCCCGGACGGCCTGCGAGGCCATTGAAGAAGCCGCTCTGCTGGCCCGCCGGATATGATCAGGCTCCCGGATCCCCGCCTGGAGACTGAAGAGCCGTAGCCCGCCGAAGCCGGCCTTATCCGCGGATCACCAGTAGGCACACGGGAACCACGGTCAGAGCCACGGTGGCCAGCGCGGCCAGGCTCCAGAATCTCCCATTGTCCACCACGGCTGCCTTAGTCATTTCTCGCCCCCCCTTCCGCTGCGCTCTGCCAGCCCAGACTGGTCACCGGGCCGCTGGACTATTTCGTGTGTCCCTCACTGCCCCAGGGCCGTTCTCCCCGAGACCGCCCGGCATGCCTCTATCTGACGGCCCGGATAAGGCTGCCGGATAACCCGCTCCAGCGCCGCCGGCCGCTTGTCTGGCCCGCGGCAACCGGCCATGCCCGTCTCCTAGAATACCTGGGTATAGCGACGCCTGGTGTCGGCCGGGTTCTGCAGCGGCGCCTTCTCCGTGTAGTCCTGGAACGCGGCCGCCGGGACCGCCGGCGTCTTCACCTCGGGCGCCGGGGCCGGGCTGGCAGGCTGCGGAAAGGAGGCCTCCACCGGCTTCGGGGCGGCGCCCAGCGGCGCCCCCCTCAGGATCTCCTCAGCCTTTGACTCCGCCATGGATATCAGCCCACGCAGCTCCGCGATCTCCTTCTCCAGGGCCGCGGCCCGCGCGAACGCCTCGTTCCTTTCGTTCTCGACCACGCGAAGGTGACTGAGCGCCGCATCAAGCTTCCCTATGAGTGACCCGTCTGCCATGATTCTCCTTTCGTACATGCCCCCCAAATCTGCCGTGGAGGTATTTCGCTAGCAGTCTACGGCCCCGATCTCACCGTCGCGTCTCAATGGCCGCAGGCCAGGCTCACGGTGGTGTCTCACCGCCACACCGGGATGTAACAAAACAGTCACCGGACAGACTGCCGCGGCGGCGGCGATGTGTTTGACTTTGGGAAGGCAGCCTTGCTAAACTGGCGCTGAGACCGGTAATCGATGGCGGTCCGAATAGTCTAAGGGGGGGTGCTGCTCCGTGCACATCGCCCTGAAAGGGGGTACCTTGCACACCACGGTTAAGCCCAAGTTGAAGACCAAGGCCCTCGAGGTATTCGAGGAAGCCACCCAGACCCTATTGAACCCCTCGCTCAAGAAGTGGAAGGAGAACGGGGGCAAGATCATCGGCTGCTACTGCTCCTATATCCCGGAGGAGATCATCACCGCCGCCGGCTACGTGCCCTTCCGCATGCGCGGCACCACCAGCACCGGCACCGACCTGGCGGACGCCTGCATGAGCAGCATCAACTGCAGCTTCTCCCGCCATTCCCTGGACCTGGGGCTGCGCGGCGAGTACAGCTTCCTGGACGGCGTGGTCTGGGTCAACAGCTGCGACCACGTCCGCCGGGTCTACGACCATTGGAAGCGGAAGGTCGACACCCCGTTCGTGCGCCTCCTCAGCCTCCCCAAGAAGGTGGAGGAGCCGCAGGTGGAGTGGTTCCGGCAGGAGGTTTCGGAGTTCAGGGAGGCCATAAAGAACCACTTCGGCGTCTTCATCTCCGATGGGCGGCTGTGGAACGCCATCCGCATCCACAACGAGACGCGGCGTCTCCAGAGGCAACTCTACGATATCCGCAAGCGGAAGGACCCACCTATCACCGGTGCGGAGGTGCTGTCGGTCATGGTGGCCGGCACCGCCATGCCGCGGGAGGAGTACAACAAGCTGCTGAAGGAGCTGGTGGACGAGCTGGCCAAGGTGAAGGAAGGCCATTCCGACTACCGCGCCCGGCTGATGCTCATCGGCGGCATCCTGGACGATCCGGCCTACATCGAGGTCATCGAGGGCCAGGGCGGCCTGGTGGTCACCGACTCCCTGTGCTTCGGGACCAGGACCATGTGGAAGGAAGTCGACGAGAAGGCCGGCGACCCGATCACGGCCCTGGCCCGGTACTACATCGCCGACCGGCCGTCCTGCGCCCGGATGTTCGGCGATCAGCCGAGGAGAGCCGCCTTCATCCAGGCCATGATCCGCGACTTCAAGGTGGACGGCGTGGTGGCAGAGCGCCTGGTGATGTGCGACAACTGGACCGGCGAGCAGTTCATGACCGGAGAAGACCTGAAGGAGGCCGGGGTTCCCTACATCCGCCTGGACAAGGACTACATCAATGTCGGAGCCGGGCAGCTGCGAACGCGAATTCAGGCGTTCCTGGAAATGATGGGGAGGTAGACTGATGGTCACGAAGTACAAGTACGATCCGGATAGCTTCAGGCGATACAAGGAGGAACGGGACTACTTCAGCTTCCTCTCAGGCATACTGGCCACCATGCCCGATTCAATGAGCCAGTTGAGCAAGGAGATAACGGACATCACGGTGGAGCGCTACGACACCATCATGAAGTACGCGGAGGAGGGCAAGCCCTTCGTGGCCGGGTACTTCTGCGCCGCTCCGGAGATATACGAGGCCATGGGGATGCCGTGGTACATGCTGATGCAGACCCCGTTCCTGGCCGCCTCGGCCCCCTTCCTCACCGGTGACATCGACTCCGCCGAAGCCATGGGGCTGGGGACCGACTGGTGCACGGCCTGCCGGTTGGCCCTCTACTACGTCGAGGCGGGGCTCACGCCGAAGCCGTGGGCGCTCATCGGGCTGATTCACCCCTGCGACGCCGGGAACCTGCTTCACCAGGCGGTGAAACGCAACCAGAAATGGCGCGATGTGCCCATATTCGCCAGTGACCCGCCGTACTTCGAGGACCTGCGCGGCATCGACTACTACGCCAGCGAGCTGCGGCGGATGGTGGCGTTCCTGGAGGAGCACACCGGACTGAAGCTGGACCTGGACCAGCTGAGAGAGGTCTGCAAGGAGACCAACAAGCAGTATGAGATCCTGTCGGAGTACACGCAGCTCCGGCGGGCGAAACCCTGTCCCCACGGGTGGGGCATCGGCGGGCCGCAGGCCTTCGCCGCCACCCAGGTCTTCCAGACCGGCAAACCCAGGGGAACGCGGTGGCTGCAGCAGCTCTACAAGGACGCTGAAGATCGCGTCAAGGCCGGGACCGGCCCAGTGGAGAAGGAGAAGATCCGGTACTTCTGGTTCGACCTGCTGCCCTTCGGCTGGGTCTTCGAGCTCATGCCCTGGCTGGAGAGCGAGTGGGGCGCCGTGATGGTGCAGGACATGTTCGGCCTGCAGCCCTACACGCCGGTCGACCTGCGGAACGAGGAGACCATCTTCCGGGGCCTGGCCAAGAGGAACCTCTACGACTCGCCGATGATCAGGCAGGCGCGCGGCCCGGCCGACTACTTCGCCTCTGACATCGCCCGGGTGGTCAAGGACTACAGCATCGACGTCGTCATCTGGCCGGGCCACATGGGCCACAAGGACGGATCGGGCAGCACCGGCATCATGAAGGAGATCTGCAACGAACTGAAGGTCCCCTACATCCACATCGGGCTGGACCTCTTCGACGGCAGATACACCACCCCGGATGAGTGCAAGGACAAGCTGAGCAAGTTCTTCACCTCCATGGGGCTGGGCTAGAAGAGAAGGGAGACGAGGAGACAAGGAGACAAGATGATCGTTGGAGGCTGTGACATCGGTTCCGCCACCGGCAAGTCGGTGATTCTCAAGGACGGAGAGATCGTGTCCTACTCTATAACCCCGTCCACCATCAGGCCCGAGCAGACGGCGCGCCAGTCCATGGACGAGGCGCTGGCCAAGGCCGGGCTGGCCTCGATCGACGACCTGGAATACCTGGTCGGCACGGGCTACGGCAGGCTGAAGGTGGGCTTTGCCCGGGAGAACGTGTCTGAGATCACCTGCCACGCCCGGGGGGCGCACTGGCTGTGCCCCTCGACCAGGACCGTGGTGGACATCGGCGGTCAGGACTCCAAGGTCATATCCGTGAGCGACAAGGGCAAAGTAGTCGAGTTCGCCATGAACGACAAGTGCGCGGCGGGGACCGGGCGCTTCTTCGAGGCCATGGCCCGCACTCTGCACATCACCCTGGCGGAGCTCTCCACCATCGGCCTGGGCTCAGCCAAGCCGGTGCACCTGGCCAGCCAGTGCAGCGTGTTCGCCGAGTCCGAGGTCATCACCATGATCAACGAGGGCGCCGACCTGCCCGATATCGTGGCCGGCATCAACAACGCCGTGGCGGGCAGGCTGGCGGCCATGGTGGGCAGAGTCGGGCTCATAAAGGACGTGGTGCTGACCGGCGGGTGCGCCAAGAACGATGGCCTGGCCAGGGCCCTGGAGCAGCGGTTGAAGGTGCAGATCAGCAGGCTGCCCATGGACCCGCAAGTCGCCGGGGCCATTGGCGCGGCGCTCATCGCCGCCGAGAAGGCAGTTCAGCAAGCCCAGACCGGGTCAGGCGCCAGGTAGCCCTGCGGACCCAGGCGCCTGACTTCGCATCCCGGCCCCGGCGGCACCGGCGGGGCGAAGCGAGGGTGGCATGTCCATCTACGATGCCTATTTGCCCAAGATCGGCGAATACGTAGCCGACTTGCGCGCCAGGGGCCGGCAGGTCCGGGAGTACCGCTGCCCGGCAGACCCGGCCCAGTTGCTGGAAGGGATGCCCGTCAAGGTGGGTCCCGGGGCCAGCGGCGGCATCATCCTGCGCGGGGACACCTTCATGGAGATGGGCAACCCCGAGGCCGGTTCCGCGGCCTTCCTGCTGTGGACCGAAAACCCATCTCTGGTCAGCAGCGGGCGCATCACCCTCATCGGGCCGGACATCCCGGAATCCCCGGATAGCAGCCTGCCCTTCGGCCAGGTGCTCATCGTGGGGGGCTCAGGGCTGACCGAGAAGGACCATCAGTCGCTGGAGCACACCCAGTTCGTCGCTGACCGGATCGAGGGCTACATGATCCGCAGCGTGGCCCAGGTGATCTGGTCGCGGGTCAGGAAAGAGGCGGCGGCGAAGGGGTTCCGCTTCGAGGCGCTGGGCCGGGCGCTGATGTCCATCTTCAAGACGGATGTGCCCAGGGTGGAGGCCATGGAGGTGCTCTTCGTGACCTCGAGCCGCGACGACCTGGAGCCGCTGGTCACCATCGGGGCCCAGGTCAACAAGATCTTCAAGAGCATGCTCCGGGAGGACTGGAAGTCCAGGGGCTACGACATCTACGAGTGCGCCTCCGGCTATGACTGCAAGTCCTGCCCCGATCAGCCCGTGTGTGACGATATCAGGGAAGTGATCAAGGTCCGCAAGGTCAAAGGCGATGGATCGGAACCCGGGCACGACTCCTAGACCGGCCGCCAAGATGCTGGTGGCCGTGTGCGGAAAGGGCGGCACCGGCAAGACGGCTTTCACCGCCATGATGACCCGGGCCCTTCTGGAAGAGGGCCGGTCAGGCCGGCTGCTGCTGGTCGACGCCGATCCGGCCCAGGGCCTGACCAACGCCGTGGGCGTCCGGGTCAGGCGGACCATGGGACAGATCCGCGAGGACATCATCCATACCGCCCGGGGCGGCGACCAGAACGAGAAGACCCAGATAGCCGACCGGCTGGACTACCTGCTCCTGGAGGCCCTGGTGGAAACGGAGGCTTTCGCCCTGCTGGCGATGGGCCGGACCGAGACCCTGGGGTGCTTCTGCCCGGTCAACGATCTACTGCGCGGCGCCATCGAGACCCTCTCGCGCAGCTTCGACACCATGCTCATCGACGGCGAGGCCGGTGTGGAGCAGATGAACCGCCAGGTGGTGCGCCGGGTGGATGCGCTCATCATCGTCAGCGACGCCACGGCCAGGGGCCTGCAGACGGCGGCCCTGGTCCGCAAGATGGTCATCGAGGACCGGGTGATGGAATGCGGGCGGCTGGGCATCGTTTTCAACCGGGTGACGGGCAGCCAGCCGCTGCTGGCCCAGTCGGCCCGCGAAATCGGCCTTGACGTGCTCGGCTTCGTGCCGCAGGACGAGAACGTCGCCCGCTACGACCTGGCCGGCCAGCCGATCCTGGAACTGCCGGCCGGCTCGCCGGGCCTGGTCTCGGTCCGCGAGATCGTAGGCCGGATCCTGGGATAGACGCCGGCCATCAACATGGAGACCACCTGCCCGCTGATCGATTCCCACGCTCACCTGGAAGAGCTGGACGACTTGGAGGGGGCCATCGACCGCGCCCGGCAGGCCGGGGTGACGGCCATCGTGGCCGTCGGCTCCGAGTACCAGTCCAATAGCCGCGTCCTGGAGATCGCCGCCAGGCACGAAGGCTTCGTCTATCCGGCGCTGGGGCTGCACCCGGGGGTGCTGGACCGGGTGGGCCCTTCCCTGGAACGGGAGCTGGGGTTCATCGAGGGCCATCTGGGCCGGGCCGTCGCCGTCGGGGAGGTGGGGCTGGACTATCACCGCCGGGCGCTGGCCGGCGCCGGCAAGGAGCGGCAGCAGGCCGTGTTCCGCACGCTGCTGTCCCTGGGCCGCCAGCAGGGGAAGCCGGTGATCATTCACTCCCGCTATGCCTGGAAGGACGCCCTGGCCCTGGTGGGCGAGTCCGGGGTACCGGCGGCCGTCTTCCACTGGTACACGGGCCCCGGGAACGTACTGCAGGGCATAATCGATGCCGGCCACCTCGTCTCGGCCACCATCGCCGCCGAGTACCACGCCGAGCACCGCCGGGCGGTCAAGGAGATCCCCCTGGACAGGCTTCTCCTGGAAACCGACTCCCCGGTCGCGTACCAGGGCCGCCGCTCCGAGCCGGCCGATGTCCGGCGCTCGCTGCTGGCGGCGGCCGCCATCAAAGGGCTGTCACCGGACCTGGTGTCCGGCCAGACCACGCAGAACGCCATCCGCCTCTTCCGCCTCCCGGCCGCCTGATGCCACCCGCCGCCCCACAGTACGGAGACGGCGCTCAGGCTATCTACCTGGCCAGTCCGGCAGGCCGTCGCCCTCCCCGCCGGGGGTTTGACAGCCGCCGAGTCAGAGTGCTATACGTCAACCAGGAAAGGGGGAACAGTCATGAACATTTGCCTGGCCCACATCACCGAGATGCCCCAGGAGTTCCACGACCCCTGGTTCAGCATGGTGGAGCACAGCTTCAAGAAGGTCCTGCGGCCGGATACCAGGGTCACCCTCAAGCCGATCCAGCGCGGCCTCAAGGGCGACAACGTCCTCGATTTTGACAACCCCTATTTCGCGCTCATGGACAAGCGCGAGATCATCGAGGCCCTCATTCAGGGGGACAAGGAAGGCTTCGACGCCGGCGTGGTGCATTGCTTCGGAGACCCCGGCATCAAGGAGGCCCGCTCCGTGGTCAGCATGCCCATCTTCGGGCCCGCCGAGTGCTCCATGCATCTGGCCTGCCTCCTGGGACGCCGCTTCGCCATTATCGGCACCAACATGCCGGGGCAGCGGGCCCAGATAGAGGAGCAGGTGCGCGAACAGGGGCTGGAGGGCCGCCTCATACCGAACGGGGTCAGGTTCGACCGGGAACCCTTCGTGACGGCCTTCGGGAAGTGGCTGGGCAACCCGCAGCTGGCCGCGGACGCGGTGGCCGAGGTGGCCCGGGAGTGCGTGGCCGACGGCGCCGACGTGGTAATCCTGGGCTGCGCCGGCACCAGCATGTTCTGCAGCATGGTGGGCTTCAACCAGATCACCATCGACGGCCAGGCGGTCCCCATCATCGACGCCGTCATGGCCGCGGTCAAGACCGCCGAGATGGCCGTGGACATCAAGAAGGGCACCGGGCTGCCCATCCCCGCCAGGACGCGCAACTACGCGCTCCCTGCGAAAGAGGACTGGACCCGGGTCAGGACCAACTTCGGGCTCCCGGCGTGATGGTTATATACTTACATGTGCAGCTCGACTATGTCCCCATCATGCAGGATGTAGTCTTTCCTGACTCGCTGGCCGGCGAACTTGCCTGACCCCCAGACCTGGGCGTACTTCAGGTTGCGGGCAATGTCCTTGTGGACCGTCTGCGCCAGGTCCTCCACCGTGCTGCCCCGGGGGACGACCGACGGTTCCGACAGATCGGCCTTGCCGCCCGGCGGCCGGGTGTAGACCCGGATGACCTCCAGCGCCCGGTACACCCCCTCCCGCAGCCCCTCCAGGCCGTCTCCCCGGGCGGCCGATACCGCCAGCACCGGCAACGCCTCGCCACAGCTGGAAGCCAGCAGATCCAGGCTGCGCCGGGCATCGGGGAAATCGCTCTTGTTGGCGGCCACCAGCGCCCTTTTGACGTGGGTCATGCCGACCGGCGGCTCCTCCAGCTCATTGGAGACCGCCATACGGTGCCGGGCCAGCCAGGCGATAACGGTCTCCAGCTGGGCCACGGCATCCTGGGCCAGATCCAGGACGATCAAGACCAGGTCGGCGTTCTTGACGATATTGGGCAGCCAGGAGCTCACCTCCGGTGCGGTGATCGCCGGCAGATCCACCAGCTGCACCTGGACGTTCTCATAGTGCATCATGCCGGGCAGCGGCAACTGGGTGGTGAAGGGGTAGTCGCCGATCTGCGGGGCGGCCTGGGTCAGGGCGGATACCAGCTGCGACTTGCCGGCGTTGGGCAGCCCCACCAGGGCCGCCTGCCCCGCCCCCTCCTTCCGCACGTAGTAGAGCTGGCTGCCCCTCCTGGCCACACACGGCCGCTTCTGGGCCTCCTCCTCCAGCCTGGCGATCTTGGTCCGCAGCTCCGCCCGCAACCGGTCAGTCCCCTTGTGCTTGGGCATCAGGGAGAACATCTCTTCCAGGGCCTCGATCTTCTCCTGCGGGGTCCTGGCCCCCCGGTAGCGCTTCTCGGCTTCGAAGTACTGCGGCGGCAGATTGGCCGGCATGGCCTGCTCCCAGCGGATCTCGGCAAAGCATCGGGCCGGCGGCCGGAGGCCGGGGCGCGACGCCCTGGCCGTATGATATCGCACGGCCGGCGAGCGCGCAATGGCCGGACGGGCACCTGCCCAGAGCACGCAACGCCCTTGACTTCACCTGAGGGATGTGCTAGTCTGATTAGTCGTCACCCGGACCTTAACAACTGGATAGTGGAAGGAAGTTTTGGAGGGTTTGATCCTAGCTCAGGATGAACGCTGGCGGCGTGCCTAATGCATGCAAGTCGAACGGCACTCTGATTTCGGTTGGAGTGCAGTGGCGAACGGCTGAGTAATGCGAAGGTAACCTACCCCCCAGTGGGGAATATCTCCGAGAAATCGGAGCCAATACCGCATGTCGTCATCACGCGCGAGCGTGATGATGAAAGCCTTCGGGCGCTGGAGGATGGGCTTTCGTCCCATCAGGCAGTTGGCAGGGTAATGGCCTACCAAACCTGAGACGGGTAGCTGGTCTGAGAGGATGGTCAGCCAGATGGGGACTGAGATACGGCCCCAACTCCTACGGGAGGCAGCAGCAAGGAATTTTGGGCAATGAGCGAAAGCTTGACCCAGCGACACCGCGTGAGGGAAGAAGGCCTTCGGGTTGTAAACCTCTTTTCTTGGGGAAGAATTTTGACGG
>JAEAME010002577.1_pt1 | contig 10350 bp, 10 predicted proteins | sample 8958731 | NCBI WGS metagenome assembly JAEAME01 (sample SAMN16933194, study PRJNA681113) | bioreactor sludge metagenome | isolation source: anerobic bioreactor sludge (Control) | place: India:Bengaluru | collected 2018-10-24
TTGCTGCTCCAATACAGTTTCGTATTCCTCTCGGAATCGTGCCGGATAGAGCTTCAAAAAAAACCGATAGCGCTTTTCGGGAATACTCATCAATGCCTCAGGCCAAGTCAGGAATTCCTATGCTGCGGGCCAAACGCACTAGATTTTGCAGGCGAACTGTTTCAGCCTGGACTACCCGATGGCCCAACTGTGTAATGCGATAATAGCGGCGGCGTTCATCGTCGAGGTGAAAATCGGGCCGCTCGTCCGATTCTTCGATCAAACCTTGCTCGATCATCCGATGTATAGTTCCATACAGGGCGCCAGATCCAAGATTGAGTTTCCCGTCGGTGCGCCGCAGGATCTCCCGTTTCAGTGCGTATCCGTGTCGTTCTCCTTCGCTCAGCGTCAACAACATGTGAAAGACGGGGAGGGAAAGAGGCAGGAAAATCTGAATTGAATTATCACTTATCTTTTTCATAATATGTCATTATTTGACCTAGTAGGACACTTTGTCAAGCTAAATATGAGGTCAGAAAATCAGAACCGATTATGAACATCCCCAAAAGGCGAGTAGGTCTTCCTGACATCCACGACCAAAATGGCTGCCTTATCGCAGCATTTAACGGACGACGAACCGAAACTCTTATCTTTAGGTAAGAGCCCAGGAAGCGACAACCTGGGATCAAAACACCCCCGCTGAGCCGGATTTCAACACCCAAATTATGTCACAAATCAGAATAGCGAACCCGCAGCCGGGAAGCGCAAAATATACGTCTGCCAGCCGGGCGGAAAGATACGTACGCCGAAACCAACGGCGAACTGCATTTCCTGTCTCCCACCGAGCAGCGCAAAATGCGGTCCTTTGTCCAGACCATAAAATTTGAACGCCGCGCAATCGATGTCTATATCCGCGGCATCGTATGGTGGGACGGCCGCCATCCCGGCGGCATGCCTCGACCTGGCGAAGTATCTCTGAGAAAATGGCATGCGCCCCGAAACATCCCTGCAGTTACCCGGGATGCTCAGCCCTCATTAATGCCAGCGACAGCAGATACGAAAGGCACCGCATCCAGGAGCAGAGGGAGTATGACTGGCAACGCGGCTCCTCGGCATTGAGAGGATATGATCGCAAATGGAAGGCTGCTCGAAATGCCTTCCTGAGGCAAAATCCGCTCTGCGTCGAATGCTTAAAAAAAGGAATTCCAAGAGTCGCCAAAGTCGTGGATCACATCATCCCGCACAAGGGAGATTCTATGCTTTTCTGGGATCAATCCAATTGGCAGAGTTTATGCGCCTCGTGCCATTCGAGGAAAACAGCCGTGAGCGACGGCCGGTGGAGATAGTTGAGGGATACCTACGTAATGGCATTTGTTGTTGTTATGCATGAATAAAGGGAGTAGAAAAAATCTGAAGGGGGGATTCGCTGATGAAATCCATGGAAACGTGCAGCGGGTCAGGCAAGGCGCATTGCCGGACGGTATTTTTCCTGAAGTTCTTTCTTGCCGCGTCGCTGGCTTTTGCTGAGCCATTGTTTTCGCAGACCAGAATTATACCCAACGACGGCTGGGTAAAGATCTACTTCGAATCCATCGACGATCTTACCAACCGAATGGGCATCAAACCGCTCCGTTCAGCTGAAATACAACCAGGCGATCTTGAGGTGAGGATCTGGAGCGGATTCGGGCTCTCCGGATACGGCGGCAGCATCATCAAACGGGTCAGCGGTCAATGGTCAGCCTCTTTGTTATCGGATCCGCAAGGCACGAGAGGTATCAATGGGCGGCCGGTTGAAGCCAGTATTAAGGAATGGACGGGTGATACCGATTGGGCGGAAACATGGGGAAAAATGGAGCAGACCGGCATCGAAAAAATCCGGGACTATTCTGAAATCCCTCGCTGCGGTTCTGTGCTTGACGGTATCAGCTATGTGGTGGAGATCGCAAAAGCGGATTACTACCGCACATATATGTTGGGCAATCCCCAACTGCAGAGGTCGGAGGACGGTGACAAGTTTCTCCGAATCAAATCCATTCTTCGCACGGCGTTTGGAGCAACCGACACAGATGAACTGGCCAAACTGCCGACAGGCGAGGACAGAATGGTTGCGTCTTTCTCAAGCGACACTTCTGTTTCGGGCGAGCCTCTAGGGTTGCGGTTTGACGGATCCGAATGGAAGGTGGGGAGCATCCCTCCCGAAGGCTCTATCATTCATATGTCCTCGGAAGATGCGCTTGCCCAAGCCATAAGCCTATCCGTCCGCAGTTGCGGCGAAATGCCTCGCCCTCGGCGCTACACGTATAACTACCTCCCTCCGGGGGATGTTGCGATCGAGATATACATCCAGCCCGATGGTTCAGTATCTGCTGCCAAGGCCCTTAGCGGACCGATTCATCTTGCTGAGGAATCATTGCAGTCGATACCCAGATGGAAGTTCGCACCTTTGACCGGAAGCGGCAAAATCCGTAAAGCTGTCATTGCAATTCGGTACAGGAAAGAGTGGGTCAGGTTCCCGTGGCTGAACGCGCCTTAGATGTAAAGCAGTAAAGGGATCTGTATCTTCAATGAAAAATGGGAAGTGGGAATAGAATCATTTCCCTTGCGGCCGTAGAAATCTTTTCCGCACCGGCAGAGGCGGGAATAACTGCCTTCCATTCCTCCAAATCAACTCTGATGCAATTTCGTATAGAACAAACCATGGGTAGGCGGACCCACAAGTTCACTTCCCTCAATCGGATTCTGGGCGCGGGGGGATTTTTGTATTTTGTCAAAATAGAACAGGGGGCGTAGGCCAAGAATAGGGGCTCTTATGAGCAATAGACCGCTTCCGTGTCGGTACAATAGCTGAGTGATCTCGATCAGCATGCGACTTCAGCCGCGCATCCATATTCGTGTATTTGCCGATCGCTCCTCATCTTCGGGAATTACACCCGACTTACCGACTTTGCCACGTGGATACCCTAAACGGTAGTTCTCGGATTGTGGGCCAATTCTGTCTCAACTAGACCGGAAGATCACCGATAACCATTCCGTCGACGCCATTACTACCTTTCTATGCCTTTGTGGCTAACTATGTTTTGCTTGGGCGAAATTTTGGCAAATAACCCGGACATGTCTCAGCCATTACATTTGCTAGCTGGTCAAGTCTGCCTGCCAGGCTTTCGTGGTCTCCGCCAGATTGACTGGGCATACTGCGCGAGATGCGTCTAATCCAGGCATCAACGCTACTCGGATCTTCTCTACTGATGGCATAGAATTCAACCACCTCTTTCCACCAGTCTTCTCCACGGAGGTATGTCCGAAGGGCTTGCGTCGCTCGACTTCCTCTTGGATCGCTCGGAAGAAATTGTGCAGCAAGATATTCCTGAAAGGAAAGGTGAACAAACATCAGCTCCTTGCCAACTCTCACGAGAATTCCATCCTGCACTATCTCAGAGAGAATATCGCCTGCCGAAGCATGTTTGCTTGGCATGGTGTCTTTTATGGCGTGTTCGAACATTGCTTCCGTGCATTCCGTTTGATGCGACATATGCATGCGATATGCTAACGCAGGCAACGACCGCAACTTCTGCTCAGGGGAAAATCGTCCAGTTTTTTGAATTTCTTTTGCTGCATCCCAGCCACCAGAATATAGATCAACAAATGCACGATATAGAGAGGCTCTATTTTCAGGAATTGTGGGTGTTTTTCGATAAAGGTTCAGGATAAGAGTAGCCAAAAGCGGCGTACCCATTAGTTTTTTCAAAGCAGGCGAGGAATTGAGTTGAAGGAAGAATTCCTTAACTTGAGCTGAATTGTCGAGCCAACGCTCAGCCAGATTGCGCTGGTCCAAATCTTTCAATTCGGCAATATGAACACGCGGTAGCCAATTAAGCCAGCTTCCCCAAACATAGGGACGAGAGGTAATGATAACAGTCAGGCGAGGGTAGCGGGCAAGTCCGTCCTGAATAGCCTGGACAATTCGATGTTGATTCTCTCTATCAGGCACTTCGTCCAGACCATCTACAAATAAGCGAATAGACGCATCCTGCTTCAGCTGGACATTAGGAAAAAATCTTGTTGTTTCTGTTTCACCCAGGAATGCGTTTTCGAATCCAGCGTCCGCTGAGGCACGGACTCGATGTGCTGGCACATATATGGGAAGCGGATGCTTCCAGTCCGACGAGAAAAGGTCAATGGCTTTAAGGGTCTGCCATCGGCAAAACGAGGTTTTCCCAGATCCTGGGGGGCCTGTAATTAGTGTAGCGCCATTCTTTATAAATAATCGCTCAGAATCCAGGCTAATATTGCATCCGGGCTTTTGCTTAATAAGACCGGGTGCAGCATTCAGAAAATCATATCCTGACGAAAAAAGATTGAAGCTTTCGTTTGTGAGTAGGTCCTCTGGATTATGCTTTTTTGCTGCTAATCGCTGCAACGCCCTACTTGCTTTTTCGATTTGAATCAATTGACTCTGGACTCGATCCACAATTGAATGCATTTGCTCATATAACGACTGCGTTTTCAGGAGAACAGAGATTGTGCGTTCTTCGGGTCTTTGCGGATGCGACTCGCGAATCTGTCTTGTTGTTTGTGCACTTTCCCAATATTTTTTGGCATCCCTGCAAAATTGGACTGAAAACTCTGTCAGCGCTCTAAGGGTTGATTCCGATTCGCCAGTAAGCTCCGTTGATCGCAATGCGCCGCGCCAGAATCGAAGCTGCATCACAATGTCCTCTAGTTCCTTCCAAGTCAGGGGTTCGTCGAATACCTTTTTCCCTGGAAAATGCATATGCGGTGCTTCAAGAGTATCTAACCGAATTTCTAAGCTACTCGAAACATAGAACGATTCAAACGGCCTTAAGGCAAAATTTGCGTTGTGCTTTGTAAGTAAGGTTACCAGAGCTTTGTCTACCGATAATCCCGAGGTTAGGCTGGTTAAATAGCGAGTTAGAATTGCAGATTCAAAGCGGAGGAAGTCGGCCCAATATTCCTGGAATAGAGCTAACAAGTCGATCCCACAAATGAACTCGACTCGACGAGCTTGCTCACGGAGTTGAGACTTGATACTTTCGGTAGCTTCCGAGGTACCTTCAAAAGGTGACATTATATACACCGTATGTACCTTTTCCTCTTTGCCTGTTACAGGGTCAGCATATGGCTCACTAATCGCCTGAATAGCTTGGTTAAGTACTGTTTGAGCACCACTTCGCGAGTCAGCCCGTCCAGTAATTCGTTCATTCTTTACAACGCAAGCATAGAGAACATCTCGCGAGAGACCTCCACTCTTATAAAATACAAGGTCCTTTCCTCGCTCATTTGTGCCATGCGTGATTCGGACCGACTTCGCACCTGTTCTTATCAGCAGATCTCGGAGGATTTCTCTGAGGCGAGCTTCATCCTCGAATTCTTGAGCAAACCGATCCAAGTCAGGTTCTTGTGGCGATGGGTTTGGATAACTGAAACTCACGAAATGTATTCTGGTATTTGCTGGCTATTCTCCGCAAGCGAAAACAGCATGGCAGGAAGTAGAAAAAGAACTGATTGCAGAACTTGGAGTGCGAGCACTCTCTGACAGATATCTGCTATAGGATTGTGGCGGCTGAAGATTCTCGCAATCTTTAAGATCCTGATAATTTATTGGGTAAGGTCTTCGCCAATATCCGCAACCCAGGCGCAACCAGGGAAACTGTTCTGTACCCTATCAGCTCCACATCAGACTGAAAGTGGTTGGATCTAAAGGAAATGTTGGTGGAGCTGACGAGGATCGAACTCGTGACCTCCTGACTGCCAGCTCGGTTCGCTCCCTTTAGAATCAACAACTTATCGTTATATTTGCCGTTTCGCTAAGAAAAGTGTGGGAATCCACCCCTGAAACGGTAAACAAATCCTCCAATCCTCCGTACCAAACGGCGAGCAAACGGCAAGCATCTTACAGCCTTTGTGCAGACCGATTTCATTCTCAAAATAAACTGAAACGAATTTTTAAAAAGCGATCTTGAGATATGCCTGCCTGGGGTGCTTTCGGAAATCTGCCTGATTACTCTTCCATCTCACAATCCCAAGGCTCAACAAAAAGTGAATCGGAGCTTTCACCGATCATAAGCATTCCAGCCCAGTGCTTCGCCAGAGCATTGGTTTTATATTCCCTGATGAAATCCAATTTTGCCTGGCGGAGAGCGGATCCTTTGTCCATTCCATGTGCCAAGTATGAATAGAAGCTGCTCATTAATTCAGCCGTTGGACGATCTTCCATCGGCCAGATGCTTGCCACAACAGAGCGTGCGCCAACCGATAAAAATGCCATAACGAGATTGGATATTCCTTCCTGTTCTAATACCTTGCCTTTGGCGGTATCGCATGCTGATAGAACTACCAAATCAGCTTTCAGCCGCAGCCTGCTGATTTCCCGGGCCTGAAAGATCCCGTCATCGATCTCATCAGCCTGTGGCCCGAACAGGAGCGCGGATCTATCCGGGAAATCGGGATCTGAGACGCCATGAACAGCAAAATGCAAAATATCGAAATCTTCCCGAAGTGCTGACTTGACCGCGGATTCACTTATGCCTTCTCCCAACAAAGTTACTGTATCGGCATCACTCTTCATTGATTTGGCGATTGAAAGGATCTCCGCAAGCGATCCCTCCAATCTCGTGGATTGAGGCTGATTATTGAAATAGCTGAGTCCGGATTCTTTGGAGGTGGGATACCGGACATCCCCTACCTCCAGGAGCCTGCGCTTACCCGTCCGATTCAGAGGATTCTTCCTCAGACCATACATGGTTGTTGCCGACGGGCTGTAATCAATCATATGTGATTCCAGCATGGGCCTTCCTGAAGGCGTTAATATTGCTTCAAAGGGAAGCAGGTGCAACAGCCCATCGGGAATAATGGTAATTCGAGGCTTGCTGCTCAGATCAGGGACTGGGGCAAGCAATAGGTTGTATAGCTTCTGAGCGAATTGAGCACCGGATCGGCCTTGTAGAACCTCGTTTCGATAACCGGCAACTGCTTCCTCAATGACACGTTTGGAGGCAAGCATGATTCCCTGAACTCCGGATCGGCCGATAACGAGGCAGCTTGATGCGGGTTCTCTCAAAACATATTCAAGGATAATCTCCGCGGGATATAGACTTTTCTGAACCTCGGATAACGAGATTGGCGAAAACATCTGCACCTCAACATTATTGCGTCTAGCTTCCCTGCTGAATTCCAGTTGCTGCTCCAAATTGAAAATTTCTCTTCGAATTCGATGGTACTCCTGCGGATCGTTTTTAACCCACAGCTTCGCCTGCAGGCGGGAGAGGGACTTTTCATATTTCTCAGAGGGATTTTTACTGTTATTTCCTCCGGTCCATGTTGATTCCGCCTGACGTTCGCGAAAGGAACCTGAGAGGCTCCTTCCGCGGATCCCTTCCAGAATCGTGAAGGCCTTTGCCGGATCATTGAATATCTGGAGACAAAGCGAGAAATAATCGGTATACAGACTGCTTCTGGCGGCAACCATGAACGTGCAATCGCGGGGACTTTTAAATCTCCTCAACAGTCCATTCATGGATTGCAGTGCTTCGCTATAGAGACGATCGGCCTCGATGAAACAGCCCTGATCCATCCGGATTGCGGCTTTATTCTGGAGATGGAGAATAGCTTCCGCTGGATCTCCGATCTTCAGGCTTGACTGCAACCCAACACCGGCACATTCCAGCGCTTTCCCTAACTCATTATTTGAACGGTATATTTGTGCGAGCTCAAGGGAAATCCTTGAAATAAGCCGATGATAGCCAATATTTATAGCCAGATCTAACGCCTGTTTCAGTAGAATTATCGATTCTCCAATCGCACCATTTCTGTAACAGATGCTTCCCTGCAGGTACAGAGCCTGGGCTTTGTTGGCAGTGGCGCCAGTAACGCGTGCCTGCTTTTCACAATGTTCCACAAAAGGCAAGGCCTCCCGAATTTTGTCGGATGCCAGGAGAGCTACTGCCTTTTCAAAAAAAGCCGGGAAATAGGAGGGTGCCTGTTCCTGCTCGGTTAATTCGATGGCGCGATCCAGGTGCCCGAGGGCATCATCGCTTCTACCTACAATATTATATAGGCTGGCAATGGCTGTTCTGAATCGCAACTCGTTCAGCGCATCGCCATTCTCAACAGTTTGCCAAATAACCGCGGACACTTCGTCGAAGCTGATGGATTCCCCATCCAAGGCTTTAAATAGCCCAAGCTCTCCTCGAGCACGGGCTTCCAGATGACTGTCGCCAAGCCTATGAGATAGGGCGAGAATTTTTTGCCAGTCTCGGCTGCGCTGAGATGCGCTAAAAGTGCCTGCGCAAAGGGCATCCACATCAGACTCAACATCGGCCTTCATGAATAAGGCTCTGAGATATGTTTTCTGATCCTTCCTTCCCGGGAAGCTTCCAATCTCCCTATTTAATGCATCATATATTTGTTGCGGATTATGTTCCTTGACTGAGGCTCTAATGCCGCCAAGTCGGGCAAGCCATGCTTGATTAACGCGACCAGCAGCAAGAAGGTGTTTTTCTGCCTCGCTGTAAAGAGGCAATGCCTTTCCCCACTGATAGCGTTCTGCAAGGAGATCTGCTTGCCGAACTGCTTCGGTTGCCGTTTCCAGAGGCCAGGATATCCGTAAACAGCCGACAAAAATGAATATCAGAAATCGGTAGGTTGTTTTCATTCCGGGCCGCTAAAACAGATATTTCCAGGCAACCTGGGGTGGAAGCGGAACTCCGGCATACTGATCACTGATGTGGCTATTCTGTCGGCGAGGAATGCCCAATGGATTTATAGAGGATGCGCTGGCCAGGACTTCGATAGTTTCGGAAATGGACGCCGGCCGCATTGTCAACTCAAGATGGCGGGTCTGATCATTGCTTACGGCAATATCGGTGATCCTCACTGCGGCAAGGCTTGCTCGATGAGCCGTAATCTCGTAAGTACCTGCAGGGAGTTGGGCGACGGTGAATACTCCTTCGGTGGAAGCGCGGCAAGTACGCGTTATACCTATCCCAAGATGTCTGGCCATAATGAGTGTTTCGAATAACTCCGCCGGTCTCATCACGGACAACGACCTGGATTACTCCGGAGCCAATTAGAGGCTGCGCAAAAATGGGGAAACAAAATAATAAAATCGCGGCAATAATCCTGTATGCCTTCATAGCTATTTTCTCCTTTCACTGTCCCAACATCGATGCGGCTCATATACTGCAATTAGCCATCCATTCCATATAACAAGACCTAATTACTGATATTTCAGCATTTAGAAGCTATTTCTGGGTTTTTGCCTTTGATCACAAATGGATGAAAATTAAGGGAATTGATCAAAATAAATGATTTCTTTCCGTCACTTTTATCGCCGCGGATCTGGCTTCATGCAAAGAGATCAAGCGTATCTGAAATCCCTGGGGGCAAAATAAATGCATTTTTTAAAAATAGTTTGTAAGTTTTTTGGCGTTTCATGACTCTTCATGTCGGAAAGCAAAGGAAGCGACAGGAAAAGCTGGGATACGGATCGAGAAAAGAGGGAGGGGAAAAGCGTCGATGAAACCGCAACCTTTATGGAAAATTGCAGATGTTGCCCTGTATTTGGGGATACCGCCGAAAAGCGTTTACAGCATGACCGGCCCAAAGGCAGTAATTCGGATTCCTCATATCCGGATTGCCGGTAAAGTGAGGTTCAGGAAGGATGACATTGACCTCTGGCTAGATCAGTGCATGGTTGTAACAAGCAGTTTGCTCGCAACCATTCATACAGAAATCGGCGGGAGGTTTAATCAGAACTGATTCCATCTATAATTAGACGGATCTCATGCCAGTCCGACAGGCCTGATTTACAGGCTAGATTGGAGAGCTACAAAATTGAATAAAGAAAAGATAGTTTTTCCCGATCCAGGCGCGATTGCACCGGAAAACATTGCGTCCGTTATGGCACAAATGGCAGCAATTCAAATGAGCCTGGCGACTCGACTGGTCAACGAAAACACGGAACGTTTACAGCCTGAAGTCGATAGCCTTCTAACCGTAGAGGAAGCAGCTGTTAGGCTGAAATGCTCTGAAGACTGGCTCTATAAAAGAGCAAATCAATTACCATTTACGGTTCGGGTCGGCCGAAGCTTGCGCTTCAGTGAGCAAGGGATTGAGGCGGCAATCCGTTCCGGCAGGAGGTTCGCTTGAATAGCGGCGATAAGGACTTAAACATTCCTCACCAAGTGCATACTGATCTAAAAGACCGTATGTACGGTGACGGAACACTTTACCGAAAGCCTCGGAGTCCTTTTTGGCATATGCAGTATTATCTTCGGGGTAAACGTTTCAGAGAATCCACAAAAGAGCGGAGCCATGAAAAAGCTCTCAAGGTTTTGCGCCGCAGATTGAAAG
>JAEAME010002580.1_pt1 | contig 10344 bp, 11 predicted proteins | sample 8958731 | NCBI WGS metagenome assembly JAEAME01 (sample SAMN16933194, study PRJNA681113) | bioreactor sludge metagenome | isolation source: anerobic bioreactor sludge (Control) | place: India:Bengaluru | collected 2018-10-24
GGTCTGTCTTGCCTCCTGCATAGGGCTTTACCTCGGCTCCCGCCCTCGTAATAACATTGAATACTGTAGACTTGCCGCTAAGTGGCAGCCCGACTATTCCGCAGTGCAGCATTCCAATACCACTCCATTCTTATCTCTCACGTTGATCGTTTATCATCTCACAAAAGGCCGTAAACTCAAAACCCTGCACCTTCAGCCTCATATCCAACAACAGACATCTATATACATATACTGTCTCTCTAAGTCTACTACAAAGAGCCCGTGCCGAGCAATCGGGGCCCTAGGCATGAACAGCAGGTCAGAGTCCCTCCTTGCCGGTACTTGCGGATATCACCTATTTTATTCGGCCTTTATAGGCGCCATGCAGGGACAGGATCATGGTAAAAGCCGGCAAAAGCTGATCATAAGCGGATATTCGCCATGATCACAATAAGGAATGTTATGCCTAAAATAGGTCTAATATTTCTTGACAAGGCAATAGTGCCGTAGGATAATCGGTTAGCCATAAGCAACCTTAATTGAAGATGACAATGGAGGACTGTTATAGATGAACCTCTTGCAGGTAAAAGACGAGGAAAGTGCTGTAATTAAGAGCATCCCCGCGGGGGAAGCGGGAGAACGCCTTGAAGCACTGGGACTCAGAGTGGGCAAAAGAATACAGAAAGTATCCGGTATGCCTTTTGGAGGTCCCATAACTCTTCTCCTTGACGGACGCCATTTCGCTGTCGCCCACGCCATCGCGGGAAAGATAGAAGTCGAGGGCGAAGATCGTCCAGAGCGGCCTGCCGTTGAAAAGAACCGTCTATGGCCTAAGTTCATATGAGCTGCAGAGACTGCAGCCTCTGCAGCAGTGGAGGCAAAAAATGCCCGTCGCTTCCCGGAGACTGTGGACGGGTACTCTTGATGGGGAACCCAAACGTGGGAAAGAGCGTATTCTTCTCAAGGCTCACGGGAACGCATGCCCTCTCTTCGAATTATCCTGGCACTACCGTGGGCTTCACCGAGGGGACGATGAGGTACGGAGGCAAAACTGCCAGGCTTACAGACGTACCGGGAGCATACACGCTTGATCCTACAAACGAGGCTGAAGTGATCGCGCGCCGGATACTGGACGACGGAGCCGATGTTATCATCCTGGTCATTGACGCAACTGCGCTTGAGAGGAACCTTGTCATGGCAATGCAGGTCCTTGAGCACGGCATCCCTGTCGTCATTGCGCTCAACATGGTGGATGAAGCAAGACACAGGGGCATTCTTATAGACCTTCCGAAGCTCGAGGAAGAATTGGGCGTACCTGTGATCCCGACAGTTGCGGTCACAGGGCAGGGGCTCAGCGAACTGATATCAAAAATGGACGAGGCCAGGGTCAGTCCGCTTCAGCCGATGACCAAAGAGGCACGATGGCAGGCCATAGGCGAGATAATAGCAAAAGTCCAGACCGTCACACACAGGCACCATACGACAATGGACAGGATAGAGGACGTCTCTGCGCACCCGGTGCTCGGAGGTGTCATGGGTTTCCTTGTCCTGATCCTGGGATTTATGGCGATCAGGTTTGTTGGCGAAGGAATAATAATTTATGTAACAGACCCGATATTTGAGAATTTCTGGATCCCTGTCCTTGAGAAACTAAGCGGGATGCTCGGTGAGGGGCCGCTCAGGAATATCCTGATCGGGACTCTCATCGATGGCGGGATAGACCTGGAACAGAGCCTGGGAGTCCTCTCGACAGGGTTATACGTAGAGTTCGGGATGGTCCTTCCCTACATAATAGCCTTCTACTCGGGGCTGAGCTTCCTTGAGGACTTCGGCTACCTGCCAAGGCTGGCGGTAGTCTTTGATGCGCTGCTGCACAGATTCGGCATACACGGATACGCCATAATCCCCACCTTGCTCGGCTTCGGATGCAATGTTCCGGGTATCCTCGGGACCCGTGTCCATCGGAGAGGGAGAGGTTTATAGCCGCGACCCTTATCTCAGTCGGCATTCCCTGTGTATCGATACAGGCAATGCTTTCGGCTACACTCGGCGAGTTCGGGATGGGCTATGTGGCCGCCGTTTACGGCATCCTCTTCTGCGTCTGGCTTGTCCTTGGACGAATTATGCACCTCACTCTCAAAGGATACAGCCCCGAACTGATCGTTGAAATACCACCGTACAGGATGCCCTCCATAAAGGCATGGTCAAGCAAACTCTGGTTCAGGATAAAGGATTTCCTCTACGAGGCGACGCCGCTGGTCCTTCTCGGCATTTTCCTCGTCAATATCCTTGACACTCTGGGAGTGATGGAGAAGATAGCCGTCGTACTCTCTCCTATATTCCAGGGATTCCTGGGACTGCCGCCCGAGACTGCGATACCTATAGTGATGGGAGTATTCAGGAAGGACATAGCTATGGGACTGCTCATACCGATCGGCCTTTCCGCATCACAGATGCTCATAGCAGTGGTCGTCCTCGCAATGACATTCCCCTGCATAGCAACTTTCATAATCCTATGGAAGGAGCTCGGCTCAAAAAGGATGCTTATGAGCTCGGGGATAATGATAAGTGCGGCACTGATCACAGGAGGACTTCTTAACCTCTTCTTCAAAGTCATACTATAATAGATTTTATCCGGGTCTTAAAAAAGATCAGGGAGGAGGAGCACTGTGAATAGGACCGTCACTATCTTTATCATCCTGCTTTTTCTTGAGACCTCCCTCTTTGCCGCTGACAGGACCCTGGCCTTCACCGCCCCTTCACAGGCAGACATAGGCCAGCCATTCCTAGTCACGGTCAGGTCCGTTTCGCCTTTGCAGAACGTTTCTGTCTCGTGGCAGGGAAAGGATTCCCTGCTGACCCCGGAGAACGGCGCTTTCAGCGTCCTTTTGGGAACAGACCTGAAAAACGCCAAAGCAGGGACAAGCGAACTTCGCATAAGCTGCATGATCGAAGGCGAGCTACGGGAGATCAAACATAATATAAAATTGTCCACACACAGATACCCCAGGGAAAATCTTAAAGTCGAGGCAGATAAACTGACACCTCCCCAAAGCCTCAGCGAGCGGATAAAGAGAGAGGCCGGGCTCGGCAAGGCAGCCATACAGACCGACACTCCCGGATCTGCTCCGCTTCTTCCGCTCTTCAAACCTGTCACCGGGAGTTATTCTTCGGTTTACGGAAAGAGCAGGTATTTAAACGGCCAGTTCAAAGGAAGGCACGGAGGCGTAGACATGAGAGCCCCGTTGGGGACTCCCGTAAAAGCTGCTGCTTCCGGCAGGGTCATACTGACCGGAGACTTCTGGTTTGCGGGCAAGTGCGTATACATTGACCATGGTGCGGGACTCATATCCTTTTACTGCCATTTGTCAAAGATATCGACATCTTTAGGAAGCAGCGTAGAAAGGGGAGAAGTCATAGGACTCTCGGGAAAGAGCGGTAGGGTCACCGGACCGCACCTTCATTTCAGTCTGTCGTGGCGGGGTGAATTCTTTGACCCGGCTCCCCTTCTTGAGAAGGAGACATAAATGCAGGAGAAGACCAGGAGTCTTATAGAGATACATATCGCAGTAGTCCTTTTCGGCCTTTCCGGGCTTTTTGCCAGATATGTCGGACTGCCCGCAGTCATAATAGCGCTTGGAAGGGTCTTTTTTGCGAGTACTGCCATGTACGCTCTCTTCAGGTACAGGGGCAAAAGCATAAGGCTTGATTCGGGGCGTGACATGGCTGCTCTTGCGGCAGCAGGTTTTTTACTTGCTGTCCACTGGACAACTTTCTTCCTTTCCATCCAGGTCTCAACTGTAGCTATAGGTGTCCTCACATTTTCGACGTTTCCTCTTTTTATTACGTTCCTTGAACCTCTTATCTTCGGAGAACGGATCAAGATCGCCGATGTTCTCTGTGCCTGCGTGATGTTCATAGGGGTAATGATAATAGTACCCGAGTTCCATCTGAGCAACAGCATGACAATGGGGATCATATGGGGCATGACATGCAGCCTTACCTATGCTGCACTGTCACTTATAAACAGAAAATACGTAAAGAAATATCCCGGGAGACTGATCGCCTTTTACGAACAGGGAACAGCCACTCTTGTCCTGCTCCCGGCCTTTTTTTTATATAAGCCTGTACTCACTATCACCAACATTTCTCTTTTGATCCTTTTGGGGGTGCTTTTTACCGCGGCAGCCCATTCGATGTTCATCAATGGGATGAAACACGTGAGGGCACAGACTGCAGGGATGATAGCCAGCCTCGAATCAGTATACGGGATAGTTGCCGCAGCCCTCTTTCTCATAGAAATACCCTCTTTTAACGAGTTCGCGGGAGGAACGCTGATCCTTGCTGCAGCTCTATATTCGACGCTTAAGGCGTCAAAAGCGGCGGGATGACCCGCCGCTTTCTTAGGAGTACCCATTTTCACTGTCGGGTGATTCAGGAGATAAGTCCTGCGTAGAGTTCTTCAGTCCGTTTGGTGATATTTTCCAAAGTCGCGCCGTTTTGGATCGCATACCATACTGATCCTCCCATTCCCACGCCCTCTTTGACGTAACCTTTTTCGTAGTCAGCAAGGCCCGGGAATCTCGACTTAGAAAAGTCGAGGGGGGCCGAGTACCATTCAACGCCTATCCTCTCCGCATATTCGACGAAACAGCTTGTTATGTCATTACATATATATTTGGTCGTGGCCACCATCAGCGGTCTCGTTACCTTCATGTCCCTGAGCAGTGCGGCGACTGCCATCATCTGGGTGCCTCCCGCAAGGACCACTTCGGTATCTTCAGGAAGAGCGGATACGAAGGAAGCTACAGATATCTGCATCGGATCCCCCGCTTCCGCCGCCGCTGCGAGGCCCTTTCCTTTCATACCGCCTGTTCTGATGCCGAGCCTTGAGGCGACCGCATTCCAGATCTCTTCCTTTTTAGGCAGCGGGTTTACGGGGCCCGCAGATGAGACTGTCCCGTCGTATCCGAGGGACCTCAGGAGTAGAAGGGCCGTTGTTGTCCCTCCGGGAATTGATTCGGCAAGCACAAATCTTTTAATGCCGGACCCGGCAAGATCTTTGGCTGCCTCAGCAGCCTCTTCGGAGATCTTCAGGAAGTCCGGCACTGCGGGCCCTACCCTGGGATCCCTTCCGGGGACCGCTCCAAGATCCCTGAACGGAGCAGCGGGGGCTACCGAGGTCCCGGCCCTAATGTTCATGACGGGAAGTTTTCCTTCCATTACGGCCGCTTTAGTCACAAGAGCCGGCGTCGGGTGGCCGAACGGATCCAGAGGTATACAGTCGATCACCTTTGGCCTGTCGTAGTAGAGCATATCCGCATCCGCGGGAGCGGTATAGGGAAGCGCTTCGACGTTCGCCCCAGCGGCCGAGAGCCCTTTCTCTTTTGACAGATCTGTCTCGCTGATGAATAATATGAACATAGGCTTATATTTACCCCCTGTACTAACTCAGATATAAGAGTTAAAATCGATTTCGTGGTCTCTGTTTCCGGCAGAGTTTGTTGTTTTTTGGAGCCTGCCCTGTGCCATGTATGGAATTTTAGCACGTTTTTGCGGAACAGACTCGGCATTGATGATTTTTATCTGATACCCTGATCTGGCAATGGAGGATCTTATGGCTACAAAACTGGCCCCTACAAGAGGAAACCTCGTCAAGCTCACCCGTTCGATGAAGATGGCGCAGTCGGGACATGACCTGCTCGATCAGAAACGGCAGGTGCTGATGATGGAGCTCGTCAGATATATCGATTCGGCAAAAACAATACAGAGAGATGTCGAGCGTGTTTTCAAAGAAGCATACGAAGCGCTTCAGAAAGCAAACGTCTCTCTTGGGATAGATACTGTGGAAGACATATCTGAAGCCGTTCCCCTGACTTCTGATATTACTGTCCGTCTGCGTTCTGTAATGGGAGTGGAGATCCCTGATGTTGACCCGTTGTCGGACAAGACCGTACCCAGTTATTCTTTTTACGGATCTTCCGGGGCGATGGATGCGGCATACTCTAAATTCAGGAAGGTAATGGTGCTGCTCGCTCGGCTTGCAGAAGTCGAGACAAGCGTATACAGGCTTGCAGTACAGATAAGAAAGACGCACAGACGTGTCAATGCTCTTGAAAAAGTGGTCATCCCATCAAACAAGGCGGACATAAGGTTCATATCCGACGTCCTTGAAGAGGGCGAACGTGAAGACTTCACAAGAATGAAGATGGCTCAGAAAAAGGCAAAGTAGTCTAATTCCGGAGGTAATGACGATGGGTACATTGCAGGAAGTGCTTGCAGTTCTGCTCGGAGCGGAATCAGAGGCAAAGAGGATCGTTGAGGATTCAAAAAGCGAATCAGATGGGTTCCTGCGTTCTGCGCAGGAAAAGTTTGCCATGGAGCGCACCAATCAGATGGCCTCCGCCAGAGAGCAGGCCAAGGGGATAATGGAGACCGCCCTCAATTCGGCGAGGACTGAGGCGGAACAGATAGCTGATCTCGGAAAAGAGGAACGGGTCCGTATGCAGAAACGTTTCGAAGAAAACGTGGATCCTGTTATCGACTCTATGATCTCAGAGACAGCAGAAAGATTCATATCGAAAACCAGAAGGGGTAATTAAGTTTGCTATCAACTTCCAAGGGGCAGGCAACAGCTATAGGTGTGAAATCACACGTGCTCTTCAGCAGGCTTCTGACCTCCGAAGAGTACTGGGCTTTGCTTAACCTGGGCTCTACCGCGGAGATAACTGATTTCCTCAAACAGACAGAAGGGTACGGCAGCCACCTCGAGACGATCCCGCCCGCAAAAGTCCACCGTGTGGACCTTGAGAATGCCGTCAGGTCTGCTATCCTCTCTGAAGCTACAGCCTTTCTCTCATATCTGGCCGGCCCACAACGGGAGCTCTTCGTTGACTGGCTCGGGTGGTACGAGGCAGAGCACCTCAAGAGCATTTTCAGATGGATAAGGGTCAAAAGACTGGACAGGGACGAGATGAGAAAACGCCTATTCGTGGTGCCGGGCTCGAAATTGTCGTACGGCCTTTTGCTGAACAGCAGGGATTACGGTGAAGCCCTTGACGCCCTGAAGGATACAAAATATTACAAAGCCGTCGCGGAACCGGTCAGACACCTCATAAACGGAGAAGAGTCCCTCTTTTCGCTTGAACTCGCAATAGACAACCTGGTCGAATCTTCCCTGTATAACGACCTTAAAAATCTGCCGGAAAAAGAGCAGAAACTGCTTGAGCCCTTATTCGGCAGCAGGATAGACCTGTTGAACCTGTATCACTTCCACAGGTGCACATGGTACTACCAGATGACGATGGAAGAGACCCTGAGCAGGATGCTCCCTGTTAAATACAAGGTAAAGACGCACCATCTCAGGGATATGGCAAGAGGCGCGACATGGGAGGAGAGGCTTGACAGACTTGAGCTGTCTTTCCCCGTCTACGCAAAAATATTCAGGGATGCGCTTGAAAAAGAAGACAGGGAACTTGCCCTTGAAATGTCCATCAAGCGGTACAACTATTTAAAAGCCCTTGCGATATTTGAGAAGGGGCCGCCGGGATTCCACACAGCCATAAGCTATTTCATACTGAAATCCCATGAACTGGACGACATCATACGTGTTATTGAAGACGTAAGGTATGACTATGACCGCAGCCAAGCGGCGACTTACCTTATCAGGCCTATAATCAGCGGGGGTGAACCCAAATGGCAGTAATGAAAATGGTCGCGTTGACCATGATAGGTCCGGATTCGGAGATGGAGCCTGTAGCCCGTCAGATGGTGCTGACAGGAGGCTTCCAGCCCCTGCCCCTCGACCTTCTTGTAAACGACAGGTCCCTCAGGTCCAAGGTCACGACCGAGACAGAAAACCCGTACGACGAACTCCTTAACAAGGTCTCCACCGTATGGAAGATAGCTGGAGAGATGATCCCCGAGCCCTCCCCTGTGACCCTGACCAGAGAGTTTACGCTTACGGCCGCCCGCCGCAAGGTGGACCAGACTTCCAGACGGCTGGAGGTATGGGAAAAGCGAAGGCTTGTGATGACAGAGGAAGAAGAACTGCTCACGGCCACCAAGCTCTTCGTCGAAGTGCTTAAGGGTACCGAGTTCGGTCCGGAAGAACTCGCGGGTGGCAAATTCCTGATACCCTTCTTCGGAAGGCTGTCCAACGAAAACTATCAGAGACTGACAGAGAGCAGCGAGGAATCTCCCATCACGGTCAGCGAACTGAATGTGGTGGGCGGAAACACATGGGCTCTCGTACTGACTGTAAAGGGATACGAAGAGTCGACAAGGAAACTGCTCGAAGCGGTCTATTTCAAAGAGTTTTCATTAAAATCGATAGCTGAGCAGCTAAAGGGAAAAGATCCGCTGAGCCAGGTCAACAAGCGCATCGCCAACCACCAGCGGGCCATCAAGGGGCTTGCAAAGGCCGCTAAGGACATGCTTAGGGAGCAACGCGCCGAATACGAGCTTCTGTATTCGCAGCTCTACACGATGCAGAGGGTTTATGACGTCTGCAAGGGCCGCGGAGAGGTAAGCGGCATGTATGTTCTCTCAGGATGGATACCTGCCGATACCCTTGCGGAGATCAGGAAGACGGTGGAAGAGGAAGCCCCTATGACAACGGTCATGGTGGAGGAGACAAAGGACATAACCTATTCAGGCATAAGGGTACCCACACTCCTTCAGAACAACCCCTTCTTCAGGGCCTTCCAGGATATAGTGTCGATGTACAGCCTTCCCTCCTACGGAGAGATCGACCCTTCCCCGATCGTGGCAATATCCTTCATACTCTTTTTCGGTTTCATGTTCGGAGACATAGGACACGGGCTGATGATATTCCTGGCCTCCTCCGTCCTTGTAAAAAAAGGGATGATGAAGCGTTCCTTCGGCCAGGTAATGAAATACGCAGCGGCAAGTTCCATCGTTTTCGGAGGGCTGTACGGAAGCATCTTCGGGCTGGAGAACGTTATCCCGGCGCTGTGGCTCTCTCCGATGCATGACACCAATAAGCTGCTCATAGTGGCCATCTGCATGGGAGTCTTCATGATAAGCCTCGGACTTGTACTGAACATGATCACACAGTACAGGGCAAAGGATTTTGGCCGGCTTCTTTTTGACGGACAGGGTATGGCAGGACTTATGCTCTACTGGACAATGGCCGCCCTGGCTGCCATATACATGACCGGAACGAAGATACCCGAAGTAGCTGCCGACATCATGTGGGCCGGGATCGGAGTCCTGATGCTGCTGATGATATTCCGTGATGTGCTTGCGCGCTATCTGCTCCATCAGAAGGACGAGGGAGAATCTGTCGTTCTAAACATTTTTGAGATAATGCACAACCTGATGTCATTCGTCTCTAACACAGCTTCTTTTGTAAGGCTCGCCGCATTCGCCCTCAACCACGTCGGGCTGTCACTGGCGGTGATCATGCTCTCAGAGATGGTCCACTCACTGCCCGGCGGGATAGTAATGAAGGGAATAATACTCGTGATAGGAAATATAGTGATCGTATGCCTGGAAGGCCTCATCGTATTTATCCAGACTCTGCGACTCGAATACTACGAGTTCTTCGGTAAATTTTACAAGGGAGGGGGAAGCGCTTTCAAACCTGTCGGCTGGAAAAAGGACGGTTCCAAGTACGTTTCCGCGGCCGAACAGAAATAACAATATATTGACAGGACAACTACAACGATAAAAACAGTGAATTGATAATTTTTTACAATTACAGAAAAGGAGAGGGTTTTGAATGTTTGGACTTGCAGTTTGCTGCGGCACTGTCGCAACGATGATAGGCCTGGGGTATTTTATGCAGCGCAGGGGATTCAAAGGAGGACGGGTATTCTATCTTTCCGGACTCGGGATATCGTCTCTTCTGATCTTCACAGGCGCAGCGCTTTCTCTCACGATGCACCCCGCATTCGCTCAGGCGGCCGCAGCCCCTCTTGGAACAGGCGCGGGCATGGGCTTTATAGCCGCAGCAGTTTCAACCGGACTCGCATGCCTCGGAGCGGGGCTTGCCGTTGCGAGCGTCGGATCCGCAGCGCTCGGACTGGTAGGGGAAAAACCTGAAATGCTGGGGACGACCCTTATCTATCTCGGCCTTTCAGAGGGTATCGCCATATACGGAGTCATCGTCTCCCTTCTGATACTGGGGCGGATATAAGGGTATAACAACAGAAATGAAAGCTTTCATTGTGAGCGACAACCATGATTCCCTGGTAGGCATGAGGCTTGCCGGCATCCAGGGTTGTCTCGTTCACACTGCGGATGAAGCTTTTGCCGCAATTGACAGAGCGCTTAAGATACCGGACCTTGCCATTCTCGCAGTTACAGAAAAAGTTGCGGAAATGGCTCCGGATGTTATTT
>JAEAME010002581.1_pt1 | contig 10344 bp, 14 predicted proteins | sample 8958731 | NCBI WGS metagenome assembly JAEAME01 (sample SAMN16933194, study PRJNA681113) | bioreactor sludge metagenome | isolation source: anerobic bioreactor sludge (Control) | place: India:Bengaluru | collected 2018-10-24
TGATGCCGATTACGCGGCGCTGACACACAATCATGATTCCGACTATGCGGCGCTGTCAGATTTCAATGAACATCTCACAAACCATCCGTCAGGAGGGGCGGCGGTTGTTGGTTCGCTCATCATGTGGGTGGGAGCGGCGGCGCCTTCTGGCTGGTTGTTGTGTGATGGAACAGCCATCAGCCGATCCACGTATGCAACTTTATTTGCTATTATCGGAGAATCTTTCGGGATAGGCGACGGGTCAACAACCTTCAATTTGCCTGATTTTCGCGGAAGGGTTCCGCTTGGGGTTGGTCAGGGAACTGGCCTGACCCAAAGAGCTATGGCTGACACTGGCGGGGCTGAAACGCATACGATAATTGCTTCTGAGTTGCCCTCTACGGTAATGTTTCGCGGCCCACGGATGGCGGCAACGTCCAACACCACAGTAGGAGCCTCAACAGCATTAGGTGTCGGAGATAATACGGGAACTGTTGGAGTAAGTATTCCTTTTTCAATAATACCGCCTTTTTTGGGTATCAATTTTATCATCTATGGAGGGATTTGAATATGGCTCAGCATCATTATGTTGTGCTAAAAGTATCAGTACCCAGTACGCGACTGAATGTCCTAAGGCAATATTTTGAATACTTTTCAGGCCAAACATGGTCTATTGCTGACTTTTTGAACCAGCAGATTGAAAATTTTCGGTCAGCGTTTGGGCCTGAAGCAGTTTCAACAATTCAGAAGACGGGAACTGAAGAAGTATGAAAACGGCACACTATGGCGTGTTAGGAGACGGGGCGGCCTCGTTAGGTTCTTACGCATCATGGCAAGAACGTGCGGCCTTTCAGTATTGTCTGACTTTAGAACATATGGATGCCGCCGGGATCGTCATGACGCAACCGGAAAGCACAGACTTTGACTCCGTGGCGACAAGTGTCAATGATTTCCTATCAGATTTTGGCACGTGGTTAGATGCGCTTCCAGGGCTGGACATTGGAGACGATCCGGCGACCCGTGGAGTCCCTGCGCTTCCTCCAGTGCCGTGGCCTGCCTTAGTCAGTTCAGTTGTCTCGCTGGTGGTCAGTGGGGTTGGCGGCGTTCCTGCCATTCTTACAACGGTTGCGATATCGACAGGCTTGCAGATTTTTTACAAGTTCCTGGAGGGCAAAATTTTTCCAGACAATGACGGCTCCACCGCTGAAATCGTCAGGGTATTACGGAAAGCCCTGTTATGGGACCCGGGCTTACTCAATCTTGAACGATCTGTATTTGTCGCAGAAAAACCAGAGGTCAGTCAAATTGGAGGTGAAAAAGAAAGCCTCGGTCAACTGTTATATCGTTTTCTGAAATCTGTAGACCCGGCGACAGAGGAAGAGATCGGATTCTCGGATATCCTCAAGAAAGGGCTAATGACCGAAACATTGACCGACACAAAGGAAGGGCTGACAACACTGTTATATCGTTTTCTGAAATCTGTAGACCCGGCGACAGAGGAAGAGATCGGATTCTCGGATATCCTCAAGAAAGGGCTAATGACCGAAACATTGACCGACACAGAGGAAGGGCTGACAACCATGGTGAAAAAGATTCTCGCCGTTTCCGACCCGTCAAACGGCGAAATAGTAGGGAGTAAAGTTGACGGGTTGTCGAACTTACACATCACGATTAACAATGTCCGCGAAGAAGAAGATCATCTCTTCTCGATCGCTGGCGAAAAAGGAGAATAAAAACTATGGAAGCGCGTGGATTTGCTCAATTGATTGGCGATTACGGCAACCCTTCAGGGTCCGGATTGACTAAGTTGAATCTGCCGGATATGCCGGTTGAAGCTTACGGAGACACGCAGACCAAAGTGTCCACGTTTGCGGCTGCCGTGAAAACGGCGCAGTTGACGGCGTGCAATGTCGGCGACATCGTGAGCGCCCAAACCTCTGAGAGTCTGGCTGCAAAGCCTGCCGCGAATGTCAACATTGACCGTAAGCTGGTTGTCACGTGGCGGACCAAAAACGACAACTCGATCCGTCGCATCACGATCCCCGGCGTGCCCGCAACGTCAACCGGGATTTCGATGACCGACAACGGCGAGCGGATTAACAGCACAGGACGCACAGCGCTGGAAGCGGCCTTGAATGCGGCTTACGGCATTGAAGCCCCTGACGGAGCCGTTGTGCTGACCGGGAAGGTTCTGCAAAGCGCATAGCTCGAATTGAGGCTGACCGTTTGCTGTTTGACCGGGGGATTTTTGCGCGAAATCCCCCGGTATAGTAGGCGATAAGCGACGCTGACAGTTTCCTTGTTTTGCGACGCTGTGACGATGAAATGAGGCTGTTTCAATGAACCCCTTAGAGTTCCTGAATAGTAATCCGGCGATCACGTCGCTGATCGCGTTCCCGTTGGGATTGGTGCTCTTGATGGCAACGGCGAAATATGCCGGCCTGGGCAAAGTCTATGCTGACGCTTTGGGAGCGCTGAAAGAGCACACGGCAGCGGAAATCAAAATTGAAGAACGGCTGTCGGATGTGGTGTCAGAACTCAAAAACGTGGCTGCAGCGCAATGGGATAACCGGCGCTACATTGACGAAAAGCTGGACTATTTCAAGGAACGCTTTGACCACATTGAAGCAACGCTTCTCGCTATGATTGACATTATGCCCAAACGGAAAGACGACAAAGGCGCTTAAACCGTCTCTATCCAATAACTGATACAAAGACAGTGAACGGTTAGACGCTCAAGCCCCGGATTATACTCAATGCCCATCAACCACGATCTGAAATTCGATGAATACCCCAGGCGAAATTTCCGCAACCATTTTTTGACTTTCTCCTTCTTCATATTTCCTCCCTTTAACTGGAAAACAGCGTTTTCGGTACCCGCAATATTTACACTCCCAAGTGTCAACCTGGGGCGGTTCTTCCTGCGCTTCCCAGGCTTTAATCAAGCGCGTCCAGTCGTCTTTGACTTCGGACTGTGTGCTCAAGGGTACGGAAAATTCACGAATCTCCAGCGTATCTCGTGAGATATATGCGATCCGGACTTCATCCAATGGCAGCAATAATGCCTGATACAGTTCGGCATACGTCATCACCTGACAAATATGTTCATCTAATGGCTGCCCAGAATGTTGATTCAAAAAATTGAACCGTTTGCCGCTGGTGGTCTTGAAATCATACAGGACAATTTTGCCAGAATCTTTGACCACACAATCTAAATGCCCTATGCGATAAGTGTCGGCGAGTTCCAGCTCACTGCACACCAGAACACCCATTTCTTTCAGGGCATATTCAAACCAGGCGTGCAACAAGTTCCCAGTCTGTAGCAGAAGCTGGACGGATACAGATAAATCTCGTTCCATAGCTATCCCTTGCCGCTTCCAATAGCGCATTCGATGACATTTGCCCGCATCACTGACCCGAAATCGAGTCGTATCACGGTTCGGGTTGTGAACGCTTACATCTAACAGAATGCTGGGGAACAGCATCTCGCGACGGAAAAATTCTTTTAAAATGGTAGCGAGCATACATCCTCACTTTCTTCAGCCGCTTTCGTTTTGCGGTATTCCTCGGACTTGCGGCGCAGGGCTGAAATTTTGCGCACAAATCGGTTTAGAGAATACGGCGGGCACGCATTCCGATAGCGAGTTGGGACCCCATCAACAAACATTTCACGGAATGCGGTTTCAAAAAGTTGTGAGTGGATATCAACAACACTATGTTTTGTAACTTCTCGACACAGAGCTACAACGGCGATATCAATGTCACGGGCTAACGCCGCAGCTTTACTGGCAAATAGTTTTCCATCCTGAGATTGATATGCAGTGACTTCTTTCATGTTTTTTCCTTTCCTTTCCTTCAATCCCTCATCCTTCGATTTAAAGCAGCGGCGTACAGCCCGCCGCAAACCACAGTAAAAAACATAGCATCAGACAAAATCTTGACATAAACGCTCTCCTTCCCCGAAATACTTTCGCATCATGTCGGCATGATGCGCTTGTACCTCAGGGTCAAGCCAACCACCCACGACAAAGCGTTTGCCCACGCTCAGAAACCGTTCAGCCTCAACCCGGTTGTGTTGCGCCCACGTTGGCAGGCGTAGCCCTTTCGCTCTGGCCCGGTCTCTAAGTTTACGGTAAGCGGCCCGGTTCGGGTCGGTGGCTTCCATGCGCCGTTGATAGCATGATGAGCACAGGATCTCGCCAAATTTGGCAACCCCATAGTAGCGCCCATGTTTCACGCTTCGGCAGTCTGGACAGGTAAAAGTGACGGGTTCATACGACATGATCTGTTTCCTCCTGTGAAGCCACTCACCCGGCCGCCTGTTCCGATCCTGGGCGGTCAGGCCATACGGACGCGAACCGCAGCGGGGTGATGTGTTCAATGTTATGCAACATAGTCAATGTATATAGATTGTTTGTCAAGTCAAAAATACAGGTATAAATGGATTTTGTCATTTGCTGTACGAAATTATTTGACTAAAAACGGCAAATACAAGTAAAGTAGTACATGTAAAGGAGGATTCCCCACATGGAAGATATGGAATTAAAAGAACTCGGCAATATGATGCAGACGGCGAGAAAAGCCAAAAAGCGCACTCAAGAAGAGATTGCGAAGATTATCGGAGTCAGTAAAAATACTGTTTCCGAGTGGGAGCGGGGAGAAATGCATCCCGGATTTTTGAATGTTAAGAAATACTGTGAAATTTTGGAAATATCTATTGATGACATGCTCGGCGTAAAAAAAAACGTCTGCTTACCCTGCTGACGACCGAGGGCGAGCGTGAGGAACTGCTCGCCCTGATCACCGATGTGAATCATACCGACATTGCCACCGGAACCACCGCGGGCGTCTGGAGCACCCTCAAAACAAAACTCAAGATTCTGCTGGACGCGCCGCGCGCCATCAACGCCGCGTTTGATGCCGGCATTGCCGAAAACGCCGTGGCGCAACGTCGCCTTGAACAGGACGTGCTGGACACGGCGAACGAGCAGGTCGCTGCACGTAACGCTGGACGAACCAACCCCGCTACCGATTAGCCTCAAAAAACGCCTGCGCAAACCCCATCGGCGTCAGGCTCCGGAGCCTGGCGCGCTGCCGTCCGAGTGTGTGCCCCTGCGCTCTCAAATACGCATCTTGGCTGTGATGGCCGGACGGCTCCCGGATCGGTTCTACACGCTGCGACGGTTTGGGCGCGTGGAACCGGCCCCATAAACAGGTACGCTTGGTATACGGATCGCCGTAATCGCACGGGTTGAACCGGAAGGCCGGGGGTCCCAGATAGCGACCGAGTGTGCCGTTCGGATTTTCCAGCGCCCAAAACGCCGGTTGGCACATAGCTGCCAGGCGCAGGCAAGCATCCACTACACTAAGTGCCTCTTGGATATCAGCCTCTGACCGTTTCCAGCGATTACCGGCCACCGCAAACATCGTGCAGGGCGGGGCCGCCAGAATGCCATGCACCCGGCCCGGAAAGCGTACCAGGCGCACATCCTGGCCCAGCGCCAGGTCAATTTGTATGACGGCATACCCCGCGTCGCGATACGGTTTCGCCCAATTCCCGGAGTAATCGCACAGCGAGAGAATGGTTTTTCCGCCCGGCGTATCCGTCACAGATTTGTGACGGTTATAGGCCGTCCGGCAGGCGGCGGAACAATACACCGCGTCGCGGCGCTTGTTGCGCAAGCGTGTGCCACATGATAGACAGTTCATAGCGCTACATCAAACACCCGCCCAGACACAGACAGCTACCGACACAGATTAACCAATACAGCCATGATGGCTTGAAGCATACGGCGACACGGTTGACGATATTTCTCATAGATCACGATCCACCCCAGCAGCATGTCAACGGAGTTCACGCCCCATTGCATCCAGACGGGCCGGACACAGTGGAACACGTACACATCTACGGCCAACACCGCGAACCACCACAAAAACGCGGTTTTGAGCAGCGGGGTTTCGGTGTTCCACGCTTTCAAAAGGTAGCCCAGAATCAGGGCCATTTGTACGGTTTCAGACAGGTGTGGCGTCATCATGAATCACCGGGCTTGCAACACGCCATGCGGCAGGCCGGTGCTCAGGCCCTTCCGAATGGCGTCCGCGCTTTCTTTCACACTCAAGCCCGCTTGCAGCGCGGCGCTTTCCAGATACCCCGCAATAGTGGCCGCTGGCATCATGGCCGCATATTTCGACAGCTTCAGGGCCGCAGTATAGACAACCTGATTCCGAGTGCCTGGCGCGGCGCTCAGAATCTTCTGACATTCCCCATTGATGGCCGCAGATACATAAGCGTCCGGCCGCTGAATGCCGTGTTTCAGCGCTTGCCCCGGTGTTGGCAGCGGCCTGGCCCGCTGTTCGGTCGGTTCCGACGTGACACGCCGATCAACGCCGATGTCTGCCAAGTCCCGCAGATAGGGGATGCGCTCCGGCGATCCGTGCCAGTGATACGTTTTGCCGCTGGGATGTACCGAGGGCGGCGCCGTAATACTGCCCCGGACAATGATTTGCCCGAAGTGGATATCCTCGAAAAACCCTTGCCCGTTCCGCTCCGGTAGGTCTTTGACCCGAACGTAGACATGCACCCCACGTCCGGTTCTCACCACGGGTCCACCATACCCGGTCAGGGCATGGAACACGGCCCACGTCCCGAAATCGTCAAAATCCAGAATCGCCAAGTTGTCGGAAATCTCACCAGGCACAATCGCCAGATTCCGAGGCGCGCCGACAAACCACTTCTGCAAATGCTCCAGGGTTGGCGGCCGGCGTTGAAACTCCGTGCCTTCGAACAGCAGACTCTTTTGCCGATACCATTGCGGCACTACGGAAAAGCCGCAATGCTGCACATATAACCGGGCCATGCGATAGGTGTCAGTCATGCTTCATCCCTCCAAACGCCAAGCCGAAAAAAAGGGGTTAATTCCAGGGCGACTGAGACGAAGACGGTTTGTTCCAGTCGTCAGCATCACACAGATCCAGTTGTTCCTCTGGTGACTCTGGAGGGGCGGTCAGTTCCGCATAAACGCTGTCATGCAAAAACAGTTGCCGGCCCTCGCGGGTCCGTTCGCTGTAAAAGTAGGCGCCCGCTTTCTCCATGAATCCGCCCGACGCGCCGCAAAACGTGTTGCGCCCCGGCTCGATCTTCTCTTCCTCCCCGAAATACTCTTTATGCCACTGGCAGAAGATCCCCCACGCCACGGAAATTTTCTGTTTGTGCAGATGCAGGAACTCATCCACGAGGGGCTTTTCCGCGTCATCGAAAAAGCGCAGATTCCAGAAGGCCGCGACCCGATCGTTGGTGAACTGCGTATCCATGCGCAACACCTGAATGTCACGGGGGATACGTTCCGTCAGTTTCAACACCTGTTTCACTAGCACCTGTCCTGATCTGGTCTGGACCTTGCGCGGCCCGCGCTTATACTTATAGGCCCGGACCACCAGGTACGAGACGATCCCGTCAATATGCCGGTACAGGTCTTTTTCGAATTTATCATTCTGGGGAAAGGTATTCGGAAACGGAATGGGCAGCAAGCGCCGGAACCAGCCGAAGGAGCGATCCGCACATCTGATAAGGTAATTCGTGCTGACCACGATCTTCCCTTCGACCAGGGCGTCATATTGGAACCCGCCCTTCGGCTCGACAGTCACGTATTTATCCCCGGAATAATTCTTGATCAGCGACACACCCTTTTTGCTGACAAAGGCGTCGGAATCGCGCCCCACAATCAGGCTTTTGCCGATAAACGAGGCCGACGAATGCCGGTTGATTTCGCTCAGGTTAATGCCGATGCTTTTGCTCTTGCCCATGATGTGCTCCAGCAGGGCAATAAACACGCTTTTGCCGTTCCGCCCCACGCCGAACGGATTACACCAGATGCTTTCCACGTTCGGAAACACAAACAGCATATAGGCGCAGAGGTCAACCATCCACTGCACGTTCGGGGCATTATTCCAATCTTTCAGGCAGCGCCGGAAAAACCGAATGTCCTTTTTATTGATCACACTGCTGAAATGATGGGGAATCGGGTCACAGTAAAAATCCTCATCTCGATAGGCCCGCAGATAGCCATGTTCTAAGTCAAACACCCCATTCAGAAACGGGATGCCCTTCGCTCTGGAGTGGACAAACTCCGTCGCATCAATCAACCGGGCTTCATCCTGCATCAGGGCGTTGAACAGGTTATCAATCACGCTGGGGGGCACATTCCGAAAGTAGGTGCGGATTTCCATCTTGCACAACAGGGTATCTTTCGGGTTTTCCGGACCGGTCAGCGTCTCGTAAAACCCCATCTCCGTCTTCCGATAAATGAAGCGGTTCCCATTCACCAAATACACGCGCCAGCGCAGGTTCGAGCGCAGCTTATTCAGCATTTTGGCAAATCCGCTGGCTTCGTCTTGGATATCCGGATTCGGGGGCGGGGTGTCGTCGGTTGAGACGTCTGTATATTCTTCTTCTTGATTTTTCATTCTTAGAATATGCGCGAAATCGTCACAATGTCACAACACTTGATTTCAGGGCATTCCCGGATGTGGCATTGTCACACAACCGTCACGCAAATGTCACACACGCGCGACTGTGTGACATTTGTGTGACAATCTGTTTTCCGGGAACGCCCGTCAATCGGGCGTTGTGACATTACTCGGTTTTTTTTTAATCTTAGAGCATTTTCAGGAAACACCATTTCCGATTTAGCCTTTTTTTCGGCTTGGCGTTTCGAAATACTGCTGGAGACAGATCGGGTGACGGGAATTTTTGCGAAAAGCTGAAAAGAAGGTAAACTATGGACACTGAAGAGAGAAAAATCCCGTCATGACACGGGATTGAAGGCGCGGCCCGGTCAGCCGCATAAAGAAAGGATGCTGACAGGGTACGCACACCGAACAGAATTGTCAAGGTAAAAATATGTAATTACATCTTGACATGTTTATGGCTATGTCACAACATTGATCTATGCAATTAATGATCCGACATTTAGGCACTGGAGATGAAAACACGGTTGTTTTTTTACTCGATTATGGTTTTGAAGGGTATCCAGTTTCTGCGCCGATCACACTTGCTGGCATGATCCCCAGTGTTGAACGATTGCTCGCGCCGATGTTTTTGATTGAACACACCGAAATCCCATCATTAACGGTATCATCTTACACAGTCCCAACTGGAGGGTTGGTGCTTGACAGAACAGAATACAGTCAATTTATCTTGCCATCACTAATAGATATTTTAAATATGAGCTTGGTTGATCTCTTTGAAATGTTGCTAAGTCGTCGGGTCTATGCGTTTTATCGCGTTTTTAACCAATCCCCCACGCAAGCAGCGTTAGCGGTTTTGGACCAAGGTGAATCGATGGGAAATCGGATTTTTTCTTCCCCTGACATTCTGGCTGTGCGAAATCCTTTAAGTTGGTATGGCCTGTCGACAAAAATAGCAGAATGCGACAGTGCTGAGGGGTTTGTAGTGATCGCATTTTGGGCACACTTATTGCTGTCTTTACCTGCTCCTGATGCTTCTAAATTTTGTCCTCTGGCCTTATTTGCGGGTCCGAAATGGTTGCCTGAGGATTCTACGAATTTTTCAAGGCGTTACACTTTGGCCGAAAAATCATACACCATCAATGAATATGGACTTATCAAACATGGCCGCTATATCGTGTCTTTTTATGATGCGTATCTTGAGCAAGGTATTGTGTATGGGCCTTTTCCTTTTTCGGGGAATTTAATAGAGGCCGCGGGATACAATTTTGACCTGACAGCATTCAATGGGACAAATACCCCCTATGGCGGATGGAATTTTACAGTCAATGGAGGCTATGCTGGTTGGACTTCTAATTCTCAATATATTGGTGAGCATGTCAGGGTTAATTGTTTTGAGTCGTTAAACCCGATTGTCGCGGTAAATTTGCCGCCTTCTGGGCCGAATTTTGGGCCATACATAGATAATAAATTTATCGAAAAATTTAGCCCACCTCTCATAGTTGCGCCTTTTCAAGTCTTTGTCGTTGATGGCTCTGCTTTTGAAGTTGCGGGAACCTCCTTGGAGATAAGGGAATGAGTACGTTTCAGACGATTTCGAAATTGGTTATAGGCTTAACGCACAGAATTCTAGTAGCCCCAAACACCGGAGGTCTTGAAGGTTACACACAGGTGTCTGACATCGTTAATGTAGTGGCAGCAAATCATGGTCATGCTGCCGATTACGCGGCGCTGACACACAATCATGATTCCGACTATGCGGCGCTGACACACAACCATGATGCCGATTACGCGGCGCTGACACACAATCATGATTCCGACTATGCGGCGCTGACACACAACCATGATGCCGATTACGCGGCGCTGACACACAATCATGATTCCGACTATGCGGCGCTG